>Ga0325405_1000042_pt1 | contig 108369 bp, 49 predicted proteins | sample PopdelMetagenome_21_FD_205663 | JGI IMG/M metagenome (GOLD analysis project Ga0325405, IMG submission 205663) | Populus deltoides microbial communities from Bellville, Georgia, United States - Xylem-Control-R2 | ecosystem: Host-associated > Plants > Phyllosphere > Stem > Wood/Secondary xylem...
CGGTAAGTTCCTTGAGGAGGTCAAATATTCTTTTTCCTTCTTCGTAATTACTTCCAAACGACGTTCGAGAAATAGCATCACATGTTAAGCCTTGAAGATCAGGCCAGACATCCAATTCACATGACCCTTCGTCTACAGAGACCAGCTTCTCCCACTTGTTAATCATCCCACTACAACTTTCGTAAAACGCAGGTATCATAAGCTGTAACAAGCAAACAGAACATATCATCACCGAAAGTTTTATATTACAGCTATATGAGAGCACAGCATGCATGCTACACATTCAAGGCAATCGAATAGCATGGATGCTAGCTTATAGGCAAATAAGTTGAGACTATCATGATCACCTTTAGCTTCTCTTGATGGAATGCTGGGTTGATTATCTTTCTATGTTTAGCCCATTTTTCACCCTCGTGACTTGCAAGTCCACATGCTAGAGGTTTCAACAGCGGGTGCGAGGGCTTCTGATATTCATTTATCTTCATGAATACGTCCCTTATCTGATCAGGGTTCATGATATTCACTCTTGGTTTCGGCCCAATCCACATAAATGAATTCTTACCTGCATCGTCAGAGGAAGCACAGTTATTAGTCATATATATATATATATATTCTTCTGTTGAGGGAAATACACGAGGCTCAAATTGAGATATGAACAAAAGAAATCCAAACCCAGAAAAAATTGCACTTCACACTTTAAGGTAAAATTCTTGTAAGAGAATTTTTATTTCTTTTCCTAATAGATTTTTATATTTTTATGAACACATCAATAGAGTTGACAAAGTATAATCTTCTGTAGATGCAACTTTACTTTAACATGCAGGAAAACATAAAGTTATGATTCTTTTAATATACCTAGATAAATACAAAAGTATTAATTTTGTTAAATATAAATCAACATTTAGAATCTGATTTTTTAACACACAATAGTATTGGTTTTTTACCACACTATTTATTTTTAAATTCCGTTTGGTATTGGTATTGTAATAGGAAGCATTTTTTAAAATATTTTTTTATTTAAAAATACAACAAAATAATATTTTTTTTATTTTTTAAAATTTATTTTTATATCAAAACGATTTAAAAATATTAAAAATAAATTTAAAATAAAAAAATAAATTTTTTTATTTTTTTCAAAAATACTTTTAAAACGTAAAAATAAACATACTCCTTGTTTAAGATACAACCTCTAGCAACTAATAACAAGTTCAATACTGAATTGGAAACCAATGTTTTCAACTATTAGTAACTAATACTGTTCTGTCCAGTAGGAAGCCAACACTACCAAGAGATTAAATACCCACTTGGTCTGTTTTAAAAATATTATAACTCTCTAGAACTATAATTAAGAAGTAATTAATTTAATCTATATATTTTTCTCCCATTGATAGAAAACTAGGTTTGAGGCGAGAGGAGTCCACAAGAGCACTATAAAATTAAATAAAATAAGAAAATCGGCTGAAACATTCGGCCAGCACAGTGGTTTTAATTTCTCAATCATTGGCGCCTTATAGAAAACAAAAGGAATTTCTTAATAAATCGGAGAAATATTTAAGTAGCAAGAAAAAGCATCTTTTCTACGAGAGAGATAATAAAGGGTTGCGTGTTGAATACCATAATCCTTGACCAGTTGATGGAGGAAGGGCATGACACGAGGTAGAAGAGCGTCTGATAAACCAATGGGTTTGGTCCTTGCTTCCTTCAACATATCTGAATTTTCTTTCCAGTCTCCAAACAAAAGCCGGTAAGGCTTGCCTGCAAAACCTTGTTGTCTCAAGCACCTCTCGACCTTCTTCGGCCGAAACCAAACCCAGTTCAAAATTCTCCATGCCCATCTTAGCACTGCAACATAAACAATAGAGACTAGAATTGAAGTGACTGTGAGAGTCATTTTTACACGAAGAAATAAATCCAGGAATGGATAAGAGAGGGAGAGATGAGGCGAATACTTTGGGCAGGTGATGGGCGCAGAGACCAATTAAATATTATTGCCTTCAAACATTTCTTTCCAAGCAAGTGTCAGTGATTCTAGAAGGGGGTGTGTGATATTTTTTTTTATTGTTTGTGTGGCAGAAAAGTCAATTGTGAATGGCCATCTCCATATCATTATTGGTTGGAGTAGATAAAATATTATTATTTTTTATTATTTTTTTATTTTTTCGTTGTTGTTTCAATTAAATATTATTCCTTCTGTTGGGAAATGAAAGTGACAAATAGCCAAATCATATTAGCTTACTGTGGTCATGTCATGACCCTGCCAACGCATTTGGTACATGTTATTTAGGTTGATCCAATATAGTGTTTTTTTTTTTTCGCCCTATAAATCTCTTTTTTTTTAAATGATTTTCTCATATAACCACTCATTGTTTCTTGTTTAAACCTGATTGGATTGCTCAAAGGTTACAACGATGACGACTTAAAAAAAAATTTTGGAGTCGGATCAAGTTTTAAATAAGATAACTAGATTATATTTGTGACTGCTTAGTTAAACAAGACATGCCTAACCAATTTCAACATGATTGGGTTTGAAAACTAGTCCATCCAAAAAACCACGACATAGGACGACTCTAGATAAATAAAAAAGAAAAAAAAACTATGCTGGCACGTTATTTTGTTTCGATTCAATTTTTATCTTTTCTTTACAAAAGAAAAATATGACAAAAAATTAAATAGAGATTGTCGCACCCAACATCATGACGAACCCATAAAAACATGTTTGGTTTGAGAATGAGGTAAAAACAGAAAGAGAAGTAGTCACATGGTATTATAGTCATAAAAAAACATATTAGAATTTTCTCCTAGTGTTAAACTATGTCTCCTTATACATTAAACCCCGATTAGAATTTTCCCGAGTTAATAAAATATTAAAATTTAACTTGAAGATAAAATATGTTAAATTAAATTTAAAAAATAATTAGACAAAAGGGTGAAATTAAATAAAATGAAAAGATAATATATAATTTCTTAGAAAAGAAAATTAGTGGGGACAAAATAAAATATATAAGACAAAGTGGGGTCAATGTGTAAATAATAAAAATATATAAATATCCTCTCCCACCTTCATGGTTGGCGTTTTGCAAGAAGAAAAAGGGGGTTATGGTTTTTTTATTTCTTCTTCTCAATTCTTAATGAAATAACTTAGAAAATACTAAATTAAAGTGATTAAAAGGGTTATTGAATGATAAAAAGAAAAATTTAGATGGTTTAGAGAGTTTTAAAACTTGAAAGTTAGGGTTTTAGAGGGATTGAAGGAAAATAGACAAAAGTGAAGAGAACTTGGGTCATTCTTTCATTCTTCCCTTGAATTAGCATATGTTTAAGATAAGGAACTCATATAAAGAGATTGGTTTGGATTATTATGGGATATATGAAATGTTGAATGCATTAGTGTTGTGTAAAAATTAACTTATAAAAATTGATTGTTTGAAATGTTGTTTTTATGATTTTATGATGTTATTTAACATGAAAATAGAATGTGTATCATGTGAATTCAAAAAATTAAAAAACTAAAAATTGAATTGATATCTGATGTGCTACATAAATTGGTTGACCATTTAAGACTACCGAATTGATAAGAGGAACAATGAAATTGATTATTATCTAATTTAATTGATCAATCATTTGTTTGACTATTAAGGACACTAATAAAATTTAGTAGTGTTGTAACCTATTTTTGGATCCCCACACGAAAATAGAAAGTAAAAAAAAACAAAAAAAAAACAGCAACACTGTTCCTCTTTCTCCTTCCCCTGGACATGCAGCAGAGGAAGGTAGGCAGTTTTAACTTCTCCTTCTTTCCTCATTAAAACCTGTGTGCCGCGTGCCTTGCAAGAGCCCGAAGCCCCACGCACCTTGATGATGATAAATCAGGGGCGCCGCGCCCACCAACCAACGTGGCGCTGCCGTGCTCCCATGCACAACAATAAAGAGCCCCCGCTCCCTTGGCCCTATAAAGAGAGACTCAACGCCAGCATGCAGTGAGGGAGAGATAGAAAAGATAGGAAACGAATGTGAGAGACAGGGGAAGAAAGCAGAATAGGGGGGATTTTTTTGGGGACGAGAGAGGGCTCTTTTGAAACTGAAACAGGGGGAGGAAAATACAAACACACCACTGGAGAAAAGGCAGCAACCTGCGCCTCTGCGAGGAGAAGAAGAAGAACCGTGCCTCACTCATGTAACCACTGCCATTCCACCATTGAAAAAGAAAAAACAACAAGAACCTGCACCTCCACGCAGACGAAGAAAATAGCAGCAAAACACTGCCCGCCACCGAGGACAGCTCACCATCTTCTTCCCACCCGCAGCAACACCACCAGGAACAGAGCACTTCATCATCACCACAGGCTGCCACTATCTTCCCCGCTGACAACAGCACTGTGAGAAGCAGAAGGAGCAAACAGAAACAGAGAAGAACAGAGCTGAAGGAAAAAACACAGAGAAGAAAAAGAAGAAGGGCCGACCACCGTCCAAGCCACTCCCCAGGCCGTCACTACCAGCATCTCCACAAAGCTGCCGCAGAGGGGGGAGAACGAACGGAGAGAAACAGAAAACGAACCGAGGAGAGAGAACGAACCGAACAAAAAAGGAACCACTGATAAACTCAAACGGAGAGGAAGGAAAAGCTTGAAACGGGGTAGGAAACTTGACAACAAACCAGGAGGATAAAGGGAAACCACCGAAAACGAAAGAAGAGAAAGGCATACGGAGGAGAAGGGAACCTTACCCTCCACCGTTTGAAACAGCAGCACCGCCGCTTGGAGCCTCCGTCTGTGAGCCACAACACCGCCACCGGCCTCCACCACAGCACCACCAGCAAAGCATTCTGATCAGCGCCGCCTCCTCTGCGCCAGGTAAGTTCTTCTTCCCCTCCATTGTTTGCATTTTTTGTTGGTTCGTTCCTGCATGCAGATTAGCGTTCTGCATGCAGGAGGGGAGGGGGAAATATTTTTCCCCCTCCCCCAACGTCAGATATGTCGCTGGGCCAGGCTGATTCTGGCCCAGGATTTGTTTTTTTCTTCTCTGGCCAATCCGGTTCTGGCCCATCTATATTGCCTTTTGGGCCGGATCTGGCCCAGATTAAAAGGAGAGTTTGTTGGGCCCCGACCCAATACATTTTGGGCCAAGTCTGGCCCAACCCTTTTAGGGCTGCGTCCGGCCTAGTTAGTTGGGTCGGGCTTGGCCGGCCCACATAATATTTTATATTATTTATTATATTGTTTTATATTATTTATATATATATATATGGATATATATATATATATATCAAAAAAAATTAAAGAAATATTCTGAAAAATCCTTGAAAAATATTGTTGATTTTCCTGCATATTTTTATCAAATTGCCTAATATTGGTTTGTATTTTTATACCGTAAAGATACAAATCCAATATTAAAATACCCGGTTTTCGTCAAAAACATCAAAAAAATTTAAAAAATAAAAAATGTTTTGCTTTCAAAAATTCTGAAAAATCCTTAAAGAATAGTGTTGATTTTCCTGCATATTTTTATCAAAATGACTTAATATTGGTCTGTATTTTTATACCGTAAAGATACAAATCCAGTATTAAAATACCCGTTTTTTTTGTAAAAAAAATACATAAAAAAATGTTTTTGGTTTTAATGCATACGGCCTAGTCTCTCCAAAATAAAATAATAATAAAAAAAAAATCATCACATCATATTTTCCTACAACAAAAGAAATTTCAAGAAATATATATATTAGCATGCATTTTGGCTTTAACAACAAGTTTGTTAGAACCACAAGAACTAGGCCAATATTTCAAAAATTCCAAAAAAAATTATTGTGTTTTCTTTTAGTATTTGGGGTTACAATCTTATACGTAAGATGTATTCCGAATATTAAATTCTTTTGTTAATGTTAGAATTACCCATTAAGATAAGGATCTCCTTACCGAAGATGACTTTTCTTGAACCATACCAACAACCAAGAAAACATGAAAAGACCTTAGATTTTATCAGACAATAAAACAATGCAGATTACCTTAGGTAAGGCATATTTGGGGTGCTAATACCTTCCCTTTACGCAACTAGTCCCCGTACCCGATCTCCGAAACCAGTTAGGGTTCCTAGTGACCAAAATACTAGGTGGCGACTCCCATTTCATTTTTCACCAACAAAAAACAATATTTTCTTGTCTCCCCATATTTTCCAAATAGGTTTACATTTTAGATTTAAAGTGGGACTTATATTTTCGCCGCGACGCCGCACCCGTGCGACAAGTAGTATTCGGTCAACTGATTAGTTATGTCAATATTAACCAATTGATCATTCTAACTGACAATAAACTATTATAAACAAAATTTATAATTGCTTTGAAAGACTCACAAAAAAATAACATTTTACGAATTCTAGCAGCAATTATAAAAAAAAACAAACCAGAGGATTATGCCAATTCAAAGGAAAGATAAAATAATTTTTTTAAAAAAAATCATGTGTCAGATAATTACATTTATATGTATATTATTGACAAAATAAATAGATGGTAATTCCATCGGTATTATATTTAATTATTTAAAAATAAAACAAAATTAAAATAAAATAAAAACAAATAATTCTATTATTAATTTAAAAAATATTATTAAATGCAATTTATCTATCTAGATAGCACAAACTAAATGAGGAGACAGAAACGGATCTTCATAAGATCCAGGAAGGCACCAAGATGGAGCACATATACTAGTGAGAGAATATTTATTTATTAAGGAAAAATATCATTTCCTTAATGAAAACATGTATTTTTTTTTTGTTAAAAAATTATCATAATCTATCTTTTTAGTTTTCATAAAAAATTATAAAAATTATTTCTTCATGATTTTTATATGGTTGTATGAGAAAAATAAAACAATAGTTAATTTATAAGAACTATATAATGCCTAACCAACTCCAACATGATTGGGTTTGAAAACCAATCCATCCAAAAGACCAAGACATAGGACGACATAGGACGACTCTAGATAAATAAAAAAAGAAAAAAAATTATGGTGGCATGTTATTTTGTTTCGATTCAATTTTTATTTTTTATTTACAAAAGAAAAATATGACAAAAAATTAAATAGAGATTGTTGCACTCAACATCATGACGAACCCATAAAAACATGCTTGGTTTGAAAATGGGGTAAAAATAGAAAGAGAAATTGTCACATGGTATTATGGTCATAAAGAACATATTAGAATTTTCTCCTAGTGTTAAAATATGTCTCCTTATACATGTAAACCCCGATTAAAATTTTCCCGAGTTAATAAAATATTAAAATTTAACTCGAAGATAAAATATGTTAAATTAAATTAAAAAAAATAATTAGACAAAATGGTGAAATTAAATAAAATGAAAAGATAATATATAATTTCTTAGAAAAGAAAATTAGTGGGGACAAAATAAAATATATAAGACAAAGTGGGGTCAATGTGTAAATAATAAAAATATATAAATATCCCCTCCCACCTTCATGGTTGGCGTTTTGCAAGAAGAAAAAGGGGGTTATGGTTTTTTTATTTCTTCTTCTCAATTCTTAATGACATAACTTAGAAAATACTAAATTGAAGTGATTAAAAGGGTTATTAAATGATCAAAAAGAAAAATTTAGGTGGTTTAGAGAGTTTTAAAACTTGAAAGTTAGGGTTTTAGAGGGATTGAAGGAAAAAAGACAAAAGTGAAGAGAACTTGGATAATTCTTTCATTCTTCCCTTGAATTAGCATATGTTTAAGGTAAGGAACTCATATAAAGAGATTGGTTTGGATTATTATGGGATATATGAAATGTTGAATGCATTAGTGTTGTGTAAAAATTAACTTATAAAAATTGATTGTTTGAAATGTTGTTTTTATGATTTTATGATGTTATTTAACATGAAAATAGAATGTGTATCATGTGAATTCAAAAAATTAAAAAACTAAAAATTGAATTGATATCTGATGTGCTGCACAAATTGATTGACCATTTAAGATTACCGAACAATCTAGTCAACTGATTGATAGGAGAAACAATGAAATTAACTATTATCTAATTCAATTGATCAATCGTTTGTTTGACTATTAAGGACACTAATGAAATTTAGTAGTATTCAGTCAACTGATTAGTTATGTCAATGTTAATCAATTGATCATTCTAACTAACAATAAACTATTATAAACAAAATTTATAATTGCTTTCAAAGACTCACAAGAAAATAACATTTTACGAATTCTAGCAGCAATTATAAAAAAACAAACAAGAGAATTATGCCAATTCAAAGGAAAGATAAAATAATTTTTTAAAAAAAAAATCATGTGTTAGATAATTACATTTATATGTATATTATTGACAAAATAAATAGATGGTAATTCCATCGGTATTATATTTAATTATTTAAAAATAAAAAAACAATTAAAACAAAATTAAAATAAAATAAAAAACAATTCTATTATTAATTTAAAAAATATTAGTAAATGCAATTTATCTATCTAGATAGCACAAACTAAATGAGAAGACAGAAACGGATCTTCATAAGATCCAAGAAAGCAACAAGATGAAGCACATATACTAGTGAGAGAATATTTATTTATTAAGGAAAAATATCATTTCCTTAATGAAAACATGTATTTTTTTTTTGTTAAAAAATTATCATAATCTATCTTTTTAGTTTCCATAAAAAATTATAAAAATTATTTCTTCATGATTTTTATATGGTTGTATGAGAAAAATAAAACAATGGTTAATTTATAAGAACTATATAATAAAAATATTTATTTTACTCTTAATTGAATATTCACTTGCAATTCTTTTCTGAATTTGTCTATATATTATGCTTATGTATAATTATTTTTATATAGTTGTATGAACAAAATAAGAGAATAATGAATTCATAAAAATAAATATGTCCTCCTTTTGTATGTTAGTTTAAACAAAAAGCTTGGTCGGTTTTAGATTGTGCCTTATAGCCAGCAAAAGAAAGCTACTGTTACTTAAAATTTTTCATATAATACAACAATTTAAAAAAAATATTACCATATAAAATATAAATCTTACTATTTTCTTTACAAATGAAATGAACGGAATGGATCTTCTAGTGTGTGTAGTCATGAAAACATGAATCTCATTGGTTTGGTGCTTTGAACGAGACTATGACCACCTCACGATATGGTAGCCAACCTAAAATTTTAAAACTTATAAATACATATCAATAACTCATGTCGTAAACCAGTTGATTTTTTTATGAATATTATTAAACTTGTGTATATGTTTAACTTGGAATTTGAAAGAAATCCTATTTCTGTTACATTCTAAGTGCTTAGAGAACCATATGTGCCCTTACTATTCTAAAAAAACAAGACAAATGGGGAAACTTAAAAAACTAATATGTGATGCATCTAAAGCAATTCAAGTAATTCAAAATAGAAAGAATTAATTAACCAAAATCTATTGAATGACATCTCAAGTATGTCTAATTCTTCCCCTCTATGGGCTTTTTTCCAATTAAATAAGTGATTTTGAAATCAGATTATTTGGAATCACACGTAGTGAGTTTGTTTTGACACTTGTTGTCTTAAAAGCCACAGACTGAATCTTTATAATACCTACCTAGCTAGGTATTTTGCCTCCTGTGTATTTTAATTCCCCACCCTTGCCCAATGATTTTTATTCTTCAATACATTGCCTGATCGATGCTTTTCCCAACTTAATTGACAGCCACGTACATGGTTCTATTGAATTCCATGTTTTTTCAATCAAAAGGACACTCAGGATCCTTACACAACAGCAATAAGCACTGAAACTTGTAATAAAAATTAGATTTTAGCTATTAACAAATTTGAACTTCAGTTTGAATGCTTTATTTGTAAATATATAGCTCGTATCAAATATTAGTTGAGAAAACAATGAGGAGAGGCTGGGCTATCATCATCAATGTCGCTGGAAGAGAAGAGGATGTCGTCGGTCTTCTTTGGCTGGAGCTGCTATCGTCGACTGAAGCTGGACTAGTGAGGAAGGCGGTCGTCTTCAGCTGGAGGAGAAAGAGGACATGTAATAAAATTTTTAAATTTAAAAGAGTATAATTAATTAAATTTACTCACCTCTATCTATAAACCCATTAAAATTAATAAGAATTTTTTTTATTATAAAATAAAATGTAAAGACCAAAATAAAGTTTTCAAAAACATTTTGGAACCATATTATTTATTAGTAAAAATTTCATGGTGTGATCGTACATGTGTCAATGTGCAACAGCCAGATAAAAAAAAAAAAAAATTATACCTTTTAGAGTTTTGCTCATGTTAGGACTCTTGTACTGATTGAAGTAATAAATCTCCAAAGTCATAATAAAGAATAGTAGAAGTTCAGTAAAATTCTACTTCTCGTAGTATTTATCATCCCTTCATTACTCTTTTAAATTCATCCTCAAAATATCAAATCCATATAGTTAGGGTTCTTCTTTGTATAATTTGCTTGTCAACTATGGAGATGAATATTGAAGGTGTTGATCAAATTAGCAGCCTTCCTGACGCACTTTTATCTCGAATTATTTCACATCTAAGTATCTCAGAAAGTATACGAACAAGCATCTTGTCACGAAGATGGAAAAATATATGGAAATCTTCGTCTTGCCTTCACTTTGATACAAACTTTCTGACCAAATTCTGCATAGATATTTATCACAGGGATGCGAGTTTTAGAGATTATGACAGAAAGAGGTTATATGATGAGATTTCACGAGCCACAGGTTTTGTTGAAAGAGTCATTGATACTCATGAAACAAAACTGGTATCTTGCAGTATTTATCACATAGAAGATAGTTTTAAATCTGGTCTCGTTGAAAGATTGATCAAAAACCTTAAAGAGAAAAAGCTCGTCGAAGAACTCTCCCTCGTGTGCGAACAACTCTTTGTATCCGATACGTTTCCGTGCAATTTGCCTCCAGGTATATTTTTCTGTAGAACCCTACATGTTTTGGAATTGAAGGGATATAGGCTTAAAGATGCTTCTCCTTTTGAAAGCTGCTGTAATCTTGTCACCTTAAGGCTCAATTCGGTGAATCTTGATGATAAAACTCTCTCTCGGGTTATTTTCAATTGCACGTTCTTGGAGGATTTGTGTCTTTGTTCTTGCACTGGCTTAAAAAAGATAGAGATCCATGATAAGAATCTCAAGTCTTTGAAACTTAACGGCTTGGATTTGGAAGGAATTGATATCGAAGCTATGGGCCTCAGCACTCTTGTGCTTAATTCAGTGTCGTGCTCGGTATATATGAAAATTAATACTCCGAGTCTCGTGGAGTTTGGATTTTGTTCTGATGGTGGTCGACTCCAAAAAAGCACACAAATCTATTCCAGGATCATAGATTTTCTTGAGCGTTGCTGTGGCCTCTTGGTAAGTTTTCTAGGTTTAATTTCATTGATTAATTAATTTTAGCTTTAAGTTTTAAATATATGGTTTTGTGGATCGATGATGAGAAGACTAATGTTTTTTTTTCCTTTCTTTCTTTCTTTTTGCTTATTGTTTTTTGTTCATTTTAAGCAGCAGCAAAACCCTAATAATGGTTTTGTGAAGTGCTCCAATCCATTTCGGCAGTTGCATACTCTATCTATCAGTTTAGCTTTGGACAGTCAAATGGAACAACACATCTTAGATCACATCTTCAGACTATGCACCCATTTGCAGAGACTTGGTATCAGTATTCCAGTAAGTAGGATTTTCTAATGTCCTTTTTTTTTCTTCGTTTTTTTGTTCCTGGAGAGTACACACACTCACATACACATACACATTTGTCCTTACTTCGAATCTTTTGTTTCTTTTTCATAAGCCCAACAATAGGGGGCCTTCCGAATGGGAATTACCATATCCTACATCCATGTTCTGGGAGAAAAGGGAGCTGCATGATAGCATCACACATAGCCTGAAGTTGGTGAAGATAAAAGGATTCTGTGGGAAAGAGGAGGAGATCATTTTTGCTAAACATCTCATAAGAAAGGCTCCCATGCTGAGGAGATTTGTGATTGAATGCGGCGAGAACTGCTCAGAGAAAGGAGCAAGGGAAACTTTCGGCTTACCACTCGAGCCAAGGGCCTCCGTCAATCTCTCTATAGTCTTGAAGCCAAAGGTAGATGGAAGTTTTCAGAATTGGGTGTCAACCTTAAACAAAAATCCCTTTTGTTAATTTCCACTTGAATTTAGAATTCCCTGGATTTTTAACTCATTAATTTGCTTGAGACAAGAACTTATGAGTGCCAGATAGTATGCATTGACATTTCTTTATTTCGGGTTGTCCCGAAAGAAATCCTGCTCGTTAAACATTTTTCTGTGCATTTTATTCTTAATTTTATTCGTGCATTTTATATATTTGTTAGCTTTGAGACTCCATGACGGTGCGTATGATCATAAACTTTTGGTTGATGATGAATTTAGTTCACATCGTAGATATGTTTGCTAAAGAGTTTCAATGCCCTCAAATATATAATGCTTCGCAGCTTCGTTCTGCTGTTTTCTTCGCTTCTTATGAACTCTCACATAACATGTAATAGTCATGCTCCTTTTGATATATCTGACGTTTGGAATTTGCTCTTTTAACGTTCAAGTCCATGCCACTGAATTTCGTATTTGTGACATGCCATGTAGTCCGCTGTCATGTAGCAGTAAATATTCTGGCTAATGTCTAGCTAGCTGTGTACTCTCCGGTGTTCCTGCGTTTAGGCCAGTACTGCCGGTTGTGCTTCTGTGTGATGCAATTCAACATGTAGAGCTATATTTCTAGCTTGACAACTTTAGATTTTGCCAATTTCCTATTATGAAGGAAAAGAAGAAGAATACTGCATCGGAATCAGCCACGAGAGTCAAAACTAACAGATTCCTGCTAGATATAAGCCTTTTTTCTTTTAGCTTTGGGACATGTTCGTAGCTAGCTAGCTAGTATCATTAATTCGTTACCTCCATTAATTTTTCGATCATCAACCTGATTTTTGTCGCTCGATGCAATCTGGTAGATATAAAAAGTACACAGATGGTATTTTGCTCATGAATGTACATTGCAAGCTGGAGTTGCTTCCATTTCTTTTTTCCTTCTTCAATTTGATTTTGTTTGGGATTCAAATTTCAGCAACATAATGGCTGAACCATGAGGAAATATAGCCATGACTTCAATTTTAGAAATGGGTCTCAGGATATGTTCTTTATTCAGTTCACGGGAGCTCCTGAAAGCATTTCTATGTTACCTTGTCTCTTTTTTTTCCTTCCAATAAAAATAAATTATAATTAGGAATTTAATTTTGAGTGGATACAGGTATTATGATCTCTAAGAAAGGGTAAGTAATACCAAATAAAGAAATAATAAAAAAAAAAAAAAAGTAGAAGAGCAACCACTTGAAATATAAAAGCAAAGTTGTAATAAAAAAGAGATAAATTTGCAAAAACAAATAAATTGTAAAAGGTAATTGCATAAAGAAATAAAAAAATTGTATATATTAGCCTGAAAATATTTTTTAGTAATTGAATGGTTTATTTATCTATTTGAGTTATACCTAGATATATAATTTTAATCCTATCCAGATTATTTATATAAAATAAATTGTTATAATCCATTAAAAGTGATAAAGATTATCTTCACCTAAGATTATATATATATATATATATATATATATATATATTTATTTTTTTAAAATAAATTTAAAAAATAACTAATAAAACATCATTATCATGAAAAATAATATTGTTTAAGAGTGTTTGCCCAAAAATTTTTAAAAATCTTGAATTTTTTTATTTTAAATTATATTTTTATATTTTTGGATTATTTCATGTGTTCAAAAGTAAATTAAAAAAATAAAAATTTTAAAAAAGCAACCGTTTACAATACCGAAACAACCCCTACCCCTAGTCTCTTCACTTCAGCCACCAATCTTCGTGTCAAGCTGACTTTAATTTGCTGATCTTCTTCTAACTGGTGAGAAAACCAAGCTCCGACTCCTTTCCAACACTCCTTTAATGGCGTCCCAATCGGAACATAAAGCCACCGTAATCGACGGCAAGCTCATCGCTCAAACAATCCGATCAGAAATCGCCGAGGAAGTCCGTCAACTCTCAGAGAAATACGGCAAGGTATTTACAAATCTCTTTGCAAAATTTAATTAAAACAGAAATCTGGATGAATTGACAAGTATTTTCCACTTTCTTTACATTTCTAGCTGTAAAAATGTTGCTAAGACTAGTTCCTGTTTTGGGTTTTGTCTGCTTTTCTGTTTATGATGTTAAGAGTTCAGTAATTTTATGTTTTGATGTGGTTAGGTTCCTGGGTTAGCTGTAGTAATTGTGGGCAATAGGAAGGATTCTCAAAGCTATGTGGGTATGAAAAGAAAAGCGTGTGCTGAAGTTGGGATTCAGTCCTTTGACATGGACCTCCCTGAGCAAATATCTGAAGCTGAACTCGTTTCCAAGGTTCATGAGTTGAACGCAAATCCTGATGTGCATGGTTGGTTTAATCTTCAAGTATTTATTGTTTTGAAAAACTTTTGAAATTTCGCAGAGGTTTTATTGAAGCTGATTATTGCATCTTTTTGTTACGACGCCAGTTTTTGAGCAATCTATCGATATATTGGCAGGAATATTGGTTCAGCTGCCACTGCCAAAGCATATAAACGAAGAGAAAGTTTTAAGTGAAATTAGTCTTGCAAAGGATGTAGATGGCTTTCATCCTCTGAACATCGGCAAACTTGCAATGAAAGACAGAGAGCCGCTTTTCCAACCCTGCACCCCCAAGGTAATAATATATTTGGTTTTGAACTGCTTTCAATACCAATGTTTATGCATTATGCTATGCGTAAAACTCAATCCTTATACAAGAATGTGCTTGCTCATCGGGCTAATTCTTATAATCCTGTGTTTTCTAAGCAGAACTTTTTTTCCTCTCCCAACAGGGTTGTCTTGAACTTCTACATCGAAGTGGTGTAAGTATAAAGGGAAAAAGGGCAGTAGTTGTAGGTCGCAGTAACATAGTTGGATTACCAGTTTCCTTGCTTCTTCTGAAAGCAGATGCCACTGTTACTGTGGTCCATTCACGTTCAAATGATCAAGAAAGCATCATTCGTGAAGCTGACATCATTATTGCAGCAGCAGGGCAACCAATGATGGTAACAGGACATAATGATTGCTTATAACAACATTGTCAACTTTGAAAATTTCTTCCCGTGATGTTTTTGTTTCCTTCGTAAACAATTTGGTTGTTAATGCATCTGCTGTGCAGTCAATCAATTTCTGAAGCTTAGGCTTGTGCCAAGATTACACAAACCATATTCACATGCGAAGCAAATATGATTTATGCTAGCTCATGGTTCCTAATAGTCTAATATGTTGGAATTGGTTTGCTGGCTTTGATGGAGTGAATGTCTTTGATGGAGTGAATGTCCTTTAATATGTAAGTTTATTTTCTTAACTTTCAGATAAAAGGAAGTTGGATTAAACCTGGTGCTGCAGTAATTGATGTTGGGACAAATGCTGTCGATGATCCAAGTAGAAAGACAGGTTATAGGTTAGTGGGAGATGTGGATTTCAAGGAAGCATGTAAGATAGCTGGATGTGTTACTCCAGTTCCTGGGGGCGTGGGTCCAATGACTGTTGCCATGCTGCTCAAGAACACTTTGGAAGGTGCAAAGCGGGTTATTGTGCAGTAGTGCTTCAATTTTGTTCAATTATAGTTGATGATTTCGCTCTATCCTAACTCAAGTCTCATAGGAAAACAATGTTTCCGTAAGTTCAGTGGCTAATAATCATAGCTTTTGTTCTGTATTGTACTATGTGAGCTTCAGAATTTTCAATCTTTGCAAATTTTTGCAAGAGTATCAAACTGAACATTGTGATTGGGATGAAAAATAAATTAAGAAGCTAGCTTTATATGCTAGTGTGATCTTTGTTATCAGTAATTCTCTAAAGTGTTTACAGTATGATATCTTTATCCACAGTAATACCCGGCTTCTGATGCCATCATGAACTTTATCCTTTGGATTTTCCTTTTTAGTTTTTGTTATTCTATCGAACTATTTTTAGTGCGATGTTGACTTCCATAGGTAACAACTATTGATATTTATGATATTACTTGCTCCAGCTAAAACCAATCTGAACTAGAAATGGGGCTGTAAGCTGCTGAACATTTTTTAAACCCGATTAGTGTTTGTTTGGCATTTTAGCAGTTTTTAATATTGAATTTTTTATTTTTTATTTTTTGCTTCAAATTATTTTTTTGGGTGTTTTTATATTGTTTTTCAGTGTTAATGTCAAAAATGAATTTTTGTTAAAAAAATATAGATTATTTCAATACATTTCCAAGCAAAAAAATATTTTGAAAAATAACTGCTGCTACAAATACTAAATGGACTCTTAATTTGGTTCCTAACATGAATGTCATAATACCTTTTAAATGGAAAGCAAGACAAAAAAAAATGTAAATAAAAAAATATAAATAAAAGAAAATAATATTATATGTTCATGGCAAGACAAAAGGTGTAAATAAAAAAGGAAAACAATATTATATGTTCATGGTCATACTAGTGATGATATTGGTTCTAAATAACATAGCTAAAGTAAAGAATAACAAAGCTAAATTAAAGAAAAATATGGTATATAAAGGATGAGGAGTGCTCTATTAAATTATATTGAAAAATAAAATAAAAAATGAATATTGGTGGATCTCATGTAGTGAACCACTAGTTTTGCATATTAAAAAAGTATGTATTACCTGTTTCACCAATAACTAAGGTTCGACCTCAATAACTGGTAGGTCTCATACGATGAACCTCTGGTTTGGAAAGAAACCAAACACACTCCAAATATGGCTTACATGAAACATAAAAGCTATCTCATTAATAAACAAGCTCTCAAGAGCTTGGCCTTTGGAGTTAGAGTGTTAGTAATGGTAGGAATGGTGAATGTTTTGTTAACAAGTTGGTGGAAATGATGATAATAATAATAGTAATGAGGAGATGATGGTGGCAATAATGGTAACCAAAAAGTTAATAGTGATAGCGTTTATTTTCATGAATGAATTTTCAATGAGACGACAATTACCTTTATTCAAAAGAAATGAAGACTTTTAAGTCTTGGACCCTCAATAAGAACAACTTTAAAAGCTTCACCATGTAAAGAAAATAGAGTCTCAATGGAGGATAGGTTTATAAGAAACCAAAAGTGTAGAAAAATTAAGAGAAAGCAATAAATAAAAAGTTGTAAATAAAACCTTTTGGAGAAGAAAAACACTACACAAATCATTGAAATTGAATAAATAGGGTTGACCATCATTTATAATAGTATTTAGCCCTATTTCTGCTATTATAGAGTTTGAATTCTATTTACACAAGCAATTCTAATTTTATACATATATTTGTATCATATAAAGAGGTTTATTAAATCCTATTACTAGCTAAATTCATTTTCTAATTGTATCCTACTATAACTTCAAACTTCTTATAAGTTATTACTAGGGATAACAATGGGTATCCACTAGTCAAATTTCTTTGTATCCATACCCATCATATTATCCATCAGGTAAGAAATTTAAATATTCATAACCTATCTATCGGGATTTGAGTATTTATATGGATATCTATTGTATGATTATTATTTATTATTCAATAAAAAATAAAATAGTAATATAAATATTTGAAAAAAGTGTGTGTGTGTGTGTGTGTTTGTATTAAATAATAAAATTATAAATGTTATACATATATGTGTGTATTATGTCAATTTTGAGATATGTATATATTATATTAGATTCAAAAAAATATAAATGTTATATATATATATATATATATATATATATATATATATATCTTGAGTTAGGTTTGGGTCGAGTTTCAAGTTAGGTTTGATAATATCCATACAACATCTATTACCTATCAGGTAAGGTAACTTATTTAAAAAACCCATTCATTCAGGTTGGTTCGGATTGGTATCCATCAAGTTCAAATTAAATTGTCTTTTCTAGTTAATATTGAGGACTCTCACTCTGAATAGGACTAAATCTCTTTGGTTGTGCGCTCATTCAAAATCTATTGGTCACTTCTAGTTACTTAGTAAACTAGTCAACTACAATTTCAACACTCTTGGTCAATCAAGGGCTCTTTCAGCTCTGTCGATTCTTATGATCTATAATTTATTTCAATTTCTTTCCTCTATTTTGTGATGAAAAATCAATGTTTTTTATATTTGACAAATATATGTTTATTTTAGATATAAAAAATATTTCTTATATTGCTCTATTTCTAAAATGAAGAAATATTAACCCTTCATAATGATATTGAAATTAATTGATAAAATCACCTAAGTATAATGTGGCAAATAATGGTGTTCATCTAAAATCAGTCCATTATTATTTTATTTTTTAAAAATACTCGACATGTCAAACACTTTTAACCAAACATTTTAATTTAAAGATTATGCATGCTTTCGATTGTAGGCATGACTTTTAGGTTTCTTAAACTGTACCAAATTTATTAGATTTTACAAAAATCCCTAAATTTTCTAAAAGCCTTATAGGTTTACTATAAAGATTCAATTAAGAACCCTAAACATTTTCCTTCCTGTTAAAAACAAGAACGGAAGCTTTAAGTTACACTCCATCAAAATCCACACTCATTTCTCATTACCAAAATCTCACAGATGGCTTGCCTAATATCAATGATCCATCATTAGAGTTATACTAGGGAATATGAATAGAGAATGTCTTGACCTATTTTATGAAAAAAGTGCCACAAGAAATAAAATATCACCATTATTTTATGTAATTAGTAGAGGTCATGGTGGAGATTTTTAGGGTTTTATTTGGCAGAAATCGATGAAGCAAGAGGCATAAACATTTGCTAATTAGTGATTAATATGTGGTTTATGGAGGAGATAGGGACTGTTCTTGGTCGGAAGGGTAAGGGAAGGTGGCTGAGAGGTTTTATGTTTCCTTTTGTGTATGGTTAGCTGACAAGCAAAGGACCAGAGGAAGTGTTGCTAGGGGGAGAGGAGGAGCTACAGTTGGGATTTGGTGCGGATGAGTGGATAGTGAGCTCATTTAGATGGATGGTTAAGAGTTTAGAGAGCTAAATTTGTTGGTTGTGGTATGAATTGTTAGTGGTTACTGGCGACTAGCCTAAAAAAATTGAGTTTAGGGTTTTTTTAATGTTTTTTTTAAGAGTGTGTGGCCTAGAGAGAGGTTTTTTTGTATTTTTTTTGTTAGTTTTTTTTTTTTTTTGTATCCTCTCTCGTAAACATTTTCTTTATTTGTGTGTATATAACTACCTATTTTAGGTAAAAACAATTTTGTCTTCTTCCTCTTAATTGTTTAGTTCCCAAGTAATCTAAATTTTTTCTGGTCCTTCATTTTTTTTTTCACTTTTGGTCTCTCTGCCCATTTATTATATTTTTATTTGTTTTTAAAAGGCAACATCAACGTTGACTCAAAAAAATACGTTAACAACTGAATACATTGAAAGTAGATTTTTTTAATTTTAAAGTTTTTGGAAAAGACACTGAAAATAATGCAAATATATCAAGAACATATTTTTTAGGGGTTTTTTTTTTCTATTTGTTGGTTTTTTTCTAAATAAAATTAAAAATTGGATAGCAACAATGACCTTGGTAATAACATAATTTTTTTTATTATAAATCTTTATATTGTAACTGTAACTTGTATAAAAATGCTAATTTGTAGCTTCTCCCTCATCACCCCTCTCCTTCTCCTAAAATATCTTTTAAAATTCAATAAACAATATCTAAGCTGCTTTGAGCAACCAAAAATTGTATAGCTTTTCCATACATTATTATTGTGCATTTTACACCCAACTTAACCCCGTTAATCCTCAACTCCATGAACTTCTTGTAAAGCCTTGTCAACCAATGTTTTAATAAATACAAAGAGTATGATTCTTATAACTTATTTGTAAGATGGAATTGGTTTCTCTCTTTTGTAAGGATAATTACTTTAAATCGTATGGTTTTAAAGGGTTTGTTTAACAATAGAGTTAGGGATTGGAGATGGGTTAAGATTTAGGATTCCTGTCAAAGAGAAATTTATCCTATAGGTTAAGAGGTATGGGTGATTCAATTTAGAAAAAGAAGAGGGTGTTAGGACCATTGTAATTATTTTTATAATTTTCAAGACTCTTAGGAAATCAACTTTGTAAGTACTGATCCAAACCCCCCCCTCCATGCATTGATTTCAATCACTTAGTAACACGTATAATGGAATCAACATTTTCTCTTTATATATATAAAAAAACGATGTTGAATATTGTAAATATATTTTAAGATCTAATTTAAAAAAAAACAGATCTATTTTTTATATAAAATAAAATTTGGGTATTTGTTGAAAATCTAGGATTTCACATCTATAAGTGCTTTTGCGATGAAAAAGCTGAAAAGAAAAAAGGGGAAAGGATTTAAAAAAGAAATTAATGTGTGTTTGTGTTATATTAACTACAAGGGTAAATTTATCATTTCATTTTATTTTAAATTTTGATTTGACCAAGAATGTAAAGTGTAATTTTAAAAAAATAAAGGCAAAATTAAAAAATAACTAATCTATTTGTTTGATAATATGTTTGTGAGAAGTACTACTTAAGATCATATATAGAGAGGGTAACCCAATCTACTGAGAGATTGAGCTTTAACTTATATTTTTTGTTTAATTTATTTGAATTTTTTGTTGAGTTTTATTAATTAGATTGTATTTTATGTTAGATGGTTTTATTTAGTAGGTTGAGCCCAATAGTTTATTGTTTTAGGGTTTATTATTTATTTGTAATATTTTAAATATTGCGTTTAGTTAATGATGAATTAATAAAAAAAAAATTACAAACTTTTGTTTTTTAACCCCTAATTTTCCTCTCTTATTCAGCTCATTTCTTTCTCTTTTTTTATCTCCCTTTTCTTCTAATTCTTGTCTTTTACCTCTCCCCTATAACTTCTCCTGGTTCTCTTTTTTGTCCCGTATCAACTCTAGTATCAGAGCACAATCTTTAATTGTCCTTACAATTAAATGATTTATGAATTTGTTCAAATTATTAAATTTAAAAATTATTCATAAACCCTAGATCTTATGAGAAACTTTCATTAATAATGATAAAAAAAAAAGTGGTAGTACAAAAAAAAAGTGTTTTTTTTAATTTTTTCCAATTACAATCAAGATCTATATATAAAAAGATCTTTTACCATTCTACCATTCTATTAATATAAGAAGAAGAAAATATGTTCTGATAGGATTTGTTTTAAGGTTGTGTACTTTCATAGGAGATAAAACAAATATTAATTGAGTGAAAAGATGACATAGGAGAACGGTAGTGGCAATGTGACATTGTCATGGATGGCAATGTGTCTTTTGATTCATATCGTTTATTTTTATTATTGTTTTAATTTTTTGTCAAATTCCCTAGAATTTATTTTTATTTTTTTTTCAATTTTTTTCTTTATTTTGATTTACAAAAATAAGTTTAAAAAAGGAATATAAAAAAGTAAAAAGTGATCGTAACAAGAGAGAGGGGGGAGAAAAACTAAAAGCAGTAAAAGGAAGTCATTCAAGACATCATGACAACAACTCTATGACATCAATAATAGTGTACATGATCCAAGTAGTCTATCATCAACTTTAAGCAATTTGGTTAGTAAATTATTTAACTCTTTGATTCATTGAATTTTATTTTTTTGGTAATACATTTATTATTCAACTTATCATTAATAGTATTCTTTAGTTCCTAGACCAAAAAAAATATCATCTTGCATTACACTCTTATATTTTTGCTCACCTTATATCTTTCCATTAAAATTCAGTCTTTAGTACTTTGTATTAATTGTGAAGCTTATAAAAAATGGTGGAACATTATAACTTCTATTTGATTAATTGTATGCACTTAAAGGCCTATCATTGCATGCTTGTAATTTTTCTCATGTATTCTAGTCTTGTTTAATCTAAAAAAAAATAGAACTAGTTTTATCTTTTCATTGGATTCCACTTATAAGAATTAAAGTAATCGCATTGAAACTTTACGATAGTGTTGCATTTACTTGTGAATAGTCATCTAACATCCAATCTTAAGTTTGCAACTATACCATGTATCGACCTCAAGTGATATCTTTAGAACCAATTATAAGCAAAATATCATAGTGTTTGGGATAACTAGATTGGATATAGTTAGACGTTCCTTAACACAACCCGAGGGAATTGAAGATTAGAGAAGGACTAATATTTTTCATGCTTATATTAAGTACGAAGGTAAAAATTGCAAGAAAATTATTGACAATAGTTGTTGTATCAATACAGTATCTTCTAGTGTTGTGGCTCGTTTAGGACTAAAACTTATTTCTCATCCTAAGTCATATAGTGTATCATAGGTTAACAATACCTCCGTAATAATCTAAGAGAGATGTCTTTTCCCTTGATGAGATTTGGTGTGATGTGATTTAATGGAAATAGGACATGTTAATTTGGGTAGGTTATGGACATATAATTTATAAGTCACCATTTCTAGTCAATCAAATTCATGTTCTTTCATTTTAAATGTTGAAAAATCCACCTTATTGGTTACCATCGAGAAATATCAATAAAAAAAAGAAAAAGAAGAAAGTGAAAGAACACAGACTTAGCATAATGAGTCTAAATGAGTTTGAGAATGAGGTTAAGAAAAGTTTATTATGTATGTTTAGTTAAAAAGAAAATTCCAAGAAACTCTTCATGGGAATCACCTAAATAGGTAAATGTGGTTAACACAATAAATCCAAAGGAGTTTGAAAATGAGGTTAATAAAGAGGTTATTGAGTCTTTTTTAGTTGTAGAAGAAGATTCAATACTCTCTAGTAGAATTGTGTGAAAAAATAATTGTGATGTTGGAAGAGTTTTAAGATAGTTGTCCCTCTAAACTCCATGATTCTTCACGCCATGTACTTGACCTCTAGCGTGTCATAGTTATTAAGCAACCACCTAAGTTCACTAATGTCTTGTCCTCTATGTTTGATATCCAACATGTTGTAGATTTTGAGCAATTTATTAAGCTCATTGAATCTTTACTCCATATTCATATAAAAAAAATAAGGATGATCCTAATTCACTAGATTATATTCAATATATATCTATCCAGGATTCAAAAAGTGTTAGTTTCATTCCACACTCTTAGCTATATGATGTTTATGGTCATAAACCTAGGATGTCTATAAGTCTTCTTCCCATGTCTCCTTATATTAGCATGTCTGAATCAATTGAGTTTTTTTTCACATAGAGAGTTTATGATTTACGATTTGAGATTATAAAATGAATTTAAACAAATAATGAACAATATAAAGTTCAAGTTGAGTGTCATAATGCATTTAATATTGAAGATTGTTTCATAATAAATATTAGATATAAATGGTATTCTCTTGAAACTAGTCAATAATTGCAGGCGGGTAGTAATATACCATATAAAGTGTTACAAATATTTATGTCATTAAACTACCATCAAACTTTGGTACTAACTTTACTTTTAATACAAAGCACTTGATTATATACAAATTGCAACATCATATCCCTGATAAACCTTTTGATACTCCTATCTCATTATCATTATCATCGGCACAAAAGAAACATAATAATGCTACTTTAGATGTACAAAAATTTTTTACCAAGGATGGTAAGATTCAACAAGTCCTAGTTTACGGGCTAGGAGACCAGATTCAGACTATATTTGGATTATCAAATAAACATCACAATAGCTTCATCATGATCTTTGAAAGCATTATCGGAGTCGCCTTGAACTACACTCGACAAGGTCAAGTTTCTCCTACCTCAGAAGAGTTGATGGAGACACCAAACTCATGACACGATTTACCATATGTATAATCATAGACAATGGAGAATAACTCAAGAGATTAGGCTTTAACTTATATTTTTTGTTTAATTTATTTGAGTTTTATTAATTAGACTTTATTTATGTTAGATATTTTTATTTAATGGGTTGGACTCAATAGTTGGTTGTTTTAGGATTTATTATTTATATGTAACTTTCTAGACATTACAATCAGTTGATGATTAATTGATAAAAAAGAAAAAGTTAATAACTTTTGTTTTCCAACCCCTCTTTTTCAGCTTCTCTCTCTCTCTTCTTCAACTTTTTTTTTTCTAATTCTTGTCCTTTGACTTCTCCCCTCTAACTTCTCTTCTTTTGTCCTAATGAAAGTTTTCTTAAATGAGAAGTGGAAGTAGACCATTTTATTTCATAACGAATATTTTCAATTTAATCCATATTATTTTATATAAAACCTAAGTTTTTTTTTTATAAAATTATGTAAATTTATAAACAACCACATAATTTTATGAAATATTTCCTCAAACTACAAGAGCCAACATGAACTTTGGTTCAAGGGAGGAGTGGGAGGCTCCTTCCCTTTCTGGGATAGCTCAACAAGAGAGGCATGCGTGGGCTTAAAAAGAAAAAAAATGAAACTATCTAACTTAAATTTTGTTCAGAAATTAAGTGCATAATTGATTGAAAAATTATTTCTACTTCGTCCAAATAGTCGAAGAGTGGATACTTTTCACCCCTTTTCAAATTACACCTTCTAAGGTGTCATTTGGTATTATGGCTGCGAGTGTGGTTCACCTGTAGCCACAAATATTATTGTTTCGTATTGCAAAAGGCACAATTTTTTTTACTGGTAGGACCCAACATAAATTGTGATTGTGCCGCATGTTTACCAAAATCACAAGAAGCAGCTCTTTGTTGCTTCTTGTGCAGAGAAATCACGTGAATAGTGTAGTCATGCTCCATTGTTCACGTAAACAATGGAGACATTCTCCATTGTTCCGGCCGAACCGAGTCCGGTCCAAAGCTAAAAATGCATTAAACCAGGTCTGACCCAGCAAAATAAAAAGAAAATATTTTTTATTTTTAATTGTGTTTTATTCGAAAAACTAGTGTTAAACATTATTCAATGACACTATATAAATTAGACGAAGATCGCTTAATGACGTAGCATTTGCAGAATTTGATCGCAATCCCAATTTTATTCCTGATTATATTTTACTTGATGTTGTTGCGCTCTTAAGAAATTTGTGAAAACTATAATCCTTGTCGGATGTATTTCATACGTGATGGAATTGTAGATAGTTTAATGAAACAATAAAAAATATTTTATATAAAGTATTATTTATTTCATGATGTAATAGCAATAGTTAAATCTACAGTATGTAAATTAAAAACCATCAATAGTAATATATATTTTTTAAAATAATTTTATAACCTCAATTTCAAAAGCATTCTTAACCAAACACATTAAACTACCTTTTGTTCAATTTCAACCATAGTTTTAACCAAACATATATTTTTTCAAACCAACCTCAACTAAAAATATTTTTTATAAAATAATTTTTTTCAAACCACAACTGCTACCGCAGTACCAAATATACTCTTAAAAATGGGATAACCATTGAGAGCCTCCGAAAATCTAATTGTATTTGATACAAGGTTAAAAATCCCATGAAAAATATCAAGAGTAACTTTAAGTGTGTAAAAATTGTTAAGGATGAAATGTTAAGTATATTTTGTAATAGTTAAAATATATAATAATAATGATGATGATGATGAAATCCCACCTAATAAAATAATATTAATGGATCTCAATTAAAAAAGTCAAATATAATGAGACTTGGGAAATGAGGAGAATAAATAAAAGTGGGAGCCAAGCTCCAATTAATTGAAAGGCGATTTTCAAACCTATTTATCTCACCCTCAATTGTTATGTACCAAACAAGAGGAAAGTACCAAACACATCCTTAGTAAGTGTTACCTATACTATGGAATTAAGGAAATAAATAAAAGAGGCCACCATAATTGAAGATAAAATGCTTCCAACTTCAAATCCAAAGATAAATTACAAATACATATATGTATGTATGAGCACTGAGTTTTCTTTTGTACATGTTGCTCCCTCAATTTTTGAAACAAACATAATTTATACACTACAAATTTTCAGAGTTAACGAATAAGCTGTTGCCTCTTAGGAGATGTAAGAGGGTAGAAAACAAGGGCAAGAATCAAGGAATAAAATTGAAAGAAGTTAAATATGCAGTCATTCCATATTAAATAATGGAATCGATATTGCAGGTTTTTATTGAAATGGAAGGGTGATTTAAAATTTCTACTTACTGGTCAAGAGGCATCCACTCTAGTTCTACTTCTAGTTCACCACACTCAACATTCTGAAGCTTCAATGAGATCTCCTGCATCACCTTCCCATCAACAATGTTTATGATGCTATCAACTACAAGGGCATTGTCATGTGATTTCAGCCATTTCCCAATCTGCATATTTCCAAACATTTCCGGGTCCCCAAATGCCATTGCTGATGTTATCAATGGCTGGATGTCAATCTCTGCTTCCCCCATTATATCATCAGCCGAAAACGTGTCATGATCAAAAACACTCTGCAATCCATAACATCAACAAGAACGACACATAGCTCAGTATGAACCAGTTAAGAAATAACCAGGGATTTGTTCACTAAAGGATAGAGATGAAAAGATAATTTGGTGAGATGTAGCAAATTAGTTTCAGTAGCAGCAAATTGATAGCAACAACAAGATAAGTATTTTCCTGATTACTCAAGATAACAACAGAAGTAGCTGTGGTTCATAAGAAACCAAAAGGGCAACAACACAAGTACTTTATCCAATCAACTGTTTTTGTGTTCTAAATGTAACAGCCCTTGCTTAGACATAATATCGGTTAAAAGGTAAAATACTAGGCAAATAATGAATTTTCATCACCATGTAAATAAAGCATCTAAATAGCTTTACTCTTGTAGTTTTGGATCTACAACTGGATGAAAATAAAAGTTGATTGTAACATCATTCAAAAATGAGAAACAAGCTTACCAACTTTATGGGCCCAAAATCCTGTGGAACAGATAGCATGAGTTCTTCATTCCAGACTGGATTCAAGTTGCTCTTCATCACAGTGGTTTGAACAGTCTATTAACTCAAAAACAAATTTTTATCATCAGTGACTAGCATAAAAGTCGAAGCAGCCCCTTCGCTTGCTTAATAATAATCTCAAATATCTGTTCTATCAATAGAAATTGATATATATATATATATATATATATATATATATGAAACTCCATACAAGGTGAAAATTACATATATTTGCCACTACAGTAAATAAAGATTTATGAAGCTCCAGTCAAGCTTTGGCAGAGTTCCGACCAGATGGCCAACCAAATGAACAGTATATTGGTATCAGCCATTTATCAAATGGTTGTGATTAGAATTACCCTTAATAAAATTAGAAAGAAAAAATCTCCACTTGGTGCCAATGATCTACAAATATATACATCATTATATGAACTTGTCTCAACCATGGATTTTGAGAGATAAAATGGGAAAATTTAAAAAGAAAGAGACAAATTCCACTAACCTGTTTCCCAAGAGTAAGGACCACGTAGGGATCACTTGACAACATATCTCTGATAGCTAAATTTGTACCTTTTTTAACTTTAACCTTCACTAATCCAATAAATTCTACCATGCCTTCCTGTAACAATTTTCAAGTATTATCCGCGTATGAAAAGGAAAGTAGAAACAAAAAAGGCAAAACAAAACTAACCGAATTCTTTGATACACTCGGAATTCGAAAACTATCAAAAAGCTTCGTGGAAAAACTTGACTTGAGAGAAGATGAGGAAGTCTTCCCTGATGTAATCCGCAAACTAGGTTTCAAAAACTCTTGAAGCTCATACTTTGACCTATGAAAATTGAAATAATAATGTGTAAACACCATTAACATCCAATCGATTAACATCAGTAACTTTCTTGCGGTGACACCATGCAAGATCTAATCTGCCATAACAGAGACTTAATCCATCCATGCAAGTGACACATGGTAAGAAAAAAGAATATGAAAAAAAAAATGACAGGTTGGGATTTGAAAGCCAAGTCATTTCTAACCTGATGAACCTCATACGCTCCTCATGACTGGAATCTGGTCCTGGCTTTGAAACTCCTTCAGGTAAAAAGGCCTCATAAATTGCATTAGCAGATGAGTTTCCTCCAACTTCAGTCATGGAATCAATTTCATCATCAGACCATTCATCCAACGTCACAGATAAAACCTGGACAATACAAATTAATCATGTTCTAAAGAGAAGAACCACTAGCTTGAACACAGTAAGACCAGCTGTAGGCATCATGTAGACATCAACTCTAGTTCATACTTTAAAACACACGTGCATGCATTTACATGCAGGTTTTCCTTTCCCAATTGGGATTATGACTTTCAATGTTAGTTTGATGCTAATAAATAAGCACCCTAGCAAAGCATTCAAGTTATGTTATGATGCTTTGATTCTACAATGAATTGATTTTCTTAAGAAATTGATTTGTGCTATTTTTTCAGTTCATCAATTGGTTCTACAGTAGATATAACAATAAAATACTTATAGAAACTTCACAAGGTTGGGGATAAAGAGATTATATAATTTCATTTCAAAGCTGTAACAAGTTGTTATGTCTATTACTCACTGCAAGCACAAAATGTCACTCAAATTGCAATATATAATTAATTGGATTATACTTGCCTACAGCAGTTCCCTCTATTGAAAAAATAAAATCAGAGGTAATATGGAATAGATACCTTTGAGATATGTGTGCCAAGGCTTCTGTGTACCCCACAGCATTTTAAGCATATGAAAACCCCAATATTTGCTGATCTGGAGGAAAGAATGTTACCAAATTCCTTAAAATAACACAAGGGCATAAAACAAAACAACTAAAATTTCTCATTCTTAATATCTCTCCAATTTAAGTGGTTAATTCCCTAGAAACATATTCACAAAATGTCACTTTTCAGTTTGTTAATATGAAGTGTGTATTTCAGTTATGTTAATATGAATATTATTGAACTTACGCCCACTTAGGATCAGGAGCACCACAATCAGCACAAAAGCGATTATCACTTTGGAGCAATAAATCTTTTAATCTTCTTTTACCTTTCCAGAAAAAAAAATGCAGCAATTAAGTTTATAGAATAGATAAGAAAATCTTCTTGACGCAATCAAATAAATAGATAGTGAAAATTGGAGGGTATTACAATCATTAAAAATGATAAAAGATAAGGTACTTATTTGCAGAAGATACAACAAAAAGCATTGAATAATGCATACTTATTGGTCCAGAAAAAAGAAAGGGGTCCATTCCAACAGAAAACAAAAAAAAATGCCAAAAAAGATTTATGTTATTTCATTCAAAAGCAGGGAGCAGGGTGAAAAAAATTAAAGGAACAGAAGCAATGTGAACAATCTAGGAGCTCTGCTCTTGCTGCTCCTCTGATCATTGTTCACATCAAACAACAATACAGTGTTAAGTTCACAACATGCACTAAAGATTTTCAACCAGTAGCATGATTGCACATTTGTTACAGGCTAAACAAACACCAACAAAATTTTCATGCTATGAAGCAATATAGTTTGTAGAATAAATTCGACTTGGCCAGTCCCATAAAAAAAGCATGTCAAGCAGAGATGCTTGTTCTTCTTTGAGGAAATATATATTAAATTCAGCATCTCATGGGGAGCTTCTCCAACTTGTTGCAAATTGAAGATCCATGATATACCAGATTATTTAATCTCCACAATCTGATAGAGATGCCGATGAGAAATCTACACAGCGCATTTCTGTTTCCAAATAGATAGGGCAGTCCCATTTTATTCGAGTGAAAATGACGTTTCTTCAACAAGGCAGAATAATGAAACTCTTAACCATCAGTAACTGTAAAAGTTTCTAGAGAAAGAATTCTCAGAAAGAAAATGCATGAAAAGTACATTTCTGCACCTAAGAAGATCTTACAGAAACAAAGTATCATGTCTAAACATATCACAATTAAAAAGGATTTAACATTAGGAGTGAATCAGGTTCTTAGTTTCAGATTCAACAGCAAGAATTTTCAGTTTCGATGGTCAAACTACGTCCTGAAAGTTGAGCATTTAACAATTTAATATGTCACATCAAATGAATATCCACAAAATAATACCAACTCATGACCTTAATAGCATCCATGTCAAGGAAACAGCTCCCACAAGCAATTAAATAGAGTTCCATAAGTCAGAGAAATCTCAATTTCTTTTCTTGTAGAGAATCTAAAGCATTAAAGAATTAGGACACGATCCATTTTCACACGATGAAAAACTTCAATGCAAAAGCCTAGAATGCAAAAAATCTCCAAGTATGTTCCTTCCATCTTCTAAATAAAGAATTCAGAGCTACCGCAGAAAACTATAACATTAGAAAACATTCAAATTACAAGAGTGTAAACCTGTTAAGGGTGTTATACTATATTACTACTTCACCACCATACCTGAGGCAGCATGCTTCAGCTCTGAAAATCGGCTCATTGCTTCAATAATAACAAAAAAACATCCAACAAATCCTGTCTCCACCAAGCTATCTGCACAAAATGACCAGAAGAAAGAGGAGCCCAGTTCAGTAACAATAATACTTAAGGTTAAGACTAAAATCTTTTGAACAAAAAAAGAGCACCTTTCTCTTTTGACCAGAAACCCAATATATCCTAAATTTAGCCAACAAAGATTAAAGAATCCGAAACTAGCCATGTGAAGACATAGCCAGAAATGCACCAAACAAAAAGATGAAACACAACACAATTTGTCTTTTGGTTGCTGATAAAATGGAATTATGTCTGTGACGCTATAATGGCATCCCAGAAAACAGAAGGCGAGAAATTAAATAAAAATGAAGCAAAAGATTAATTTTCGCTATCTTTAGGCAGAACCCAGATGAAAAGAGTTCTAATATGACACATCAAAAGCAATTCCCAGCATCCAGACAACACAATAAAAATTACAGGCATTGCTGCTAATGGAAAACGAATAAAAAGTCACATCAAGAAATGGAGAAATGAATCAATTAAATGATTCATAAGAAAAGAACACAGACATAATAGATTTGCAATCATTTAAAAAAAACTAACGTTAACTGATAACAATTAACAGCAAGGAAAAGAAAAGGTCTTGAATGCAAACCAATTATAAAAGTAGAAAGGAGAAAGATTGAGTGATCTAAATAAAAGAATTTCATTACCAGTGAAACTTAGGGAATGAATTGAATTGAAATCTGATTTCAATCAACTCCAAGGCCTTAAAAGATTGGTTCTCCAGGTGAAGAGGGGGAGAGAAAAGAATGTCAAAAGCTGCCTGCAAGCTTTCACACGAACAATAACAACGTAGTGATAAGAACTATGTTAATTTTTATTTATTTATCATTTAATGGCTATAAAAAGAAAACTTTCTTTAAATGGTTGGTCGGAGCCTGTAATTATATTTGTCCCCCCTCATCAGAACAATAAAAAACGAAGTTTAAACACAATTCTTATTTTTGTGTCTTCTCCTCCTTTGAACAACTGTCAAACGTTGCAGTCGTTGAATGCGCGGGTGAGTTGTCAGCGTTGAAACATAGTGCCTGCTTTTTTTAATATTAAAAATATTTTTAAAAAATTAAATTAATATATTTTTAAATTAAAAATAAAGACATTCCATAATTCTTTTTAGCAATATGCCATGCATAAACTTGTACTGTCGTCTTCAATTATTAGTCCAAATACCATCAATCGTTAAAGAAATTATTTGATCCAATCTATCGCTAAATAAATTTAGGGATTTACTAAGTTCACAAATTATGTTAATTAAAACTAATTCATGTTTGTTTTTATATTTTAAAAGAGTTTTTAAAAAAATATAATTTTTTTTATTTCAAATTAATATTTTTTATATTTTCAAATTATTTTGATGTGTTGATATCAAAAATAATTTAAAAAAAATATTTTTTAATATATTTTTGAATGAAAATCACTTTAAAAAACAACAACAACTATACTTTCAAATACATTATAAATTTTTATTAAATTAAAGTTCGTTGAATAATTAATATGAAACCATTCCAAAAATATTACCCTATATTTTAAGTTTATTTTTTAATATAATACCAAGGTTTTAATAACAATACTAATATAATACAATTTCAAAAATCTCATCCATCCTTTTAAGTTTTTAAATTAACATGGTTTTTTAATAAAATTCATATATATATATATATATATATATATATATATATATAATAAACATTTGACTTAGTTTTTATACAAAGACGTGATTAAATCCCAAATTTATTTAGAAACTAATTGCATCAAAGCTTAAGTCATTAACTTAACTGGATCCAATAAAATTGATTAATATAACTGTTTAATTCAAACCATAAACAATAATAACAAACGAAACATACAAAGAATATTTGGTAACAATTAATAAAAACAAATAAGCCACAAATATCATATCTAGAATGAGATTGAAGAAACATACAAAGAATATTTGGTAACAATTAATAAAAACAAATAAGCCATAAATATCATATATGGAATGAGATTGAAGAAAAGATTGTTGGATACTTTCCATCATTTCAATGTGGACAATGCCTTTTACCAAAAGACCTTGTTGAGGCAATCCAAACCCCACTACAAAATAGTGTATGACGACATTAAAAGAAGTTGTTAGATCGCTAGAGAAACATCGCGAAAAAAAAGAGCGAGCATCCGTCTATATTTAATCAATCAATTCTATTTAACTCAAGAATAAAATGTCATAATTTATTTAAAATAAAGCAAGAGAAGTTTAATTGCTAATCTAAGAAATTGTATGGCAGGTGAAAAGATAGAGGAATAGAGAGGAAAGAAAAGAGAAGAAAAATGAAATGATCGTCGGCGACAAACCGACAAACTTATCTATATACTCGCAGCTTTTTAATGCAAAACACGTCAAGACGCACCGGAAGCAACCTCGGAACTATACTTTGGGCCTTTTAAATCACCTGCACAGCACGTGGTTGACGCGTGCCCAGCACGTCAATGTATTTTTTTTAATTCTTTTTTCATTTATTGAATACTTAAATGATCTCACCCCAACTCATTAATTACAAAAAAAAAATCAATAAAATGACACAAATACTCTTTAACAGTTCAATTATTTGAGATCAAGGACGCCAAGGTCTTTTTACTATGCAAAAAAATTACAATTACAGAAATTTATTGTTCAACTAAAACACAAAATACCCATCTTGTCCCCAATCAATTTTAGAACATCAAAATTATCGTAATAAAAAGATTATTTTACCCTTAAACATTTAGCTAAGAGTTTTTTTAAGCCAATAAAAAAAACTATATTCTTGTGTAACTATATTCTTGTTTATAATGAACTATGTCTAGATAAATAGTATTTTTTTTCTTCTTCTTTTTTAAGCTAAAAAAAGTCAAGCCTGGGCTATGTTTGTTTTCTGGAATTCATTTTTCGGGAAATCACTTTCCAAACTTTCCTGTGTTTGTTTGATATTAGGAAAGTTAGTCAACGGAAAACACTTTCCAGTCAAAGAAAAATTTAGCTTGGTTTCCAGAAAAGTGTTTTTCTGAAAAATTTAGGCAGAAAACACTTTCTGAAAGTTGTGAAAAATTTAGAAATGTCATATTATTTGTTGATTATATCAAATTTAGTCCTCAAACTTTTGATTGTTATATATATTTTGTTTTGAATATTTACTTTTCAATTTCATCTCTTAAAATTTAATTTTTATATTAACTTTGGTCCTTATTCTTATAATTGTTATTTGTTTTTCCCTTATCATTTTTTTATTTAAATGTTTTATCTATCAAATTTGATCCTAATTCTTTTTATTGTTACTTTTTTTAAAATAATTTATGAAATGTTAATTATTATTATTTTAATTTCTTCATCTTTCATTTTATTTTTTTTTAGATTTGATCTCTATTATTTTGATTATTATTTATTTTATTTGAGATAATGTATGAATTATATTTTTTTTAATTTCATTCTCATTCAACTTTTTAATTTGTAAGATTTGTTCCTCATTATTTTAATAAAATTGAGAAAAATAAAACATTAATAAGTTATTTTCCAGCTCATTTTTCATGACATAATCAAACATTTGAAAGTGTTTTCCAACTTATTTTTCATTACATTATCAAACATCAGAAAATAATTCATTTTCCTGGAATTCACTTTCCAAAAGAAAACTACTTTTCAACAAATAAACGGGGCCTTGGATTTCAAAATAATTGGATGTTCTTAGAAGGGTCTTTTCTTGTTGGTCAATTTCATTTTAATAAACTTGAGAACTTGTTGGTTGCAACGTGATATAAAGAATGTTTGGAAACGAGGTGCAAACCGTGTTTCTAAAAATTTTGATTTTTTTTTGCTTAAAATGAAATTTTTTTTATGTTTTCATAATGTTTTAATGTGCTGATGTCAAAAATAATTTTTAAAAAATGAAAAAAACTTCATTTTGATGTATTTCTAAGCGAAAAACACTTTAAACCATCACCACTACCACAATCTCAAACAAGCCTTAGAAGAAACTAAATAGGTGGCCAATTCTACTTTGCAAGCTACAATATTTCTTTCTAACGCGAAAGAATGAAGAAAAGGCATAGCATGTTTTAAAAAAAGTACAAAAAATACATGGTTCTTGTCTTAGTCTTTAATGGGTTTAATAAATTTATTTTATTTAATTATATAATAAAAAAATAACAATAAATAGACTGAATTTTAAAAAGAATGCTTACTTAGAAAAGAAATTACAAAGCTTAATTTCCAGACAACTCAACACTGAATAACAAAATGTTTTTAAAAAATTAAAAAAACAACAATAAAAGCAACCCGATTTAACATAGGAAACTCATGACGTGGGTCATGAGACCAAGATAACCTCATAAAAAATCAAAAAAAAAATATTATGATGCCTATTCCTAAATGTAAAAGGGCAAAATAAATAAATAAATAAAAATAAGCCAAATAAACCCGAGGAAATCTGTGAAACCCTATGAGTCAAATCATGTGAACAAGAAAACCTAATAGAAGGCAAAATGACATAAATTTTAAACACTAGTTCTTAAACTAACAAAATATTGAAGGACGAAACCAAACAAATATTCAAGCTTAAAAAAAAAAGACTCAAGTCAACCCTAGTTACCCTGTCAAACTCGCAACTTAAGTTATGAGATCAGAATAACCTCATAGAAAGGAAAGCAAAGAAAATCATAAAGCTTAATTTCAATAAATCCAATGTTGAAGGATGGAAAAAAAAATTAGTGTCAAAAAATGATATAAAAAAAGACCAGTTTCAACCCGGGTTAACTTCTCAAAGTAGTGACCATAGTTATGAGAACGAGATAATCCCATCAAAAAAAAAATTATGAAGCTCAATCCCTATCAAACCCAATGTTGAAAGATAAAATTAAAAAAAAATGACATAAAGCAAAAAAAAAAAAGCAATCAAAAGAATAAGAATCAAATTTGAAACACAAATAAAATGACAAGACACATTTCTTTTTATTTTTTTGCAAATCAGTGCAAATCCTGAGAAATGGAGAGAGAGAAAAAAGAGGAGAAGGAAAAAAAATAAAAAAGGATGTTCACGCGACTCTACCTACGACATGCACTGCACAACTTGACAATTATTGGCTTACTGCTTCCAAAGCCACTAAGGAAGTCATCATTTGGTCTTTTGAGCAAGCTACATGCGCCACTAGAACACGACAGCTTGCATCCACATGCCAGCAAAGTTGTCTTACTTATCTACCTTAATCCACCATATTTGTTTTAGGTTCAATTTTAGTCATTTAAGCTTTGATTTTTTTTACCTTAATATAAGTTTATTTTATTTTTTCAAACTAAACATCAACTAAGTATCAAAATTTTATCTTGATATTGCGAGAACCCAATATATAAGTAACCAAAACAAATCCAAATAAATGCAATGTGAAAGGCTCAAATTAAAAAAAAAAAAAAAGAAGTTAAGTGAGCGAAAAAAATAAAGACATGAACTCTTCCCCTAACCATGCAAATTAGTCTGTGATTTTAGACAAACAAAAGGGATTGAACAATTATTTAAGATTCAAATTTGTTCTCTAAAGCTCTAATTCTTTTAAATCAATAAAATTTAATTTTGTTTATCCAAACCAAGTAGCAGAACATTTCCTTGACAATGCGAGATTGTCATATGCTTACATAAAAAATAAATCACCGAGACAAATCCTAAGCCAATGTAACGTTTAAGGCTGAATAAAAAGAAAACAAAATTGAGGAACCAAAATGGAAAAAATCCATGGGACAAAAAAAAAGGCAAATCCATAATGAATCACTACTCCTTTTTAGTTTTTTTTTTCTATTAACTAGTTTTGTTTTCCTGTGCATCACTACAGGTACATATTTGAGGTATTAGTAATGTTCTTGTGAATATTTGTTTTGTAAAACAACAACCTTAAACTCATAACATACCAAGTTATTCCAGTTGAAACCTGATCAAACTAAAAAGAAATGTAAAATGATGTTTTAGGAAATTTTTTAAAGAAAAACAATTAAGCAATAATAGGCTATATGGGAGTCTTTGATAGTGTCATCAGACCCAGCATAACGGGCCAATGTCAAAATCTCTCAACCTGATTGCTTGTCTTACCCGAGTTTCAAATTAAACTGTATGAAAGTTTTTACGACATAACCTAATGAGTTTGGTGGGTCCAGAGACAACATGGATGGCCATTAAAAATATGGGTTGGCTTAAAAAATCACGATGACAACCTTTTTTGTAACATTAAGCCGATTATTTATTGGAATGACTCTAGTTAACCCAAGTTAACTGCAAAATTATGAAAGGAATGAGTTTTTTGTTCCGATCAGAATTAGCTAAGGGCATCAGATCGAGTTTATCTTCTTGTCGGCTTAGCGTCATTGGCCTTTGCTTGACTTCTTGTAATTGTAAGAGCTGACTCAGCAACAAATCATTTGTTCCTTCCTTTCTTAATGAAGTGACTGGCCTTTCTTTAAGTATCAGAATGAAAATCCTTCTGTAAAAATTCAAAGTCTCTTTCTTTTCCCTTAACTTTTTATCTCTATATTTGGTCTTTATTTGGCTCGTGTTGGATGCAATTCGAGACTACATTAAGGAATTATTAAAGAATTAGAGACTAAATTTAAAGAAGAAACCATAAACTTAGGTGGGATAAAATTCAAGACTCAATTTAAGTGTTATCATAGAATCAAGGACCAAACCATGTGGGAGTTCTCATAACGTACCTAGTCGAATTGGCGAGTCAAAATGAAACTCGGATGATTAAAAGAAATGTGAATTGGCTTTAACAAATTTTTCAGAATGACATCCTTTTTCTTTAATATTGAGATGATAACCTATTGGACCGACCTTGATCAACCTAGGTAAACCTTCAGTGTAACACCCTGAACCGTTTACACAATTATTATTTTACTAATTGTCTTGAACATGAAGAATGGGATAATATTTTTCCTTATTCAAAATCATTTTTCATTTTTATTTATGATGTAACCCTATCATTGCATATTATCCATCTTACAAAAGAGTTTTACAACTCTTTGGTATAATCAAATTGTATCCACATCACATCATCATCTAATTTATACAAAGGTTTTTATAATACAAAAACTAAATAAATAATTATTGGGGTGTCAAAAGGATGTACCTGCAAAAATCCACAATAGATAGCACACATAATAAACATTCATGCTTTCATTTATTTCAATAATTTTTTCTCGGTTGTATAAATAAACACATCAATATAAAACTATACATATACATAATTGTTACTGCAATACAACTACGACTATATGTACAATCTCAAATATTGGCAATCCTTTTTCGAGTGTATTCACATTATATTTTGTTTACATAAGATTTCCTCCTCATTTTCTACCATAGTATCCTCTGGTGGACCTTATAATATTATCTCACTATGTTAGTCTCGTTGATACTTGTATCAATGTTAACTTTTTTAGATTACAATATAATATATCCTTACTATTCTTTATTCTAAGAATCTTACCTCAAATCAGCAATATCTCACATTTGTCTAAAACATTTTTCTTAATATTTGAAACATACATTACCACAATTATTTATTTACTCCAATGATCATACTTCATACTTAAAGTGACCAATATTATTTATCCAATTTAATACCTAATCTTTGTGTTTTATTATGAGTTTGGACTTATTACTCTGAATTGATACTCATGGCTCGTGCTTAATTTATATTTCTAGATTCAATAATTTCATGCATACACTTAACTAATGTGTGAATTTGCTTTTGGATTCATTAAACCTATTGTTTGCTAATGTCATACCTTAGTCACATTCATTGGTTCATTCGATCCATTTTCGTAATCAAAACTTGTATTCTACATCATTCATATTCACTAATTTATTTTGGTACTCATAGTACAGGCTTTATATCAACTATATGTTGAACGTGTGCATTTCCGTGATATTTACATAAATTATGTTCATTTACTCATTTTTATCTTCACACCTGGTGATTTATTCCAATTATAAATTTCTTATTCCATTTCAACAGTTATAAGTGCTCATTTAATCAATATAAATACTCAAATCCCTCCATCCCAAATTTCATATCCATAATTTATATTTCTAATCAACAATATTCAATTATTCATTTGAATACTTGAAGCCTCACTTTGTAGTAAATAACATTCATTAATTTAACCTCATATTTATAGCTTGTATTATTCATCAACTCCATACTCATCAGTTTATTTCAATAATTTATATTTGGTATACTGTCATTTATATTCACCACTTAATTTAAAATACTTATAACTCAGACTACAAAACATAATAATCTCATTGTTATGATCCTTTTAGAATTTTACATGTATATTCCACCGTTATGGTCGATTTAATTTCCACGTATTAATCCTATTGTTATGATTAATTTGAATTTTACTTATTAATTATGTCATTATGGTCAATTCAAATCTCATATTTTAATTCCATCATTGCGGTCAATTATAATTTGATGTATTTACTCCACCGTTGTGGTCCATTTGAGTTTCACTTATTACTTTCGTTGTTACAGTCAATTCAAATCTTACTTATTGAATTTGTTTTGGTTGTCTATTCAAATCTCACACATCAATATTCTTGTCATCAAAACATGTTCCCTTTATATCAATTTTCATTTTTCGTTGGTATGTTTTCACTTAATAATATTTTCCTACCCTGTAGGAAATATTCATATATTGTATTTTCTAATATGAACAGTTATACATAACTATAAATTTTCTTAGCATTCATTACACAAAAAATTAATTAATTAAAGAGATAATAGAGCAATTCTTACCATAATCCTCATATTCCGCCTATTATCTCACCCCGAAAGCAATTTATTCTTGGAATCTTATTATCCCACCCTAAAGGAACTCCATTCTTGGGATTTTATCATCTCACCCGGAAGGCAATCCATTCTTGGAATTCTATTATCCCACCCCGAAGGTAATATGATTTGATATCATTCGCACCATGAGGCATAATTCATTTGATATCATTTCCTACCCCGAAGATATAATTCATTCTCCCATTCAAGAAACATAATCCAATCATTCTCATTCAATGTCATGATTACAACATGATATGAAGTTCTCAAAATTATAATTAAAGTTGTACTAAATTTAAAAGGACAGGGTGTCAGACACCTACATGACACTCCTGCTAACCGAGCTCTTCTTGCTGCAAGTCCAACTCCTTTTATTGCCTTTCATGTTCACATAAGCATATTTCCTTAACTAAGTATATTATTTACTTTTCCTCAAGAATTTTCTTTCATGTCTATAAGATTTTCCCTTTATAACCATTCCAAAATATCCATTGTTCCTATAAATCTCGACATATGAAGTTTCACATTTTTATTTTGGTTATTTCCCTCTTTTATTAAATATTTAGCCTAAATTTCTACATGTTTCATAAAACACAACGCTTTATATTTTCCTTTAAATCCATTTTGATAATCATTAAAATTTCTCATTATACAACTAACTTCACATATTCTTTTATTTCTCTTATCAACTTATAAAATTTAGAACATCATATGTTAATTAAGTATTTAAGTTCATTCTATCTCATTTATGATTTCTCCTTACTTTCCATTCTCAAGCACAATTGTTTCAACACTAACACAACATACAAGTACAACTAGTTAATTTATACATAATTTAATCCATGTTTTCTTCCTACCTATGGTCGGTCCTTAATAAGCAAATATTTCATGTTTTATTTTTTTTTATTTGTTTCATTTGTTCTATCTCATTAATTCTTTTTTTCACACCACCAACCCACAATATTTATTTGATTTTCTACATATTAATATGTTAAATCCTCTTACTTTATCATAAACTTTCATTTCTTACCACATACAAAGCATACATTATTTCTATTTAGCTTAAAGCTTGTTCCTTTATAATTTTATCATACATAGACATTAAATAACCATACTTTTCTACAATATTAACCCAACTCCTAACCTTTATACATATAAATCTTATTCCCCAACAAAGATTTTTTCTTAGCACAATATCTTAACTTCTCATATTAGTTTCTAAATACCAACATCATAAAATTAAGAAACATCTCTCATCTCCTATGTTTTCTTCACATGGTCACCCTACACCCTTCAAAAATCCATTGTTCCCATTCAAAATTTTACATCTATTTGTTGTTATCCTACCTATTGTTATGCAAATAAACCTATATTCCTAAAAAACAATCATTCTCCCAAAATTTATTATGAATCCTAGAATTGTTAACAATTAGAGGTTTCCTCTTATTCACCAAAACATAAATAATACATAATTAACTTATAAGGGTCACCTTATCCACTATATTTTGAAACCATTTGTTATGTTGTTTTGAAAGTTCTCTCCAATTCCTCATCCTCTTTCACTTGGATGTTTGTTTTTCTTCATAATTTGTTGTCAAACGCGTTATCTATAACCCCTTTTAAAAGGAAAGAGTTGCTTTCTTTTAATGAATTTTGCCTTTACACGCTTTCAAAGTCCTAAATTTTAAGAGAATCACCAAGTTTTTATGAAGAATTATGAAGAATGAAGCTCTCCCTTTAGGTTTTTCTTCTCTGCACATCGACCAACTCAATTAAAAGGGAGAGGGGTTGTTTACTTTTATTATTATTACAAAACTACCACTATTTTCTATAGAATTACAAAACTGCCACTCCTTGTTATCTTGTGTGACCATTGGCACTCTTACAAGACCTTTCCAAACTTCAATGGACTTGAAATTTTAAACTAATATATAAAAATATGTCAAGAGGCTTATCATATAATCTCATCCCAATCTAATGGTCAGACTAAGATTTATGCTTGATATTGTAAAACTAGATAATTTATAATTTTTCGTTAAAAATTTGAATTTGTATACTATTTTATTTAATTAAATCATAAATATTTTCAAACTAATTCATTAGGTAATTTTATCCTTGTTCATAATAAAAATCCTTCTTTAAGATTTTCTCCTCTTTCGGTTAGAAACTGTGTGATTGTACTTAGAGCTTATACCTGCGGTTAACATTATTTACGTGTAAAGTCATACATTAATTTATTTGGAATCCCCTTCTATTTTTATAAATGGTTTCATGCTAAATTTACAAGAATTATTCCATTATAATAATTATTGCATCCGATCGGGAAGTTTACATAATTTATCACTAACTAACATCTCATGTAGTGATTTTTATCACTTTATTTCAACCAAAATTAAAATCAAATTACTAAGATTTTTTATCCTCATTTATAACAATCTTTTTCTTTAATTATCATTTCTCAATTGAAAATTATCATATCTAGTGTTGGTTCCCCAATGTTTTTGGATCGGGGGTTTACAATCAGATTCACGACGTGAATCATGGACACAACCATAACATGATAACTCGATTGGTTAGTTGTTGTTATGTTCTTTATTAGGCCTTTATTAGGCTCACGTGTGATGAAATTCAAGACTCAATTAAAGATTTATTATAGAATCATGGACTCAATTAAATGAAGTGGGGAAACAATATGTAACATGCGTAACACACGCATCAGGGTGTGAGAGGAGCCGCCGTATTAGGGAGGTGAATATGGCATCATCCAAACTCTAAAGATGGCCTTCCTTGATGACTTTAGAATTGTCTTATAATAGTCTCGACTGTTCTATTCTATAAATGCTAAAAGATCCTGACATATGCTTTTAATGTGAGGTTGAAAAATTTTTTATATATAAAGAATTATGCTGAAATTTCAGCAAAGTTTTCTTTGTATATAGAACGTCCCGAGTTATCAACTACTTCCAATTTACCTGTTCAATCCATCACAACATAGTCAAAAGGTTTTGGACTTTATTTCCATCATCAATACTCAACACTACACACACACACACACACACACAAGTATATTTAAAGTTTCAAAAGGTTTAATTACAAGATAACTAAAGAGTTCTAGTTCAAACAAAATCAAAGTTTACATAACTAGCATACTACATGCTGAGCTAAGATTTTTATATACATCAAAGTTTACACCAAAAAAAACATATTGTATGATCTAGCTAATGCTATTATGCTTAAGATAATTTTTTTTACATAAGCTTAGCAAAGCAGAATCCTAAAATCTAATGAGCTCTCTAGGTGGTAGATGGACCTGTTACAAAAACAACTTAATTAGCATACAATTATATTGATAGTATAGTTATAAATGATCATGTAAAGAATACAAATAAAGCACAAGTTTTCTATTAGTGTCCTAAGAATTCTAATAACCAACTTGTAAATTTCTTTGGAAACATTTAAAGACCAATTAAACATCATTTATTTATTCTTAATTTATTACTCTTATCTTCTTACATGAACTTAGTAACTTTATTTAATTGGTTTGTTAGATCTTCAACTTTGCATAGTCTAACCTGGATATTTTTAGACAATTATACTTATCAAATTTTCCAGGTCATCCAAATATGGATACCTTTTACGAATCAAGCCTTATCGATCATTCTCAGGTGTTCCAACGTGGATGCCATTAGCGGAAGCTACCCTTATAATTCATTTCCCGGCAACCCTATCATGGATGCCATTAGCCGAAGCTAATCTTGTAATTCATTTCCCAGCATCCCTATCACGGATGCCATTAGCTGAAGCTAATCTCATTAATACACCAGACTTTATTTATATTGAACATAATATTATTGTAATTGTATTCATCAAAGAGATTTTAAATTGCATAAGCGTTAAGGAGAGGGAAACCATGCATTTGCTCCGCCTGTCTCGTGACTTCCTCCAATAGAAGATCCAATCCTGGTCGCTCCTTCTAATTCACAAAGAAGTTTTTGGTCATGATTCCTTCAAGCCCAAAGTTATAGGCAATCCATATTCACTTATTATACATATGCTACTTTCTATGCATGTTCATTTCCTCATCGTAATGTACATATACATATCAAGTGTATTTCTTTAGAGTTAATATATCATGTTCAAGTGTTCGCATGACTCAGTTTTGCATCAACGAGATTTCAGTATCTATGACTTGGGTTTGCATCAACGAAATTCAGCATCTATTTTTGTCTAAACCCTTTCATATATTTGTTTTGAATGTTGGCATATACATATCCCATGATTCGGAAGAATTAATTTCAACATGAATCATTAGCATGCCCAAAATCACTCATCTTCTACACACATATAAATATGCCCATCAATTCACAACATGGTCAGCCTGTAATTTTTAGTCTGTACATCGAATTCTAGAGCTTCAATTCAGGTGGGGCCAAATCCAAGTGAAATTTAACATCCTTAAGTACAACTTTCATGTATAAAGCTGCCTAAAATTCTATTGTTCATCTATTCTAAAATTAATTGGAAGTAAGGTAGTGAAATCTATCCTATTACAAACAGCTTGTCCACTCAATGGTATTTTACCTATACATGAAGTTCTATAATTCCAATTGAGGCAATACCAGTACCCAATGTTATCTAACTCATTTCTCTACAACTTTTATATGAAACGTTACAAAAATTTCTATCACCTTCTATGTCAAAGAGTAGTTTTAATTCTAAGAACCAAACTATCCTGTTACGGAAAATATGACCTCTTAATGGTATTTTGCCCATGTCTAGAGTTATACAACTCTAATTAAGGCAAGATCAATGCCAAATGTTAGCTAATGCATTCCTCTACAACTTTCATATAAAACGTTACAGCAATTTCTATCATCTTCTATGTCCATTTTATGTTGGGATTTCCATTACCAAACTGCCCAGACTTGAATTCATGAATTTAAACACTAATCAAACATTTTCTATGCATCTTTTTAACATCATAGGATTTCATTACGTATAAACTATATTAGGAACCAGCAATTAAAGTTCACTTTTATCAAGACATCAAATCTTTCTTCTTCTTCTTCTGTTTTTTTTATTATTATTATTTTCATGATAACATGATTCACACAACTTCAAGCACCATCATAAAGCATATAAGTGCAAATCAAGAGATATGAAAAGAAGTTAAAAATGATTTCACTTATTGCACACTTCATCGTCATTATATTAGTATAATACCATTGAGGACCCCCCTCCCTTCAATTTTTTTTTTCTTTTGGCCGAATGGTGGGGGTTTCTAACAACTCCCACCTTCATCAACCCTTAGTTAAAAATGTTGTGTTCCTAGACTATTTATGCTCTAGAGTATGTATTTGCATTGATTTTTTTATTTACCCTAATTAAATTCAAGCATCCTAAATCACTTCATTTTGGGCTTTCTTCTCATATAATCTAACACCTCCCATAACAAGTTCCAAGGGTAAAGGATTACTCTTACCTCATGAATTTGGAAGAATTTTGAGGGAGTACTTGGGTGATATTCTCCTACTCCCTTTCGATTTTCCTTCTTCTCTTTATTTTTTTTTTGTTTCTGCCGGTTCACTTTCTCTTTCTTTACTTCAAATTCTTGATTTTTCACCTTACAATTATTCTTCTTTCACTTTTGTGCTTGGTAAAGGGAACATACAGAGGATTTATGGTTTGAAATTGAAACGGGGAAAGGTTGTTCTTTATGGTTTCCACCAGCTTTATAGAGAAGAAAAGTCTCAATCTTACTCTCTCACACATGTTTATACCCCTTCCTAATTGGGACTAGGCTTTGTTTGGCTATTGTCCTATTAATTCCTAGTATTTCTTCCACTCTTTTTATACACTTTAATCCTCTATCTTGTAATTTGTTTCATTCCCACACTTTAATAGTTAGATTAACTTCCTAATTTATTTACTTATTCTGAACTTACTCCATAAATATTTATTTTTTTCTGTAATTAATTCTAACTTGGGGTTTACATGTCTCATATGGGTCTTACTTCCAAGGCAGCACATAACAGTTATTGATCTTCGGTGTGGCTAAGGCGACTAATTCCTCTTCTCTTTCTTTTTCTTATTTTTCCTTTCTTATCTCCTTGGATTTCGCACAAGTTAGATCGCTTCGCTTGATTCGGAATCGAGCATCGTGGAAGGGAAGGAGAACTCAGGCAACCAATTCCTCTTCTCCTTCTTCCTAAGTTAGATCCCCTTTTACACCATGTTTGAGAAAGAAAAAAGTGATTCTCTTTAGTTAGAAAGAAAAGACACTTAACATTATACTTGTTTTCTTCAAGCGGTTCCAAAATACCTTGAAAGAATAAATACTCCTTGAATTTCAAACTCCTATGAAAGCCTTATTAACTATTGATAGACTGCTCCTCCTTCAGCTTGATCAAAGTCTTAGTTTTTTAAGGATAGAAAGGGCTTTGATTTTTCCTAATTTCCAATTATAGTCCCTCAAGTCTTAATCATGGAAATGGAAAATCCAAATAAGTTTTTACAAAATCGAGTGCAACCTAACAACATGATGGTTTTTTTTACTCTACGAGAAACTCACATCGAGCTAATTGGAACAAACCATCAAAAACAATCTTGAATGAAATCAATATATGATGATCAAACTAGAAAAAAATACTTCATGGATGAAAAATAAAGGCATTATGTGAATCTATTACAGATGAAGAGCTACAACAATTGAATTAATGAGTTGCCAAGCTACTGTAGTGTTTTTTAATATTCTTAATTCTTTAAAGAATCAATAAGAAGTTGGCTCACCTAATTTTATATGTTTTATGTTTTTTTTTTCAAGAAACAATCAAGTTCCAGAATTAAGAAAAAAAGCTTGAATATATGGAAAAATCACTTTGCATGATTTTTTGTTAAATTTCTCACTTGATTATTTTGTTACTCTAAATTAACAAAAACTAAAGCATGTAGGGAAAATATTATAGCATTTTTACTATTTATCCTCTCATAATTCACTGTGGATCATAATATGGCATTTATTTCAAAAATTTTATTTTGGTCCTTCAACTTTTGTTTTCATCAATGAGTTATTTTAAGCCCAGATTTGAACTCAATTGCATGTTTTTGTGGAATGAACAATTGAATTGAAAGAAAAATGACTAAAGTGAAAAACACGGGTAACATAGATGGTAGCTTTAAAATTTGTTTGAAAAGTTCTTTTTAGTCCCCTATCTTTTTTAACAATTAGGCGACCAGTCCCTATAATTTTTTAAAAATGAATTTAGGTACGAAATTTCATTTCCATCTTTTTTTAGTCTTTTTTTTGTGGAGGAGAGAGAAGGTCGTCGAATTTCAGCTTAGAGAGAGAAAATTATCGTTGACGACGATTTCAACTACCAAAATGATCAATTTTTATGTCAGATAGTTTCATATGATGAGGGGGGTCAAGACTTGGTGTTTTTTTCCTCGAAAATGACTAGAAAATCACATATGAGCTCGCGAAGATTTTTATTTCAATTTTAGTTCAAGATGATGAGTCGTCTATTTTTTGATAATTGTCGTCCGCCCTATTGAATTAAGAAAAACAATAACAGCTCGCGCATAGGTCTTTTCTTTATGGGTTAGGCACTTGACCTGGTTTACCAGGCCTACCAACACCTGATCTTTTTTTTTTGTTTTTTTTAATTTTTTTAATTAATATATTTTTTTTATTTTTAAAAAATAATTTTTTTATTTATGTTTTATTTAATACCCCGTGATTTGTTTTGGTTTTTTTGTCTTTTCTAAATAGCGATTATTTATTAATTATATTGGGTGTGTTTAATTTTTTTAAGAAGTCAGTATGATTCATTTGTAAGTTTTTTATATTTTATATAGATTAAATATTTATTTTTTTATAATATTTTTAGTATGTGCAACCTTGCATATGATTTTTTTTCCTTTTATTTTATTCAATAAGTCTTATGTGTGTGTTGATTTCTATTATAAATTGATTTTAATAAACAAATTCATTGAACACAACCAAGTAAATAACCCATATTGCTATATTAAATATCTTGATATACATTTTATCTCTCAATTTGTTTAATTATGTTTTTATTTATCATTAATGACCTTTTTTTCATTTACTTACACAATGGTTTGTAATTTATTTAATTTTTTATGATTTCTTGATGTAAAAAAAAAACACTTTAAAAATTCTCCATGTTTAGTTTTTTATCATGTATTGGTGCTTTCAATTTGATCATTATTCTTATGATTTCTTATTTTTAATTTCACTCTTCAATCCTAGTTGATGATGTTTTTTTTGTCATTTTGTTTTTTTTATTAATGCCTTTTTTTATATGTCTTTTTAAAAATAATTTTTAAATTGATGCTTTTATTAATACATCTTCTCTATTATCTTTTTTGGTTTTTTTAGCCTTTTTTAAATAGAAATTATTTTTTTAATTATATTGGGTATGTTTAATATTTGGTCAGTATGATTTATCTATAAAAAATTTTATATTTTATATAGATTAAATATTTATTTTTTATGATATTTTTAATAAGTGCAATCTTGCATAGTATTTTTTCCTTTTATTTTATTTAATAAATTTTATATGTGTGTCGATTTGTATTACAAATTAATTTTAATAAACAAATTCATTAAACACGGATAGATAGATGATCTATTTTTTTTTAGATAAAGTTTTTTTTTCATGTTATCAATATAATTAAAATAAAACCAGTTTATTTAATTGATCAAAACTATAACTTAAGTTATTAAATTTTTTTAAAAAAAAATACACTAGCAAAGTTAATGTAATGATGGTTGCATTGCATTTATCCCCTCCTTAACTTTGCCACTCATACAAGCCGGACAAGGCATAATGCTCCTAAAAGCAGAGCAGTGGAAGAGAGGGAATCGGCATGCGCATTTCACAATACACAATCATAAAATCACAATTTAAAATAAAATATTAAATTATATAATTGAATTTAATTATATAATTTAAAATATGCATGAAAATAAATTAAATTAATTATTTTTCTATTAAATTTATTTTTTATATAAGTAGTTTAACTAACAATACAAAAACTTATAACAATAATGATAATGTCTTCTTATAACTTATGATCTTCAACCTTAATTTAGATATTTTTAGTTAAGTTGTTGCAAATCTTCCAAAGAGTATTGAAATCTCATATAATGCAGATGCTTGCATCTAATGTGTGTATGAGGCCCCACTCGAGGTTTTAATTGAAAAGAAAATTTAAAAAAGGATTTATCTAAGATTAAAAGAAACTTGAAATTCAAGGATGTTTTAAAAGCGAATAGCCAAGTTAAAAGTCAATTAAGAGCATAATTGAAATAATAATTTAAATTTGACAATTATATTGGTTGAAATTGTATAATTTTAGGAATGTAAGATGAATTTGCAATAAATGATTAAATCTGGAGGTCTAGGTTGATTCAATTAGGGACACAATCAAAAAGAAAAATGAGATTAAGGGATTTTAGGAAACCAAGGACTAATTGGAAAGATTAATTAATTCAATTTAGGGTTTAAATTGAAAGAGATTTTAAAATTAAACATCTTAATGGAATAAATTGAAAAACTCAAAAGCCAAGGACTGTAATGAAAAGAAAGTAACATGTCGAGTACCAATTATCTATTTACATAACTTCATTTCGATCCTATTAGTTTTAATCTAATTCAATTCATTCCTAAATTAACTCATTTTCAATCCAATTATCTTTAATTGATTCAATTTAATCCAAATTAATCAATTAATTAAACAAGATTTCCAGCAATCAATCTTCCAATTATAGCCAAAATTATCCCATCAACTAAACCTAGAATCACAATCCCTCAATCGCGGCCCAAATTATTTTTAATCTCTAGAAATCAATCCTCCAGATCATTCTTCAGCCTTTTCTCTTCATAAAAAGGCAAGGAAAATACATAGCACAGAGAGGTCTGTGCTAGTACCCTAATTGAAAAATATTCAGCCAGTACAGCATGAGACACAACATTTTTTTATTCCTTATATTCGTAAATTAAGATTGCAAATTAAATTTAAAATATAATTACAATTTTATTTGTATTCGTATTGATTAATAACTTGTTTGACCCTATGTTTCTAATTTATAATATTTAAAAAAAAACACCAAAAAAATATTCCACAATGATTTTAAAGTCAAGTTTTTAAAGTTTGAGAGTGAAAACTAATTTCTATAAAAACATGTTAAAACTAACTAACCTCAATCATTTTATTTTATATATAATATTTAATTACATAGTTAATAATCGTAAATATTATAAGATTATTATATTAGTTTGGGGTCTTAATTAAATTATTTAGTTGTTTTGTTTACTTGAAAAAACTATTGATATTTTATCATTGTTTCTTTTAAATTATTTTTTTATGTTATTTGTGTGTTTTCAAAGAAATAATTTATTTATTAAGCAATTCAATTAATTTCTTAAAAAATATTTAATTGGTTAAATAAAAAATATTTAATTTAAGTTGTATTTTTAACTATAATTTTAATTTTTCACTCAAAACACAACAATATAATAATTTATTATCAAATAACTTAATATGTTTTGGTATCATAATATAATAATATAATAGGCGCATTATAACATATATAATTTTTTACCCTACTTTACGTGTTATATTAAATTTTTGTTAAACATAAAAAAAAATATTCAAATATTTTTAACATGTTTTCTAAAAGAAAAATTAAATTATGTTAAGGTTAATCTGATGTGACATTGTTAATTTTACAAGTCTAAAAACAATTTGAAGAATCAGTCAAAATATAGTTTAACTAGAAACAATTCAAGACGATATTTTTTTTAAAATATTAAGATGATAATATATTATACTTACTTATATGAAGTTAAATTTTTAATCAATTCAATATTAAAAAATAAAATTAAAAGAAATATATTCAATTAAAAAGGGACAGAGAAAAATCCAAGTCAACCTAACAAATCCACAAAACTCACGATTCGAGTTATGAGATCGTGATAACCTGGTAAATAAAATAAAAAAAATATAAAGCTAAATTCTAAATTAACTCAATGATTAAGTATGATGTTGAGAAAAAAAATTAATAAAAATTATTAAAAAAATAACTCGAGTTAATCTGCAAAATCTAGGTTATAAAACTGAGAAAATTCTATAAAAAATAAATTAAAATCAATTATAAAAATATAATATCCATTAAAATTAATATTAAATCATAAACGACCAAGGCATTTTGCCCGTGATTATTACAATAAAATGTCAAGTGATTTTAGGATACTTTAATAAAATTAATAATAATGAGGTCCAAGGTAAAAAGAACACTTTCTTACCATAATTTCTCCGAAGGGTGAAAGGTGTCACTGACGGAATAAAGTTCTCGAAGTTCAAATCATCTAATCCCCTACCCTATCCATCCGTACACCTCAAACAACAAAACTTAAATATTAACGGTCAAGATGTCACCTTTAACCATCCACTCACTCCTAGGGACCCACGTGGCTGCTGGACTAGACTGATTGCCGGTCAGCTTCTTCCTCCTGCCCGAATCCCGGGTCTTTTTGATAAAAGTTGTTAGAGAATATCACGTGAAAAAAAAAATATCTTCGGAAATAGCACAGATTTTACTCAAAAAAAAAAAAAAATGCGGTTTTCTTAACAACCGAATCTCATTCTCTTCTGAATCCTTTGAATCGGTTTACGCAACCGATTTGCTTGCCACCAAAAACTGCTCCACTTTTAACAACTTAAGCCTTCATGGCGTTTTGCCTCCATTTAAAAATATAAAAAGATAATTTTAAATAAAAACAAAATTTATCTTTAAAAAAACTATAATTTCAACTATATTTTCAAACAATCATTTAAAAATACTTAAACAACTTGAGAAATCATTATTGATGCACGTTGAAAAACATTGATCACAGGAAACGTGTAATGATTTTTTTTTCATTCATAAAACTTAACACTGGTTTTCAAGGATATTGAATTCTTTTGTATGACTTATTTGTTATTTTTAAATTGATCAATGATAAATATATCTTTTTTTATTTTAATTGTATAATGAGATAACCAAAATACACTTGAAAGAAAAAAACTTAAATTTGGAGTCAAGGGGTATTTTTATATTTTTATAATGCTTTTGGTTAGTCTAATGTTAGTTAAGGAGCAATTTGGTATTTGAACAAATATAAAAAATTATACACATACAATGAAACAAATAAAAAATAAACCTGGAGTTAAAAGGCTTTTAGGTCTATTCAAAATGGTTTTTTTAACTTATAAAGTCATCTTAGAGGTAATTTTATATTTGACTAAATTAAAAAAACAAAAAAGGTAGGTGCGTGAGAGACGTTCATGCACTTTGGACTGTGTGTGTGACACCTCTTGTAATCCGAAAATACCCTTCTACCATGTCATTGAAAGTGCCACCATTTCATCTTTCCTTTGGTTTAGTGCGTGTATGCGGTGGTAGTCTAGTTTGTCATTGGTGGGTTTTTCCCCTTCTTTTCTCTCTCCTACCTCGAAAATTATAGTTTTTCCTACTTTATTGTTAATATTTCAACTTTAGTCTTTAGTCTTTATTCTTTTGACTTTTAATATTTGATCTTGGTTTTTTTGTATAAGTTTTTTTTTTGTTTTTAATTTTATTCTTCAATCTCAATTCACCAAATATTATATCTTCCAATTTAGTCTTTATTCTTTTAATTTTAATTTTTTTTCATGACCTTTTTGTAAAAATTTATTGGTTTTCAATTTTATTATTAAATTCAAACTGATGGTATTGTTTTTTCTAGTGTGGTTTTTATTGTTTTGATTTCTAATTTTTTTTCTTGATCTTTTTGTAATTTTTTTTTCAATCCCACCCTTTAGTCAAAGCGTTGCTTTTATTTTTATATCAATTTTGATTCTCATTCTTTTGAATTTTTGAGATCATTTTACTAAATGGATTTTTCTTTTCAATTTTACCTTTCAATTAGATATCAATTTTTTTCTCAATTTTAATCCTTATTTTTAAAATATTTTTATATAATTAAAATTATTTTTTTAATTTCATTGTTTAATATTGATTGATTGAGAATAAGACTTTATGGTTTTTTCAAATAGAATGCATAAGGTATAATGACCCGAGTCATGAATTTAAAAAGTTAATATATATATTTTTTTTAAAAGAGCTTTATAATTCTTTTTATTTTTTTACTGGATTATTTTGATCTTATGATCTAGGCCTTGAGTTTGGTGGGATAACCCAGGTTGACTTGACCCTGATTAACATGAATACAAGTTTGTCATGCTAACTCGGATCGACAAAAATCAATTTTTTTTATTTTGTTTTTTATCCCATTTTATTCTTATGTTTTTAATGGACTGTAAATCAAGATATATTATTTTTTTAATCTAAATTAAATAAAACTAATTTATTGGACTCAAATTTATGATTCAAATCACATATTTTTTTTAAAAAAATATTTACATCAACATAACATCATTTATAAAACAAATAGTCTATATATATAAACCGATGCAATGAGTGAAAATAGAGTCACTTTGATTGCTCACGTTAAGCTGTTACTTCACATCCAGGTTGCTCTTGATGTGACTACATAAATAAATCTTACTGTTTAGCACTTACGGGAAATGCGAGTTTCATGTTTTAAATGTTTTTTTGTTTTTTAATAATTCATGAAATTTATAGGAGAAAAAAATATCAAGTAAAACCATGGAAGGCAGGTTAGAGAATTATATATATTTGTTATTTGACCCTAACAGATATCATAGACTTTAAAAACAAAAAATAAATTATAATTTATACTAATTATTTAATCCGTGCTTTGCTGCGAGTTAGATAAATTTCTTTATCAACCCAAAAATAAATATAACGGTATTTCATGCGTGTTTGTTGACATAAAAAAGCTCAATCATCAATTTAAAAGTTTATGCATACATTTAATAAAATAAATTAAAAATTATCTGTACAGCGAAAAAAATATAGGAAGCCCATTTCCTAACAAACCGAAGTTAATTAGCAAAACTCATAATTCAGGTTATGAACTTAGTTGGGTTCAATATTTTTTTAATGATTTTTATTTAACTATATGACAAAGAAATAGACACTCGTAAAATTGAGAATCAATAAAATATTAGAGTACTTGTCTGAGATTGCAATAAACCTACAAATATTAAACCAAAACAAATCACGTCATCAAAATAAAAATTAAAAATATTAAATGATAAAATTAAAAATATAAAATCAAGCAAGTAAAATCAATAAGATCCAATTATAAATGATCAAATTATAAAAAAAAATGAAAAAAAAATAAAAAAATAAAAAGAAGAATAGGTGTAGGTGCGGGAGCTTGTGGCAGCCCACACACTTGATCTTGTTTATTGTTTTTTTTATAGGACAAACACCCTTATTTTTTTTGAAAAAAAAGAGAAGATAACGAGTCGTTTGCTCTATCTAGATTCCAATAACCTCTAGTTGCTAAAAAGTCAAGCTTACACCAAAATCCATTTAAAACTTCTTTTACAAAACAAATCTAAACACACTAGAAATGTAAATAAACTTGTTTATCTCTTTAATAATCTAAAAAATAGTAAAAAAAAAATCAATTCAAAACTCTTTAATAATCCAAAAGATAGTTAAAAAAAAAAAAAACAAATCAACTCAAAACTTAAAAATTTTTTAAGGTTGGATAGGTGTTTTTTTAAAATTTTAAGGTGAATCCTTTTGATTCGACAAAGAAGATACAAAGTTGAATCTTTATGAATTGACAAAGCAGTAACAAAATTGACAAAATAATAATAGAAAAGTGATAGCTTTGAGTTGGTCATGTCATGACCATAAAAAATTTAATCTTTAACTTTAATGAATTTGTTTAAATAGAGTTTAATGTAAGTGATTTTTACCTTTAATTATTTTGAAAAAAGTAAATTAAAACTATTAAAGTGTCTAAAATGGTCATTAAGCATTTATATAAAAAAATAGGTTGATATTTAGGTTTTAGAGTTACAAAACATGGACCCTGGACCCCAATTTTATTCCAGTATATAATATATTATCTATTTAATTTTTTTTTAAAAAATACTAAGGAGACAACTTTTTTAAAAAAAGAAAAAGGCATGCTGGGAATGCTAGCCTTCTAGGTTTAGGCACATCTAGGCCTTATTCTTTTAGGCTAAGCATGCTGGGAATGCTTTTAAGTTGCCTGCAGGTTTTTTTTTTTTTTTTGAGTTTTTAGAATGAAACTGTTTTTTAATTAAAAATATTTAAAAAATAAAAAAATCTAATTACACCTTTGTTTTTAATTAAGATTAGATATCTTGATGGTAATATTTTTTTTGATGTAATTAATTATTTTATTTTATTATTTTCATTGAGTTGTTTAAAAGTTATCGAGTTATGATTTTTTTATTTTTTTTTTTAAATTATTTTTCAAATAATTATAGAAAATATTTTTTTTCAAAAAAATATACGAATAAAGAAATGAAGTTTTAATTACACAGACATTTTTCCTCTTTAATTAGAATTATGAAAATTTATTTTAATTACTTTTATATTTATGTGCAAAGATTAAAAAATTATGAAAGACAAATGAAAACTACCTTAGCCAAATATGCATAAAAAGAAGAAGAAAGAGAGACTCTGGGGTGTGTTTGGATAGACAACAGTGTGTTTCCCCAGGGCCAGGTATGGTGAAAACGGAATTCGATGTTTTTATGATTTCCCCAAACAGGAACAATAACAGAGGAAAAAATTCTCCTTTTTTCTTTTATTTTTATTAACCTGCAGAAGCAACGGAGAATTGTGAAAATCAACAAAACAACAATAACCATAAAACTGCTTGCCTCCCTCCCCCCCCCTTCTCTGCAAAACAAAAACAAAGGGAAGTTTCTCTTTAAGGTAAATTTCGAATCCCTAATTCATTTCCTTTTTCTGTTTTAATTAAATCTTTGCTTGATCGAAACTTCCTTCTCTGTGCTTATTCATTTGTCATGTTCAATAACTGATGGAATTAGAGTTTTTTTTTTTTTCATTGCGTGCGTTTTGTCTGGAACCAAACGGAGAATTATGCTTTTTTCTTGGTTTGAATGAGGGGATTGGTAATGATTGTGAAGCATTTGGTTTTTGTTTGGTTTCTTTTCATCTCGAAGACTCTGATTTTTTCTTGGTGTTTAGGCGAGTTTAGTGAGTTCATATTTTGAGAGTATGAGTTAATTGAGAGTTCAGTTTGGGGGACTTTGAGTGAAATGGTTAATTGGATTGATGAGGTACATGAGTTCAATGTGAAGAAATACCGACAAGCAAAGTGAGACAGAAGCTATTCATTATTAGTTCTATATTACAGAGTTTTATTCCAGTAGCTCTTTATATGGTGTGTAACCTTGTCAGAAAGGTGGATGCAGCAGGGGTCGTGTTTTATGGTTTGCTGATAGTCATTTAAGCTAATATGAAGGGAAATCATGTAAATTAATGGTTAGATTTTAGTATCTGTTTAGATTGAAAAGCACTATGTTATGTTTCTAAGTTATTCACCATGAACATTTTGACGACAGTCTTTTATCAGCTTCTCTCATCTGCATATCATCCAGTACTTTAATGGCTTGAGAAAATCTTTGATCAGCTACTTTGTCATCACCATAATTTATGTATTATCTCAATATAAGCATGTGTTATTTGAGAATCCTGTTTTACGATAGCATTAATTCTTCAATGTATGTATTGCTTATGCAAGTGAATGGATATTATGCGTGGTAATCTTCTTTTCATAATGTGAATGTGTGGAAAATATTTGGCAAAATTTCTCTGGTATGGTTTATTTTCTTTCATCTTTTCATTCAATGGTCGCGTTAGAATTGCTTTCCTGCAATTCGACGCTGAATCTTCCCCTTTGGTTGGGAGAGAAGTACCAGTTGTACTGAAGGTCCAGTGGTTTCCTATGCAATTAGGTCATTACTAAGCTTGAAGTTAAGAACTTCAAAAAATGCTGGTTTAGCCACATTTTGCTCATGCAAATGAAAAGACAAAGCTACTATATAATTATTTTCAGTTGGGAGGATTGCTTTGATAATTATACTTGAATAGCTTAGCTAATTGCTATCGGACCTATTATAGTGTGATCTTATCTTGTATATTCAAATCATTGTTTTCTTAAGCAACAATAATTTTAAGGAATAAACTCTCAAATATTTGCCCTTTTCTTTTTCTGTCTACTAATGCTTCATATCATCAATGCTGTATTGTTCATCCATCCAAGTTGCATGGTTGATTTGAAGTTGTCAATCACACACACACACACACACACACACACAATAGCTTTGCTAATAGCTATTAGACCTGTTATAGCGTGATCTTGTCTTGTACATTCAAATCATTCTTTTCTTAAGCAACAATAACTTTAAGGAAGAAACTCTCAAATATCTGTCCTTATCTTTTTCTTTCTTACAATGCTTCATATCATCTAAGCTGTATTGTTCATCCAAGCTGTATTGTTGTTTTAAAGTTGTCAATCACACACACACACGCAAAAAAAATAAATCTTTCAGCCCTAATTGACTAACTGGAATGCCTTATGCTCGACTAGCTTCATAATGCTCTTGTATCCTATTGACCTTGGATCTATTTTTGGGTGTTATCCGTGCTTCCAGATTTGAGCTTAGGGACCGTGGACATAACAGCCTCATGACTTCTTCCGTGCATGATCTTTCTGGTAATTTTTTCAAAATGTTTTTGCAGATTTGTTACCTTGGAGTCACTACTTAGCTATACAATGCTTTCTCTATAAATGGATCGAATGTAAAATTTATTCATGTTTCTATCATTTGCCAGTTTGGATATTTTATATTATTATGTTTTGACCTTGGACATAGGTTATTAGGGTTCATGTTTCATTTATTTTGTTGAACTTGCCTCGACAATATTTTGCTCCAGTGGGCAGAATCCTAATTGAGATTTCCGGCTGCATTGCTTGAATCCTCTTGATCCTACTTAAATAATAGTAATAATAAAAGAGCAGGAAAGATGATAAACATTTCCATATATCATGGGAATAGTATGCATATCAAATTTGGTGAGAAACCTACATTCCTGTATGGAGGGAATCTTGTAATCGTGAAAAAAAACATCTGAGATATTTGGTTACTCTTGGGTGTTGATTGGTAACAAGGAATTGAATGATGAGAATGAGAATGAAAGTTTTATTCATACTTTGCATATGCTTTGTTGAAAGGAATGAAGTGGGAATGAGAATGAAAATTAAATATGGTTTCATTCCCTTTGAGAGAGGTGAGAATAAAAACAAGAAATGAGAATATTTTTTTTTTAAAAAATACTTGTTATTTGTATTCAATGCATATCATATATTTCTATCACCATTACCACCTCCACCACCACTGCCACTTTTGGTTGTGGTGGTGACATTTTTTAAAATTACATTATTATTGTTGTTGTTCCACCATAAACAGCTCTTTTCTTCCACCGCCACCTCCCATGGTGGTGGCGTTGATTTTCTTTTTGAAGATATTGTTGTTGTTACTATACTACTGTTACTATCTCCGCTTCTTCTTTCTCATCCACCACCACCAACACCACCACCACAATCACTTCCATTATTTTTACTACAACCATTGTTGATGAAATATTTTTTAATCACTATCCCTTTTCATCTTACAAACCAGATATTAAAACTTTCATTATGATATTATTGTTGTTACTATACTACTGTTACTATCACCACCTCTTTCTCCTCCTCCTCCACCACCACCACCACAATTACTTCTATTATTTTTACTAATTTTTACTACAACCACTGTTGATGAAATCAATTTTTTAATAATTATTCCCTTTCATCTTACAAACTAGATATTAAAACTTTCATTACGATTCCTTGTTACGATTTGAAATGCAATAATGAAATTAAAATGTTATTATGACTCCTTATTTGCATTCCGATTCCTCCATCCCAGTTCTAGACCTTTTATTCTTGGGAACCAAACAGCACCGCACCCTAGGATTTTCTTGGGATTATTTGATAGGGTGCATTAATTTTAGGTGTCATATTCATACATGTAGATGGTAAACTTAGAGTGTCTTCGCTTATAATGTTTGACTTGTATGATAATTTGATAGCGCTCGCTCAAACTATGGCTCTTTTTTATGTTAGCCATCCTTTTCTGAAGCTTGTTGTGGTTGAGCAATCCTCTTTTATTTGAAAATTCCATGCATTTGATGTTTAACTATGATAATAATATTATTTTCAAAAGCTGCTTTCCAGATAATAGTGAAGCTGGTGAGCAGCAAAAACACCCAGAACCCCAGGTACAGACTTCTTCTGCTGCAAATGTACTGGCACACCCAGGCATCTCACCTTCAAATTTTCAGTATGCAACTCCACAGCTTGGAGCAGGACATGCTATGGTATTTTCCACAGAACAAAATTTTGTTAATAACAATTGTGTTTTTGTTTAGGGATATGTAATTTTACCAAGAGTGGCCTTTTGGTATATACCAAGAGTTTTTTTTGTTTCCTACTTTGGAGTTTAGAAAAATTTTTGCCACTGCCTTTTTGATGTCTGCGTGCTTATATAGCTATGTCTCTGTTATGGTATTTATAGTTTACTTTTGAAAATGGTTTGACAGCTAGAATTTCTTTCAACATATGCCTCTATTTCTCTCTGAATTGAGATTTTTTCTGCTCTATCACTAAGATTTTTAGGAAAATCAATCGATCATGATTTTTCAGTGAAGGTAATCATGGCTGTGGAAGTTTGTTGAATTTCAGCTTCCTCCCTGTTTTACAGATAAAATGAATAGAATAACCTATTGAATGAAGCAGGTCATTTCTACTTTGCCTTGCATTCCATTTTTAAGAACAATTTTCATTTTCCATGCCATGACGTTTGATCTTTCTTCAAACTTACATTGAAAAATCAGAACTCTCCCACAACTGTGCATCAAACTTTACCCAATACTTGTTTCCACCAAATAAGAACTAGGCAGTTTGACATACTAAATTTTGTCTTTTATCATTTTTGTTCTTTTTGACTTGAAGGCACCGGCAGCTTACCCCTATCCAGATCCTTATTATAGAAGCATCTTTGCTCCATATGATGCCCAGCCATATGCTCCACAGCCCTATGGTGCACAACCGATGGTAATTTCTTTTTTAATGCTGTATGCCGGGTTGTTTAGGAAACATGGCTGTTCTTGTGATTTTTTGATTTGAGACCGCATTTAGTTGAGGCCAAATTTTAAGAAACTTGACCTTCAGCAAATTTTTAAGTCTCCCCTGAACTAAAAAATCCCAAATTTTTACCACTAAACTATGACTCTATTTTATTGTGGTCAATCCATTGACAAATTGTAATGTTTTGTTGATTTTGACCTTATTTAACCAACAATGCATGCTCTTTCTTCAATTTTCCAAAATCAACTTCATTCTCATTCCCATAAAAAATCTGAGAGATATCAAAGATTGAAGCTTTTCAGTTGGGTTTTCCAAGGATAGTTGCTGTAGTTTTTATTGGGTCAAGTTTTGATTTTGGTCCTGTGGATTTTGTTGTTTGGGGTCTTGGGTTTGATGGGTCACTTTCTTTTCAGCCATTTTTCAGCAGCGGCGAAGGGGTTTGAGAAAAATTTAAAGTGGAGAAATGAGATTGAAGAGATGAACTTAGAGCCAAAGAAATGCAGGCAGACCCACCATGTGTTGTGGGCAATTGTGGTTATAGGTGTTGGCGAGTGCAATGATGGTGAGTTATGGGTAGAGAATTATTTTGGAGCTAATCTATAAAGAATGGAAGAGAGATGGCCAATAGAGAGTGAAGAGAACGAAAGGAGTTGGTTCACTTGGGGTTTAAATAGGGTAATTGGTGTTTTATGTGGAACCCTTTAATGGTCAAATGGTCACAATCAATGGATGGATGGGATACATTGTAATGGAGTACTATTTCAGGGTTGAATATCTGGGGTTTTATGTTTATTGAGGTCTTTAAAGATTCACTGAAAGTGTTTACTATGTCGTTTATGAGCAAACATTTTTTTTAAGTAACTCTTTAGCCTGTATATCTTTAAAGACTTGTTTATGAGGAAACATTTTCTGTTTTTTTTTTTTTTTGGTGGCTACAAGTAACTCTTGAACATATTATCTGATCAGGTCCATCTTCAATTGATGGGAATTCAGCAAGCTGGAGTTCCTTTGCCATCTGATGCTGTGGAGGAACCTGTGTTTGTTAATGCAAAACAGTATCATGGTATCTTGAGACGACGGCAATCTCGTGCAAAAGCTGAATCGGAGAACAAAGCAATCAAGTCTCGGAAGGTACATTGTTGGTTGTCTGAAGCCAATTTCATTCTACTTGCATTTGATATTGTGTTTTGTTCATCTAATATATTAGAATCTAAATAAAGAAGGCATACATGAATCTCTTGCTGTTATTGTTTCACAACCGCTCCTCCTATATATATTTTTCAGACATTTTATTCCTCTCTTACTTTAGGTCAAGCATGTCTAGGCCACTGGTATAATTTTCAAAGACTCTCTGAATTTAAGCTCAGAGTCATGAAACTTGAAGAACCTAGGTTTTCTGATTTCATTGGAAATATTCCGGAGTATCTTGAATGCTCCGATGCCATGTGAATGCCACATATGATTACTTGATTGGATGTCTTACAGCCATTTGGCTATACATGCTAAGTTTTAGGCTATTATCCTCTTTGTTTACTACCATGTTACACCCGAGTCTTTCTGGCATCATGTCCTTTGTGACATTAGATTTTTCATGACAAGTCAAAAGTAATCTTGCAGCCATACTTGCATGAATCTCGACATCAGCATGCACTTAAAAGAGCTAGAGGATGTGGGGGTCGGTTTCTCAATTCAAAGAAAAAAGAGAATCAACAACAGAATGGCATGGCCCCAGGTGACAAATCACAATCTAATGTCAATCTTAATGCCAATAAAAATGATATTGCTTCCTTGGATGACAAGTCTTGATACACTGTAAGTGATGGTGTTGCGTGCGATTAGCTCAGAAAACAGTTATTCGTAGAATGGGGATTCAGGAAACCCATAGCCCTATAGTGCCAGTATTTCTTTATTGTGGCTCTACCGACGCGTCATCAGTATGTATAGCCTTTTCCAGTAGTTGGTTTGTAGGATGTTGCAAAGATGAAGTAGGCAGTGTAATTAAGATGTGCTCATCATTATCTTTGCTCCAGTGGATTTTTTCCAGTTGCTGCGCTTTCTTCATGAGGAGAATGATGGTTAAGTTTGCTTGCTTTTATGAAGCGGTGAGGCTTAAGGCTTCTCTGCACAAAATTGGAATGATGTTAATTAGCTGGGTGGGTTATGTTTCATTAGCTTAGTGAAAATCTAGATTTGCTATTTCTATGCACAATCAGAGTCCTTTCATTACTTGTTATTTTTTGACTTGTCGAATAAGATAGATGGTTTGACAGATATTGGTGTGAACTATCTTCTTTCTTTTACTTTTCTGTGGTGAGATGATGATGGTAGAAGTGCATGTTTTAACCAGGAAAGAATGGATTGAAGTAGGGGGTGTGGGGTGGGGAGCTGCTCGAGCCTCTCTGCCTGGCGAGGATGAAAGCGATGCTGCATTCATGCCTTGCACCATGCTTTCCGTAAACTTCTGTATCTTCTTTTCAGTATATCATGATCGAACTTGAGTCTAAAATTATGGGTGACTTGAGCTTCGATTGTCGAAAATTTGCAACCTTTTCGAGTGCGAACTCGAGACTGAAAGTGTCTCGGTTTGTGTATGCTTTGATTAGTTTGCAAGGGGCAACAGAGTTTGTTTATCACAGCGCAGCAGTGAGGTGACTTGCTTGTATCGACGATGTTTGTTGTTTTTGGCTTTTGTTTCCAAGTTTGAAAACAACTTTTAAAAAATAGAAAATTAAGGTAATGATTGGTAATGCTGTACAAACTGTGAATTTAAAAATTTTAATTTTTTTATTTAAAATAAATTCTTTTTTATGTTTTTAAATCTATGTGTTAATATATATATATATATATATATATAATCTTTTTATTATTTTTTATAATAGACATAGGTGGGACGAAGCCAAATAGCCTCCCTGAAGAAGCAATCTGGACACAATCTTCACAACCGGACTTCGTTTTTAAATAGCAAAGTCAGGAAAGAAATTTGGGAAATTTGTGACGAATAGTACATTTGGTGGTTTCGCTACTTTTAGTAGCACAATCTATTAAAAAAAATAGTAATTAAGAGGTCTTTGAATTTTGTGTACTCATACCTCAACATTTAATGGACTGCACTGCACTGCACTGCACTGATGGAATCAGTACAGCCCGTTAAATTTTTTTTTAAGTGCTGTGTTGATGGGATCGATGTAACCCTTTTATTTTCTGGTTAGGTTATTAATTTTTATTTCATTACTTGCATTTAATCGTGTATCAGATAACTTTTTTCTAATCTGACAATATTTTTTTTTATTAGGGATGATAATTTTCGGTTCGGTTTGGTTTTTATCAAAAAATAGTAATTAAACTGATTTTTTTTAAAATAAAAAAATCAAAACTGAAACTGGTTTAAATTGACCGGTTTCGGTATGGTTTGATTTTTTAGGATAAAAATTGGTTCAAACCTGTTTGGCTTGGTTTTTTCAGTTTGACTCGGTTTTGGCTCGGTTTGGCGTGGTTTTTTTCTGGTTTGGCTTGATTTTTTTTCTGTTTTTCGGTTTGGGTTCTGTTCGGTTTTAGGCTTATAAAACCGAAACCGAACCGAACCGATCGGTTTTTTCAAAATTTTAATCGGTTTTTTTCATGGTTTGATTTTTTTGGTTATTTTTTTCCGGTTTTCTTGATTTTTTTATTCATCCCTATTTTTTATATGTTTTTTAACATAAAAAATCTTAATCATAAATAAAAAAATTTCATGTATCCATGTACTTAAATAAATGATAACTATTTATGTAACTGAAAAAATTATAAAATTTAATTTTTAATTAATTTAATTTAATCAGTTAAATTTATCATTCGAGTTATAAATTTAAATGGATTAAATAAGTTTTTTTTTTTAAATTTAAAATAGATATTTATAAAGTTAAGAATTATTTAAATATTGAGGTAACAAGATAAAAATATTTAACCGAAATAAATTATATTATATAATTAATAATAAATAAAATATTAGATGATAAAATTAAAAAAAATAAATAGAAAAAGAATTTCAATTATGATCAGTAATTTGGAATTAAATTAAAAAAAAAAAAAAGAAAAAGACTTGGGCACCTTAGCGTAGTTAGTACAAAGCACACGAGTTTAAAAAAAAACTCAAGCACGCGAGTCTAGTTAGACTAGAGCACATAGACCTCAAGAAAAAGGTTCGGGAAAGCGGGCCCAAAGCAGCCCACAAGCCTAAACTTTATTTTTATTTTTAAGTTTACTAAATGGTTGTATTTTCAAAGTAAAATAATAAATGACCCGTCGCTTGACCAACCTAGATTTTAGCGGCCTCTGGTCGTGATGGTGGGGAGTTTTTATCTCCACTAGCTTGAAACCAAACAAAGACATGATTATGGTCAAAATGGCTCGTTGGTTTGTCCAGTTCATTCTTTGCACGAATCAGATGATCCCTTCCCCCTTGTCAGCAGGAAGGAAGCAAGCTATCAAAAGAAGTTTGAATTCTGCTAAGATTCGGGTTGATTGCTCAGCTAATATGTGTTCAAACATGCATGTTCCATCCATTTGACATTTCCAGTCAGCAACTATACATTTTAAGTTAAGAATCTTTACAGAAAACCAAACCCTCTTCCCTCCCCTCCAAATAAGAGTATTTGTATCAATTTGATAAATGACCCATATGATTAAAAAAAAAATCAACCTTTACCTTACTTTGTATTCATAAATTAGTACCTAAAATATTGTATTACACATTACATTATTTATATGATAAAAATTGATGTATTTATAAATTTTCATGAACAATGAACATTCATGAAATTGTTTCCCATGAATTACGAGTAATTCATGAATTATGAATATTCATCATTATTTAATAAATATTCATGAATTAATGATGAAGATTTATGAATTATATGTAATTAATGTTTTAGTTCTCCAGTTCTATAAATAGGTGCTTTGGATGAGTGGAATTAAATTAAGAAATTTCTTGAGTTCCTTTTCTCCCTCTATAGTTAGTTGATTTTTCTTAAACTTGTTCTCCTACTTATTTTTTTAACTCTATAGCTTAGGTTTGGTTTCTATGTAGAGATATTGAATTTAATTTCTTTGAGTTCATTAAGTCTTATTTTAAAATACGCTTAAATAAAAAGTATAAAACCTCAAGGATAAAATATTAATTCTTAACAACAACAAAAAATTCAGACTGGATATTTTATAAGATCTTCAACAAAAAAAAGTACTTTAAATCAATTTTGTTTAAATATAAACTTTATACTTGTTTAGTATGCATATTAAAATTGTATTTTAACTTTTTATACAAGCTACACAGGTTTTATATATATATATATATATATATATATATATATATATATATAACCTTTGTATGATTGCAAGTTTATTATGTTTTTATTATTTTTTATGATTAAAAACTAAACAAATTGGTCCACCTGTTTAATCATTTAATTATTTTGTGATTATTGGATAAAAAAAATTAGTCAAAACCTAAGTTTATATGATTAGTTAAAAATCATTAATGCATTTAAATGTGGCATATAATTGAGATTCTTAATTTCCAAGCACAAACAACATGTTTGAACCCTCTAAATTGAATTAAATTTAATTTTCAAAGGTTTTATATTTATAACCATTTTGAGTGTCAAGAATTGAATTTGATTTAAAATTCAATCTCTAAAAATGGTTCAAGAGTAAATCACATGTTAACTCCTTAGATTTACTACACTAAAAACGAAAAATTAATATTTAAACTAGTTTCCCTAAAATACCCACTTTTTTTTAGAAACATTTGAATAAACAAGATGAAGATGATGGGGATAATATAGAAAAAAAAATTAAATTCTATTTTTTCCAAACATGTGAATTCAATTGATTTATATCGAGAATGTAATTTCATACTGGTTAGGCTATTTCTTATCCCTTTTCAATGGAGATTAATTAATGACAGTGTATGTGTGTGTATTGATAATAATAATTATATAATTAATAAAATTAAAAAAAGAGAGGTGAATTCAGTCTTCTTTTCCTTATAAGTTGCACTTCACTGAAAGTGACTTGATTTTTTTTTTAATTTTTTAATTTAATATTAAAATTATTAAGAATTAAATTTTATATTTTTTTTCAATTTATTTTTTATAAAGTTTTTCTGATCTCATGACTCGGGTTTCTTATTTGATAGGTTAACCTGTATTGACTTCAGTTTTTTTTTTTTAAAAAAACTAATATGTCATGAGGAGTGTATATAGCCTGGTTATATTCGGTTTAGGTCCAAAAATCAAATTAAACCGAGAGATATTATTTTTTAAGATTATAACTTGGACCAAACCAAAAACCAGCGGATAGCTATTTAGGCATGTTAAAATCTTATTGTTTAATTAAATTCAATAGTTTGAATGGGGCAATATTTAGAAGAGTTTATTCTTTTTAATGTACTAGTTTGGTGTTAAGTGTAATAATCTATTTTGACCCTTTTTCTTCTCAACATAAGACAATAAAAAAAATAAAAAGCGAAATGACAAGTAAATAAAGAAACATAGGAAGATGAGAAAGTAAAGATAAAAAAGGAACGTGAGATAAAAGATAAGCAAAGAGTGAGTTATAAATAAAAAAGAGATACATAAATTAAAAAAAAAAGAATTTAGAATATGTTATTGGTTTTCATGTGTGTACATGTTCATTGCATGATTGGGTTTTTAATTTATTCATGTGTGATGGTTGTTGATTGTAGAATTAACTCGAGGATGGTATAATCCTTAAAAGGGTTTTATTCTCGAGAAGTCGAGTCTTCATTTTTTTTTTAATGTAAATAAAGATTTGCTTTATATTTTTATCAAATAATCAACTCATGAACCGTATAATTCTTAAAAGGTTTATGTTCATGAGAAGTTTAAACTTCGATAGTTTTCAGAAAAAATATTAATAAAAAATTTTGTTCCTTTTTATCTAAGAATCAATATGTGGATGATATACCTTCAAAAGATTCTGTTCGTGAGAATTTGAAACTTCGTAATTTTTAAAAAATATAAAGTTTTGTTTTATATTAAAGAATTGACTTGAGGATGGTAAAATCCTTAAAAGGGTTTTTAAAATTTACTAAAGAACATGCCAAACTAGCGCTACAAAGAAGAGGAATTAGTTTGTATGATAAATTAACTTATTATTATATTACCCATTTTTGGATGAATAAAAATTCTAACAATTTCTCCTCAAAATATGTGTTAATGTGTTAATTTGTTGCCATATTTTTTAATAAAAGAAGTTTCAAACTACCTTCCTAAAATATATGAACAATATGTTAAATCATTTCTCATATTTTTGGATGAATGAAATTTTTGGATTTTACACCTTAAATGGATGGATTAATATATTTAATAATTTATCATCACATTTCTATCCAATATAAAAACAAAGAATGTAATTAAAGAGAATAAGGATACTTCATATCAATAAGAAAATATTTGGACCTTAAATCTTTAAATGACCCATCCCTTACACCTGAGTTGTGATAAAATCAAACAAAATCCTACTCTAAGAAAAAGTCGAGATAAAATATCATGTTCTTTGGAAAAACAATTTTATCTAAAATACAAGACATCAAATTGGTTCTTAAACTCCTTTATAACATCAAAACATTCAACAACTCTTGTCACTCATCACAAAAAGCTACTTTATATCCAATCAATTATTTTTATTTATTTTAATATTTATATTTATACAAGTTATTTTTTAGTTTTTAGGGAGAGAAACACATATACAAGTTACATTTTGAAAGCTCAATTTTCCTCAAGGGCTTACATCAACTAAGTAATGAGAGATGAAGAGAAATCTTAAATCATGAAAAAGCACTTATATGAGATCAACTCCTCCAAAGGTAAAATAAATCGATTAACTAGCTTGTTTAAACCAATTCTATAATCCTATATAAGACTTTTAGTTTCTATGGTATAACTTACTACGAGGATGCCTTCTCTTGGTTCTTCATCAATTGAGATCCATTTAAAAGTAACTTACTTTTTTATTAAAAAATATCTGTTTGTCAAAAAAGAACTTCTGACTTCTATCAAATTAGCCATGTCACACTAGCCATTATTGTTAAAAAGGAATTTCTAGCAACCTCAAAGTCACTTTGAGCATTCCAAACTTAAACTATTTCTCTTGTTGATAGGATGATTGAAAAAAACTAAAGCTAATTGATATCATTCAATTGAAGAGCGATTGAAAACTATTGAGAAGATAAATTTGTATGTTGATTTTAAGGCTAGTAAGATGTGTATGGTTCCCAATGTTGTTATCCCTAAAGGCTTCAACGTGTTCTAATTCAACAAGTTTATTGGATCTCAATGTTTTTTGACTCATCCAAGGCTCTACTATACCAAAATAGTCAAGGTAGTTTTGATAAAAAGTTATTGATGTATTACTTTCATAAAAGCTTGGTTGGATTTGCTATTAGTTGGTGCAAGAGTCTTGATAGAACTTATCACACTTGACATCATAGTGAACCCATAAAAATAAAAGCTTGTTTTATGTTTTGAAAATGGAGTAAAAATAGAAAAAGAAGTCATTATATACTATTATGGTCATTAGAAACCTTAACTAGTTTTCAAAGACTCGTGATAAGGACCTAGTTATGCTAAAAAAAAGATACTATCATCCTAAAACATATACTAAGTGTTGAATTGCTTAAATAGGGAGGAAAATATACTAAGCATTTCTTAAATCTGAATTACTTAAATTAGAATATGCATGACGAATATGGAGACAATTGAAATATATAAGAAGTGTTGAACAAGGTAACATAAAGAAAAAGTAAAAACGTTGCCTTAATTCTCATAAAAATGGCTTGGTTGCATGTTCTAAATTGCATGTAAATGTATGATATGCTACAGTAGACTTCACCATCAATGTAAAGGAGAAGAGAGAAAAGAGATGTTTATGATCCAAAACTAGAAGCGTAGCAACAACAATGAAGCAAGACCCTATGAATGTCACTCCCAACTCCAATAATTTTTGGCTAACTAAAGCAGCTCCTAAAGGTTAATTTTAAACCCTAATATATTGATTTATCTATTTTGAATTTGTAATGTGTTATTAATTTTTATATGTGTATGTGTTCATTAATTATTGCAGGATTTATGTTATAATGTTGTGATTATATATGTTTTCAATTTCTTCGTGTGTGATGTATGCTGATCGAATAATTGACTTGATGATGGTTTAATTCTTAAATGCTTTTGTGCATGTGGGTTTTCATATTTGTTTTGTTTTTCTTTTTATCAAAGAATCAACTTGTAGATGGTATAATCCTGAAAAGATTTTTGTTCACAAGAAGTTGAAACTTTAGTGGTTTTTATAAAATATAAATAAAAAGTTTTGTTCTTTTTATGAAAGAATATGTGGATATACATTATAAAAGGGTTATGTTCATGAGAAGTTGAAACTTTATGGTTTTCAAAAAATATGAAGTGTTTTTTTTTCTATCAAAGAATCAACCTAATGATGGTAAAATTCTTAAGAGGAATTTTTCCTGGTGAAGTTAAAGGTATATTATTTTTGTTTTAAAAAAATATGAACACTTTCTTGGAAATATTACTTGGTCATTCTTTTTATATATATATTTAGGTCCTGTAATATGTTCTACCCTACCATTGTTGAGTAGACTTGGACTTGGTTAATGTGACCCCACCAAAGCTTATTGAGTGTGAATGGTGGCCGTCTGGTTTATTTTGGATATAATCAAGAAAAACGAGCTTGAAGCTTTATTTATCATTCACTATTCTTTCGAGTTCAATATTTATGTTCTAAAAATGAGGATTGAGTCTTGTTATCAGACCCATATCCCAAATTACTGTCTTATGACTAATACTAGTGTAAGAAAATTTAATAAAAATACAATGGGTACCTTCATCATTAAAAATAAGTAACAATGCAGCTTACTTTAGATAAAAATATGTAGGGTAATGGTTATCTTTTCTATTATATAATCAGCCCTTTACTTATAACTTTTAAAGACTAGTTGGAATTTATAGTTATTATAAAGTTTGGTGGTGACTTGTATTTTTTATTTGTGCGCTTAATTTGCCAAGATGTTACCTGTAACATTAAGTAGTGGTGGAGCTAGGGGGTTGACCCCCGCAAGAAATTTTTTTTTCACCCCTTCCCTTTAACAATTTATATTTTTAGCCCCAAAAATAAAAAAAATATAAATTTTGCCCCCTCTACTTTTTTTTTCTTTCTAATTTGCCCCCTAAACCAAAAATCCTATCTCCTCATAGACATTAAGGTTGCATATTTAAAATCACACGACAGTTGAAAAGACAAAAAAATGACACAGCAATTTTAAAGAGTTCGAATTTAATGAACATTGCCATTGTTGTTTGCTTTAGTTTCGTGAAGCGGACCAAGTAATTCACAAGATTGAAGCATGATCTAGGAAAGACTTTGTCCACTTAAATAGTTGATTAATTAGCATTGGTGTTATTGTAAAGTAACAAGATGAAAACCATGTGCAAAATATGTTGCCTGTTGATCATGTTCACCTCTAAAAAAAAAAAAGGATAAGTTCCATAAAAGTTCCAACTCTTGGGCTAATCCAGCACTAATGATGTTTTAATTAGATCATCATAAGCTTTTGGCCAAATTTCCAGCTCTAAAAGCCAGCAGGTTCCAATGGTACCTTAATTAATTATAATATTCATAAACATCGGCGTATGGTATCGATTTTTTATTTATTTTTTTTTCATCGGTGAGATATGGGAAATTTGAAATGAAGTCAATAAAGCGGGTTTTTACTTCCCATACATCGACAGCATCAATGATATCACTGTTACCTTCATGATATCTGTCAATTGTCACGACTGATGTGGAAATGGAATCTCAAAATTCAACGTATCACTGTTACCTTCTCTTGTTTTACACTATCTCATCCTCAAATTTTCCACCACTGAATTATTTCGATTTTCTGCCACCAAGTTTTCCCAACACAATGCTCAATGTATTTGTCTCTTTTAGGGCCTTGCGTGATCCTTTTCACCTCATCTGGAGATGGGCTAGAGCAGGAGAACCTTGTTTGCTGGGAGCTTCTGCGAGCTTGCTTTTGTTCACATTCGTATAGCTAATGATGCTAAACTTTAGACCCACAAGCAGCATGCATGGCCACATATATAAAAAATAAATCCCAACAAAACACAAGTCACATATATTCCTGCCACGAGAGACAGGGATGTGCATGCATGAACAGAGTATAGGTAAGGTGCCTTATATTTTTTTTTCCATAAAAAATGTAATTTGGCATCCATCAACAAACGACACCCAATCCAAAAAATGCAAACGCATTGGCCCCCTGCAACTCTATCTGGTCCTAAAAAAGAAAAAACAAGAATATACAACCGATGTATGCTCAAGAAAAGAAACCAGAAGAATCTCGATCGGTCAACAGAAAAAACCCTAGCTTTTGCGCTCCCTTTTCTCTCTAACAAAAGCCTTCACCTGACAAATTTCCTTACTGCTGGTTGAATATCATCCAAGGCAACCGCGTCTTTTATTTTTCTTTTCTGTCTCCACCCCCTTCATTCTTCTTTTTGTTTATTTTCTTTTCTTTTGATAAATATCCAATTTATGTATTAGATATCTTGTATGTTTATTGATAAATCTAGCTAGATTAGTGTCTAGATTTATATTGTTTTCGATTTTCTCAAACAGTTAGATTAAATTTTCATTTCTGTCATCTTTTATAGTTATAACACGAAAATATTAATGTATTTGTGACCTTTTTTATACTGATAAAACACTATTTTCTATTCTAAAAGCAATCTTGTTCGCGCGTGAGTCCTCCACAAGAGCTAGACTATCTCGTCCGCATCACTTCCCATTCCATATCACAATGCGCAAACCTATAATATATGATCACATCTATTGTTGTTTTTTCCCATCTTATGATCGCATTTTCTTTCCTCTGGTGGCTAAGCTTTAATTTATATTATCTCTAAATCATGTGAAAGATAAAATACTGCATTATTCTCTTTTCTTTTCTAGAAACATAAAATATAGTCATTTACAATGAAAAGTTGAATGTTGCATGAGAATAAGATGTCTATAAATGCTACCCCTACTGGTATGGGAAATGTGATATGAAAAGGAAGAAAACCCAACGAGAATTAACGCCAAAAATGTTGATTATAAGCACAAGAATATAGGTCTTTCTCTATATATTCACAGGGAAATTATATTCCTTAATTTGGCACAAGAAAAAAATTGAAATCGAGTATTCTTCAGTAAGTTGTCCTTTCATTTTTGGCTAAACAAGCAAACCTAACCATGATATCATGATGTCTAACCTTATATAACTTAAATTAAGGAATCGAAGTTGCTAAAGGAGGAAGAAAAACCACTCAAGGGTACACAATACCTTTTTAACAAACATAAAGATGCTTCTATTATCTCCATATAGTGACATGAGAAAAGGAGAAATATTAATGCATGGTGATGTTGCTATTATGTCGAGAGATGATTAATGCCATTAAAGCTAGCCCTTAACTGTTCAGACTCACTTATCCTAGTGAAACCCTTTTCCTTTCCTTTCCAAAGGTTATGACAAATAAAATTCATACTATACTTTAATACCACTCCTAATCATGGCATGTATTATATATTGTGCTATAATTAGTAGCAAAGGCATCAAGATTTTCCCTCACATGAGCAGCCTATCAAGCGAGGATTCTTGCGCTCTATCCATGTCTACCTTTACACCTCCTATCATGCATGGACCCCCGACACCACCTCAAACCAATGAGAGAGAGAGAGAGGTGTAAAATGGAAGCAAAGCAAAGGAAAACAATTCTAGAGTGAGAAAGGTGCATGGTGGGGCCAAATCTTGTGGAGTCTAAGCACTCTTTTGGTGCATGACAAAGAATGGGGCCGGCTCTCTTCCACCCAGTAGCAATTGGGTCCCTCATACGGGGCTGGATGGAGACTACCACCTTTGTAAATTTTGCAAAATCACGCAATGTGACATGGGAAACATGCCTCAGTGGACATGCCCCATTGGTGGGGTTTTACTGTCCCAAACCCTAATTTTGTATGCCCTTCTCTTCCAAGAGGAGAGATGAAAGTGAAAAATAAAACGAGAAACAAAGAGCCCCATTATCATACATATAGCCAGGGAGACAGGAAGACACCAAATGAGTCTGTGTAGCCATTGACTCTTTCCTTGAGAGCCCCCCATCATAAGCCATTAATTATACATGTATAGTGTGTGTTAGTGTGTGTGTGTGTGTGTGTGTGAGAGAGAGAGAGAGAGAGAGAGAGAGAGAGAGGCGGCATAGAGAGAACGATGATGGTGAGAAAAGTACTTGACTTTTAGATTTAAGAGGTTGACATTTGCAATAAAGTGCTTTGTATCTTTATAAAGCATCCAAAGCTTAAAAAACTGTTCCAAAGCTGGTTCTCTCTCCCTATCTTTTTCTCTCCCTCGATCTCTTGGATTCGTGTTAGTGAAGGGAGATAGCTAGGTGGGAAACACTCTCAGATTGTCACCAAAAGAGATCGATGGTTGGTTGGTGCTGGTCGACCTTAACCTGCACAAAAGTGAGTTTTAGGGTTTAAACCCTACGTTTATTAGGTTCGAAATTGTGTTAACCTAGTTGATTTTGGGGGTTTATGTTCTACGGTAACGAGAATTATTTGTGCTTCAGCCATGAGCATCAAACATCGATGACCTTAGCTCACATGTAAACTGGCACTACGAGGACAAAAGGCATCAAACATGCACAAAGTTGAGTTCATGATAGCCCTGCACATGATATTTATCCAAAAGCATCAATCTAGAGATTACCTGAAAATTCTAACTTTGACCACCTAGCCAGACATATGCTACTAGAAAGGGATATTTGTGGATGAGCTATCAATATTGGCCATTATTCTTGCTTCTAACTGTAAACATGAAGCTAGCTAGCTAGACAGGCAGAACTGCACTAACTTGCTGCTCTCTTTTGCTTGCCTATTTCTTGAATTTTAATCAGCGGTTCTTATTGGCACGAGCTTCTTTAAATTTATCTCTACCAAATGTAGGTGCTTCTTGGTATCATTGCTAAAATCAATGAATAAACTCATCAACCACTTTTCCAAGAGGAATATATATATATATATATATATATATATATATATATATATATATATATTAAAAGAAAAAAATTATGAGTTTTTCTGAAAACAAATCCTTCTGTTTTTCCTTACAATTGAGAACGAGAAATTTAAATTATTACTTTATGAGTCCACGGCTAGGATGAGACAAACTGAAATCTTACTTATTAAAAAATTATAATTATTGAATAACGTTAAAAATATTATAATACTTACAAGTACTTACTAATTAACATATAGTATTATAGTTACATATACTAATTAATTATCGTGCCTGGTGCAATTATCATTTACAATTTTTTTCGAATCAATTAGTCCATTATCTCGAGACTAGGTGGCTTTTCTATATTTTCTCTATATTATTTATAAATCTTATTACAAGAAAATATAACCTCAATATCAAATATATATATATATATATATATATATCCTAATAATCATTACTAGAAATTTGATAAATACAAACAAAAATATCGACAGAATTTTTCTATCGATAGATTGCGGTTAATTTTACCAACAATATTTTTCATCGCTATATCTGTTGGTATATACCAAAGAAATTATAGTGGAAAAAAGAAAAGAAAAGAAAACGTCAAAAAAATACGATGACATGTAACTTTTACTGATGATATTACCAACAAAATTAATCCGACAGTAAAGTTTGTCCATAAATATATCGACTGAAATAATCCATCGGTATATACCCATGGAATTACGAACAATATTACAGTGAGATTCAAAAATACAAATCGTACGGTAACGTGACACTTTTTACGGACAGAATGACTGATGGAATGCTCGATGAAATAATTCCGTAGGTGAATCCATCGATAATATTTAATTTATGACTTGGCGATCGACCCTGCTCTTCCCCTTCTTCATTTATCCTTCTTCTTTATGCTTTTTTTTTGCAACAAACAACCACCCTTCTCAATCTCAACACAATTCAACCTCCAATAATAAATATGGCCACTACAATACTTGATTTGTCAGCATCCATGTTTTAATTCAAATTTTATTGAGGATTTTCCACCTTAAGTAAGCAATTCTACACTTTTTTTATTTGAACATATTTTTTTTTATATTTTTTTCATATCATTGTAGTTAATGTATTTTGTTTGGGTGTTTACTTGTTTTTTACAATTTTTTCTCATATAATTTTGTTGTATAGATTTATGATTTTTTTGTGTATAAATAAATAATGACTTATTTAACGAGTTTGTTTTTATATTTTGTCAATTTTATTATCAAGTTGTAACTTTCAGTAAATGTGTAGAAATTTGAATTTATGTAGATATATAATTGATGATAAATTAAGAGAACTATTAAAATAGATTGAATAAGATTGAGCTAAACTAATATTTTTGCAAATTTATTTAGTTAACGTAGTTAATTAATACATGTTGTCATCATTATTTAAATAGGTTTGATATAAGTAATGGATGATTGTTCATGAATATATTGAGATTCACCCTAGAGGTTGCAAATGATAGATTATTGTAATAAGGTTTAAGGTTTTATTAATTATGCACTATCTAATATGAGAAATATTAGTGAAGGCTGTATTAAATGTCCATGCTAGAGGTGTAAGAATAAAAACTTTATCGATCCAGTTGTTGTAACGATGCATCTTCTATAAAAATAGTTCATGGAGAAATCTATGTTGGTATATACATAGAGAACCATATGTTCCTCATATTACCATGGTAGAGAGGATGGTTGGGTTAACTTCTAGTGCTAGCAACGTACATGAAGTTGTAGGTGACAATAGTAATCTTTATAGGAATATGGTTATAGATGCGATGAGAATAAATCAAGGTTATGCCGGTCAATTTCCAATCATAGATAAAGAATCTAATGCAAACGTAACCAGATTTTTTTTTTATCTTTTAAAAGATTTTGATGAACCATTATGGAATGGTTGCATAAATCACAATAAATTATTGGTTATTGCATAGGTGTTCATCATCAAGTTAGATCATGGGTTGAGTGATGCTAGTTATGACAGAATTATTGAATGAGCGAGAAACATTTTACCTGAAGAGAACAGGTTAAAAAAAAACTTTATGTAGCTAAGTCCATGATAAAACCCCTCGGTTTAAGATACCAAAAAATTAATATGTGTCCAAACTTCTGCATATTATACTACCATGAAAATACAGAGTTGGCCGAGTGTAGAACATGTGGGCATTCTCATTATAAACCTAGATTTGGCAGGGGAAAGACTCTTATTGCACACAGAAAACTTAGAAACTTTTCAATCACATCTAGACTGTAGAGGTTTTCATGTCACTAAAGACTATTGAGCCCATAACATAACACCAATCACATGATGCAGTGAACGAAGTGATGCTGAAGCTTGTAAACACTTTAACAGTGTGCATCTTCGGTTTTTAGTGGAATCAAGGAACGTGCATCTTAGGTTATGTATAGATAAATTCAATTCATTCGGGTCATTTCCTGCTCCTTATTCTTGCCTGCTGATGGTACTCACAGTTTATAACTTGCCACCAGGGATGTCTATAAGGTTGTAGTTCATGTTTTTATCTATTGTCATAGTCGGTTCTAATAGTCCGAGTCAGAATATAAATGTTTATCTTTTACCGTAGATTGATGAGTTAAAGCAGTTGTGGGCATCCAGAGACTTATGATGTATCGATGAAATAGAAATTTCTGATGAAGGCATCTTTGATGTGGAATATCAATAATTTTCCTATGGTTTCTAGTTGGAGCATGTATAGAAAACTAGTATCTCCATACTGTATGGAAAATAACAAGGCATTCACATTAACAAACAATGATAAAAACATCTTTTTTTTATGACCAGTCATTTTTTTATGAGATATATGCTCCAATAAGTTGCATACATAACACATGAAAAGGCTTGAAATGTATGTCATCTAGAGAATATACAAACATGAGATGATATTCCCTCCATTGTTTTTAGACTTGATGGGGCATCTACCCATACATTTATCATTTAAGGTAAAATTTGAAGGCCTAGTCCAATATAGATGGATGTATCTATTTAAGAGATTAGGGATTACATATACATCATAATTAAAAAAATTTGTCTTTCTTTGCATAATTCAAAACATTCATTTAATTCCATACAAGTACTTGTTTAACTTTAAGAGAAAAGTAAAAAATAAGGTGTGTGTTAAGGTTTCGATATGTGAGGTCTATATTGTTGAAAATATCTTAATATTTATCTCATACTGTTTTGAGTCTCAATTAAGAACAAAAATCAACCACATTCTAAGGCATAATGATGGTGGGAAAGTGTCTTCAAGTGAGAACTTGTCAATATTCTCCCATCCTGGATAACCCATACAAACAAATATTGTAAGATGAAGATATTTATCTAAAATAGAATTTAGACAAACACATAATTATGTGTTATTTAACTATAATGAACTAAGACATTTTATTTAATAAATACTACTTAACATATCATTATTTTTTAACAAATTATCTCTTATAATATCATAAACTGATACATTGTTGAATTCCTTGTAGGTAACATCGTCAATATTTACTATTTCAAAGCTAACAGTTGACTGAATCCCAAATCTTTTAATAATAAGATGAATAATTTTCCACGTGGTTCAGAACACAAGTATGTATTGTTTAATTATTCTTATCTTTCAGGATACTTAATTTCATTACATGTTTCTCGTTAATTGTTCATGATTGTACTTCTTGTACCAAGTTTATCAATTAGGAAGGAATGCTAGTGTTACTTTATCTTTACTAAGTCTAGGTCCTGAAAGAAAGGTGAAGTGCTACAATAAGTATTTCATCAATGGACATGTGTTTCATACTAGAGAATATGAGCATGATAGAAAGACATATAATAGTGAGGTTTGTGTTAAGAGATTGACTTCTAATGAGTTTGAAGTTGACTACTATAGAAAGTTAGAAGACGTAATTGAATTATATTATCATAGTGAACAAAATATAGTTTTTATTCAAATGTTATTGGTATGACACCACTGACAGAGGAATCAGAGTAGATCTCTATCATAGTTTGGTCAAAATTAATTTAAAGGCTAGACTCAACAATGTCGACAATGTCTTTATTTTCACCAAGCAATGTTGGCAAGTTTATTACACATACACTTTTTCCTTTATAAAGGATCGTTCAAGAGGTGATTGATTATTCGTAGTGATAACCAAACCCAGGGGTCGTGTTGAGGTTGTTCAGGATAGGAATGATGAATTAACTGTGGGAGATGATGTCTTTCAACTTGATGAGTTAGTTGATTCATATCGAGTTGCTTCATCTAATGACTTAGAAGAAAATTCAAATTTTTGCATCACCAATAATATTTTTGTTGATATTGATACTGAGGAATTGAATGATGATTTGAGTTAAGGAGGAGACAATTGATGATGAAGATGAAGATTCTGATTAATTTGCACAACACGAGTTTATAATGTCATAAACTATAATATAATATTTATGGGAATTCCAAGGCACTGGTAATTAATGCTCTTTTTTTTTAATTGTTGGGTATTTACTCTTTTACTATCAAAATCACCGACAGAATAAAAAGTTATCGGTAATATTTGGAGGGGTTTCTGAAATAAAAAAAAAAATCTTGCCAGCTGGTCTTTTTTTAAAAACTATTATCTAACATATATTTTGATAGTTGTCCATACCATGTTCGCGATGCTTATTTTAGACTATAAAGGGTTTTTTTAACCTGTATATATGATTAGGAAATAAATGATTAGTAAAACCTTTAGGTTGTCCTATATAAACCTCTTCTTGTAGAATTCCATTTAGGAATGCATTCTTCACATCCGTCTGATATAACTTGAAATTCAAGTGGCAATCAATTACAATTAGAATGCTAACAGATTCCAAATGAGTTACTGATGTAAATATTTCATCAAAGTCAATCCCTTCAATTTGAGTGTATCTTTGTGCCACCAGTCTTGCTTTGTTTTTTTTTTTTTTATAATTATTCCATGCTCTTCTAATTTGTTCTTGAAGAACCATTTGGTTCTAATAATATTGTGACTATTAGGACGTGGAACTAGTTTTCATATGTCATTTTTTTATGAACTGACCTAGTTCCTCATGCATGACATTGATCTAGCTTTCATCTTGTAGGGCATCTTTAACCTTTTAAGGTTCAATTTATGATAAATAGCACATGTATAAAACTTGATTGATAACACTTTTTCTTAACTTTATACCTTCATATAATTTTTCTATAATGTTCTTTTCATGATGATTGTGTTTTATCCTTGAGAAAGGTTTTTCTCTTTTGACTGTTCAGAAACATATAAAGAACTCTCCTCCTAGTTTTTTTCATCTTGTTATGATAAGGTTTCTTTAGTTATCTCAATGATATTATCATGATTTTTTTTAATAGATTCCTTTAGATTGTTATCAACAACCATATTGATTGATTCCAAGATAGTTTGAGTTTGTAGGTTGTAGACTCTGTGGACTTTGTTGTGCGATAAGTATCCAATAAATATTTCTTTATCACCCTCACTATCAAAATTATATAAGTTTTCTAGATCTCTCAAGTTATAGCAAGAACTTCCAAACACTCTAAAGTATTTGACATTAAGCTTTTTGTTGTTCCATAACTTATAAGGATTGAGTTTTGTTCCAGATCTAAACACAACACGATTCAAAATATATACAGAATGTTGACAACTTCCCTTAAAAGGTACAATATAACTTTCTTATTATTCAACATAGTTCGAGCCATTTTTTGTATAGCTCTATTCTTCCTCTCAATTATACCATTCTGTCGACGAGTGATAAGAGTAAAGAATTTTTTTTATGTATACCATGTTTGTAAAAAAAAGATGAAAAGTTAATGTTTTTAAATTCTTTACCATGATCATTGTGAATTCTAGAGATGGAAAGATTCTTTTTTGCTTGAATTCTTCTGAATAATTTCCTCATAAAATCAAAGGATTCAAACTTTTTTCTTAATAAAACAGCCTAAGTATATCTTGAATAGTCATCCAAAATGACCATGATATACTTCTTTCCACCTAGACTCTCAGTTCGAGTTGGACCCTTTAGGTCCATATGCAATAATTCAAGACGTCTTGAGGTCAAAACATCAGTAATCTTTTTGTGTTGAGCCTTAGTTTATTTCTCTTCCTAATATGCTTCATATACCATCTTCTTAGCAGTTTGTAAATTTAGTAGACCATGTACTACTTTCCTTTTAGAGATCTCTGACAAGTCTTTAAAGTCGATATGACTAAGGCATTGATGCCAAAGATCAGTATCATCTAGTGTTACCTTATGACAACTTCATAGTAGTTGTCTAAGATTCTAGTACCGTTCATGATCCATTTACCAGCACGATTGTAGATATTACATTCATCTTTAGAAAACTGCATACTATGATTCTCATCACAAAATTGACTTATGCTTAGTAAATTAGCTTTATGATCATTTACAAATAAAACAGTATGAAAAGTAGGTAAACTAGAAATATCTATACTTTTGTTACCTTTTATAGTAGTTGGTGCTTTCATCTCCAAAGTTCATCGATCATCCACTCAAGGATTTAAATTTTTTAAATTGACATTTATCTTCTTCTATATGTTTAGAACAATCACTATCTAAGTACCATAATTTTTTATCCATTTTTTTCGGTATTGTATGTGCTCATTGACATATTTTTTCTTAACTATCCACTGATTTTTCATTTTTGTTTTATTAGAATATCCAAACTCCTGAGATTTCTCATAGCCTGCTAACTTACCATGTTTCCTTTCTATAATACATAATTAATTTAATACTAAATCAATTTTATATTTTAGATCTTGACTCTTATTAACAAATCTATTTTCTAGATTAAAATAGTTCATTTTTGCTTATCCTATAATTTCAAATTGTTGACAAGTAGGAGTAAACTTACCTTTTAACTTACATGTTTGGACTTTGTTTAACTCGTCTCTAGGAATGATAGTCTTTTCTAGTTTACCTTACACAAAAGTAATTCCTCTGGGAAATAAGGCTAACAACATATTCTTGATCGAATTTTTATGTGTCATGTATCCTAAACTTGTACGATCAATGTTGACCCTTTACGCTTTCTACATTCCATCAAATTTTTATCTTACTAATTATTTCTATGTTTGTTTGCATACTATTAACTCTTTCTCAAATGCTTTAATCTTAGTAAGAGTTCTAGATATTTATACTTCTAACTACTTTAAAGTCTCCCTCAGGTTGTTCTTCTTGTTCTCCACAATTATTAACTTGTTGAACAACTTTTTGTTTAATTTCTTGACTTTCACAAGTTTTTTACATAAGTCATTATAAGCTTCATGCAAGCTTAATTCATGATTGACAATAATAGAAGTAATATATGAATCATTAGAATAACTAATAGTTTGATTTATGTCATAACTACTGAATTTGTTAACGATTTGATATTTATCATAATCACTTAATGTATTGATAGTTTGGTACATGTCAATACATCCATCAATAAAACTAGAAAAAGCAAGAAAACAAATTCATTATTAGATTATGAATTAGAATTTTTAGAATAGGATTCATCACTTAATGTAAAATTAAGGGCTTTTCCTTTATTTCTTTTGAATTTAAGACATGCATTTCTTAAGTGACTATATCATACACTTTCAACACACTTAACTCTTTTCTAGATTCAATTTTACCTTTACTTCCATTTTCTTACTAATTTCTTTTGGCAAAATCTTTGCCTTTTTTTTAATCTATACCATTTTTTTAAACATGAATTTTCTGAATTTCCTAGCTATAAAAGCAATATCTTTACTATTAAGATCATCATCAGAAGAATAATCATCTTCTTTCTTAATAGATTTAAGTGCAATGGTCTTACCGTTCTTTTAACGAGGCAATGTAGATTCATAAGTTTTTAAGGAACCTACCAATTCTTTATAACATGTAGTATCCAGATCCTTGTTTTTTTCCATGGCTTTTACCTTTGGCTAAAATCTTTAAGGCAAGGGATCTTAGAATCTTCCTTACAATTCATGAGTCCTTTTTTTTTTTCTCTTAGATTGAACTTGGAATTTACAACATCGTTAAGTTTTTGATAAAACCCATTAAAAGATTCATATTCCAACAATCTTATCTCTTCAAATCTTGAGGTTGACATTTGTAATTTGAAATTTTTCACCATCTTAGTTCTTTTATGAGTAACTTCAAGAACATCTCAAGCTTCCTTGGCTATCTCACACATGAAGATTCTTTGAAATTCATCAGGATACACGACTATGAATATAACATTCAGGCTTTTATTATTCCAATTACAATTTTCTGAATTTCCTAGCTACATGCTCATCTTGGTGCCAAACTTTCTCGTCTAATAATTTGAGGAAAGCTTTCAACCTCACCTTCTAATAGCATAGTCCTCACAGTTGAATTATGATGGTAAAGTCAATGTTGACTTGTTCAATAGGGAAAATACATTTCACTCTAGAATGAGTGAACGTGCTCTGATACCATTTAACATTATTGTTTTTGTTCCTTGTATATTAAGAATCAATCTTCTAACACCTTGCAAAGATTGATCAATAACCAAATAAATATAAATGTGGAAAATCTTAAATGAACAAGTTATTTTGTTATGAAGAGAAAACCTTTTGAATAACTTTTCAAAAGATTAAAAAACCCCTTAGGGCAACCAAACCCAAGATAGATAACTTTCACTAGTTTAGAAAATTACAAGAGGAGTATTTTTTACTATAAATCCTTTGTATCTATACTACCTTACTTATCAAGAAAAACACTATGTTTTGTTTTCTACCATAGCAGCTTATTAGAACATGTGATGATCTTTAAATTATTTTCATCCTAACTAGAACATTCAGTTGTTAACAGTTAAATATGAATTTTTCCTAGGAGTTTGCAGACTTTCCAACTCTTTAGCAAACTATTTTCCTTGAGAATTTTCTTCACACTCCACTCGTGTGTCAAAAATATATGTTGTGAAACTTTGTTTAACTCCTTAGGTAGTTGGGCACTCTTGGTCCGCTACTAGTGTTGTTGTACAAAATGATTCTGATTGCCCTTCCTTATATACACATCCATGTGATAAGGATAAGAACCTTTGATAAAAAAAATTTTCAAGCTTTTTAGTCCATTACATTCTTAACAGACTACTAACGTGTTTCACAAAAACATTTCCATAGCAGTTATCTTTGAAAAACTTGTATTTATTTATTTTTGTATAAAACTTATATGAACTTTCTATATAATTTATCCAAACAAACTAGGTAATTATATAAATAATCACCCTATATTCTATAAGATAAACTTGACTAATTCATTATATAATTTGGATAAACTAACAATCTAAACAAATTCATCTTCATCAACACAAATAATCCTTCACCAATCAAAGTCAATCATTTCAACATTTGCAAGCATGTTCAGGCTTGGTATTACAACTTAGAGTCCAGTTTAATTTTGGCTTTCAATAATCTTTACATGAAGTTATTCACTCGATTTAATAACATTCTAGAAAAAAAAACTTCATTAAGCTCTTTATTGTTATACAACGAGCGGATGAGAGCACAAGGATATGCTTGAAGAGGTTTAATGAAAAAAATGCTTTATATAAAGAACCTTATTAAACAAAACATAACAGAGGCCCTTATAAATGAAGTACATGATCTTATATTTATATAGGTAACTTTATGCCCTCTTTACCATACTCTATAATAGTAAAGTAAGTTTTGGAAAACTATATTTATGTAAAAATGATGAATGTAGCGAGATAAAGTCATTTTTTCTTTTAGAAACAGAAACATAATGAGGAGATTTCAAAGAAAAAACATTCTCTCATCAATACCTCAAGAATAAAAAAGTATTTATTCATGACCACTCCACTCTCTCAAGGTTCTGGATCACATCTTTGAACACCATCAGGAGCAAAGGGTTCACTAAAATTAGAGGAAAATTAGAGGGAAGGAATTTGTGTAATATTCCCCTCGTATATAAGGTGATGCTTGTATACAAAACCCCAAGCAGTACTGTTTATTCCATTAGGACAATAAAAATGATATAGAGGAGTAATTTACATTAAAGAATATAATAAAAAGATTAATTGCTAGGGACTATCTCAAATAATTTATTAGAAAAGAAAAACATCTTGAACAAAATGTATGAAAACTAGTGCCTTTCAATAACCTTAACTAGAAGTCAATACAATTCTTGGTAGCATCATAGTAGAAGAGGATTTAAACAAAAATATAAGGGCATATAAGAAGTAAAAGCTTAGTACTTCTCATATTTCAAATCCTTGGCATGAACCCATTTATTTTATATTTGAAGATGAGGAAGGACTATCATTTCCACATAAGATATCTTGGTGATCACAATAATTCTTTCCTATCATAAAGTATAAAAGGTTCTAGTAGATGATAAAAGTGCGGTAAATATCATTTTTAAAAGAGTGATGTAATAGATGGGCATTGATCCCTCTAGATTGGTCATATAAAGATTCTTTAATTAGTATCAAAAGGTAAGGAATGCCATCTAAAGGCATCTTAGACATTCTAATCACTATTCAAAACCATCTAAGATGTTATGCCTTTTAACAAACATTCATTATGATTATACTTGATCTTCTATATAACATTATTATCAATTGACCTCTTTTCCATGAGCTTAAATCTACCATTAACACTCGATTCTTAACTTTAAGATTTTTTATGGAATATAAATGTAAAACGTTTTTAAGAAAGTAAAAAATTAACTTTAAAGGGTAACCATGACAAGGGGGAACTAGTAACTTTAAAGGGTAACCATGACAAGGGGGAACTAGTCTATCTCCTAAAATAGTAAAAAGATCATATTCATAGAAAAAACAGGTTTCCTAAAAAAAAGCTAAAAGTGTGGACCAAGCCCATCAAGGACATCTTTATGAATCTAATGACAAATTAGTCACATGATAAGGTCATCCTTAAACTTGAAGCAAAAGGAGGCCTTGACTAAGCTTCTTAAGATCCAAAATGACATGTTTATTTTTGAGCTTTTATATATGCCCAATATAAGTCTAGAAGTAGTATCTTATAAATTGAATGTTGATCCGACCCTTCCACTAATAAGATAAAAGTAAAGAAATTTTAGAAGATAAAGATAGAAGACTATAGTTAAAGTGGTGGATAAAATTATTGAAAGAAGGCCATCAATAAAGTAAAGTACCCTAAACGGGTGGCTAACTTTGTCATATTAAAAAAAGGCAAATGAGAAATGGTGGATATACATATTTTTTATTAGTCTTAATAAAGCCTTCTTTAAGGACAACTTTCTTCTTTATAAAATTGACTAGTTATTAAACTTTATAGCCAGATATGTTTTCTAAACTCATTAGATATGAAATCGAGCTACCATTAAATCCTCGTACATCTCAATGATAAAGAGAAGACATTCATCATCACTGATCAAGAGACCTATTATTATAAAGTAATGCCTTTCGGATGAAAGAATGCAAAGGTTGCTTACTAGAGAATGGTCAATAAACTTTTTTAAAGATTAGTTGGGGAAAAACATGCAGACTTATATAAATAATATATTGGTCAAAAGTAAGATATTTAAGAAGCACATTGAAGACTTTTAGGAGGTCTTCTATGTTCTTCATTAATATAGGATGAAACTCAACCCTGTAAAGTTTTTTTTGTCTTAGAAAATGAAAGTTTATAGGATTTTTGGTAGGTAACAAAGCGAAAGATCCTAACCTTGAAAAAGATCACATCATCCTAAACATGACACCTCTTTAAACAATATGAGGGAATATAAAACTCGTATGGTCGGGTTGAAACTAATTAAAGCCCTTAACACATACTTTTTAGGTGTATAACAACTCTCAACTTATTGTAGAGCAATGTGATGGGCAATTTGAAGCGGAGGAGCCCGTCATGATTAAGTATCCATAAAAATTTTTCTCTCACCTTGTTGCTAAGAAATAAGAAAGAAAGATGATCTTGATAATAAATATCCCCTAGCAAAAAAACAACAAAGTTGATCTCTCATCCAAGATAGGTAGAATAGATTCAAGAGAACTCTTGCCTAACATTTGGAAAATGGTCCTCCAAAAACCAAACATCATGGAATATAACAACAATAACATTCTCTGATACTTAATAATAAAAAATACACCTTATAGCTTAGGCATTGGAAGGTACCATTAGCATATACTTACTTAGCTTTGTAAGATTGTGCAGGCTCAACAAAGTGCAGCCCACTCCTTAGCATCAACAATCCTCGTAGGACTCAAAATCATCTCATTAAATTCACACCTCATCAAAGCCGACTTTCTTAGAGGCCCATTACCATCCCAAATATGCAAGGGTTAAAGGGGTTAGCTAATGGACCTATTCCCCTCAATCCAAGAGCTGGAGAGTCCAAATCTTGAAGCTTAAGTAGTGAATCTTGGTAAAAAACCCACCCAGCTTGCAAGCCTATAATTCTAAAGTCCAGCTCCATGGTCTCTCTCTTTCTATTCATGCCTCCATCCACGCAGTTTTGTCATCCATCCATATTCCATGCCATCATCATGAAACACATACATACATGGATAGAGAAGTACACAGAAACCCATACACGCATGCATCATAATCCATAAAATGCACTGCTGCTGAGGGAAGCAGCCAGCTAACAGCCTGCACGGTATTGAGTATGGGGTGGTGGGTAACTTTTTTTTTTTAAAAAGGAAAAATGCCATGGTTTAACTTTAAGGAGAGAGGAGAAAATCAATAGAAAAATAGCCTAAGCCCATTTTACTTTTAGAAATAGAATCAAAAAAGAAAAAACGACCTCTGCAAACAGTATGTGTGTGTCAGATAAAAGATATCACGCCCTCCCCTAATCCGATCTGCCTGCCTCTCATTTATTCTCTACCACCAACATTTTCCTTCCCTTTCCTTGCTAACGAAACTAAACTATAATATAATATACTATGATAGTACTCCGTATCCGTAGGGTAGTAGTAGTGTAATCAGTAATATATCCCGCTTGTCCTGCCACTGTCTCTTTTACCATTTGCCTGTTTCTTGTGGTTGTCTCTCTATGTGCTTTCTCTATCATATAAACGCACAAAATTTTACTCTCTCTCCAATTCAATTCAGTCCCAAGCTCTCCCCTTTCTGTGGGTTTTCTTGTTTTGATTTTTGTTTATTATTTAAGGGCAGGAGCCAGAGTGAAGAATCTCGAGATTGGCGTCCAAGTTAAAAGACCACAACAGCACCCCGTCCCTTCCCCTTATCTTGAGTGAAACAACTACTACTGCTTGCCTCTACTATGGTTTCTTGAGTGAGAAAGAGGGACATACCGCGCCTTAAGAGTGAGAAATCAAACAGAACACCCACGTACTTTCTTGAGTATCTGATGAAGGAGAGAGGAGGCTCTCTTGGAGGAGAGAGCCTGCCTGTGGAAACCAACACTAGCACTACTACTGCTACTCCCATCACTAGCGTAGAAGAAGATACTCGAGAACCAAAACAAAAGACTCCTTTTTTCATCTAAGAAAGAAGCATATCCCATCAACTTACTGTGCTAATCTTAAAACCTCAAAAAACACAATCTGGGTCATCTTTGAACTTTTGGTTAAGCACTTGAAAACAGTATCTGGGTGGTCTTTGTTGTTTTCTTTTAGTTTTAGTTCTTTCTTTAGGTGTTTTCATTGCTTTACATGGCGCTTTCTATGCACAGTAAGGACAAGCAGATGGATTCAACTAAGTATGTGAGGTATACACCTGAGCAAGTTGAGGCTTTGGAGAGGGTGTATACAGAATGTCCAAAGCCTAGTTCCTTGAGAAGACAACAACTCATTAGAGAGTGTCCTATTCTCTGCAACATTGAGCCTAAACAGATCAAAGTCTGGTTTCAAAATCGCAGGTACATTAATAAATTACGAAACAAAGCTACGTAACCTAAAATCAGAGTCTACATGTTTGTTTGGATCAAATGGAGATCTGTGGTCTGTTTCGTTTGGATCCAAATTGAGTGTGTATTTTTTATCTGTTATTTTTTTATTTACTTTCATGTTACTGTGTGTTGTGTGTTTTAGATTTTAGTCACAAAATGATGAATGGGATTATTGGTTTCGTACTCCTTTTCTTGGCTTTTTAAATTGGATATTTTTTGTTTTGTTCGATTGTTGTTTACTAGTCATATAAGGTTGTCTTTTGTGGTGAAATTTAATGGTGGTTTCCATGGATTTTTAGGAGAGAATTGGAAGGGGAAATGGTTTTTTGATTCAATTGCACTTGGTTTCGTGTGCTAGCTTTCCGTTCATTGTTTAAAAATAACTAAGATGGTTGTGGGGGCGTTTTCTAGAAACTTTGGGCTTGGTCTGGATTTGTTCTTCCCTTGTCTTCTAACCTTTGAAGCAGGAAAGTAAGGTCTTGAGAAGAAAAGATCAGTTTTTCTTTAGTTAATATCATCCTCTTTCTTCTTCTTTGGTTGAGCATAATTGTTGGTTTATATATCTTCTTTTTATCTGTTTGGAGTGATCAAGTTTTAAAGGTCATGCCTTTCTTCTAAATTGATTAAAAAAATTGTTACTTTTGTTTGTTTTTCCTTTTTAGTTAATAGCTTCTTGTTTTTTATCTTGGCTTTCAAGGAGATTCATGATTACAAGTAACATTCCTTGAGTAATGTAGCTGTTATTTGTTTATTGATCCATCTTTGGAAAGGTTTTTCATTTTTGCTCTCTTTAATTTCAATATCCCTCAAATTTAATGGATTGTCAGCTATTTACCAGGCTTTCAATGTGGCTTTCAAATTGAATGGATGATGATTACATCCAAACAATATGTTTTGGGCTATGCCTTTTGTTTCTTCTCTGGGTTTTCATTGCGCTTTATCGTTTGTCTCCTTATTTCTGTTTCTTTTGCCTTGGAGAGATTAAGAAACAAATATTTGATTAAAGGGGAGCACTTTTTTCCTTTTTTTTCTTCTTCTGTGGAATAGTGGTTCAGATATCTTTTTTTCAGCTGCATAATAAGCCAGGGGGTTTGGCTAAAAACAAGGGACAATGGGACAAACTTGAAGTCCGTTCTAGTTTTGCTATTATGCAAGTAAAATGTGTGTTTTAAAGCAGCAGCTTCGTGATAAAGATATAGTGTCCTTTTTCTAGGATTGTCATGACAATGTAATCGTGAAAGCTCAGGGACTTTCTGAAGATTATTATTTTGAAAAGCCTGGATGCTCACTTTTGTGTTGGATGCTCACTTTTGTGTTTTGAATGTTTGACATGAAGTTTGAAAGAGCTCCCGTGACTTGGCCTTATAAACCATCCTATGTCCGTTCTTTTTTGGCATGACCATTATTGTGAGATTGGTCTCGTTTTTGTTATGTTAATGTGTTTGTGAAATGGATTTTTTCTGCAAGTTTCCGCATTCTTTTGGTGACCTCTTTGAAGAAGTTTGCTGTAAGTTAATGTTTTGGGTTTTTCATTGTTCTATTTTGTAGATGTCGTGAAAAACAGAGAAAGGAATCTTCTCGTCTCCAGACAGTGAATAGAAAGCTGACTGCCATGAACAAGCTGTTAATGGAAGAGAATGACCGTTTGCAGAAGCAAGTCTCCCATTTGGTTTATGAAAATGGATACATGCGCCAACAAATTCAGACCGTAAGATACTCTGCAATTTTTCTGTTAGTTCTCTACTTCAGGACTTAGGTCTTGTAGGTTTACACTGGTAAATCTCTCTTCCTTAGGAAATCACCATGTCACTGTGTCTTAAATCTTATTTTATTCATCAGCAAATCACTGATATCTCTCTAACTGGATGATAGCTTTCTGCCAATAAGTGCTTCATAATTTAATCAAACATTTGAAACTGTTAATATTGGCAATTAAGTTGCCTACTTGAGTAGATTTCTTCTTTTCATTGATCATGGGTTAGGTTTTGTCCATTTTGTATGCATTCACTGGCATTGCTTTTGTGAAAAAAATGTGATTTTTTCCATGTACATGCTCAATAAGCCTTTATTTTGGTGGATTCTACACAGGCTTCAGCAACGGCCACAGACAATAGCTGTGAGTCTGTGGTCATGAGCGGTCAGCACCAACAACAGCAAAACCCAACACCTCAGCAACCCCAAAGGGATGCTAACAACCCAGCTGGGTAAGTAATTACATTCGCTTTGAATCAATGTGATCTAGAGACGCAATGTATCTCACAGGCTTAACTGTGTTTTGAACTTTTACTTTTGTTAGTCTTCTCACAATAGCTGAGGAGACCCTGGCAGAGTTCCTTTCCAAAGCTACTGGAACTGCTGTTGACTGGGTCCAGATGATTGGGATGAAGGTATCACCCATTGAAGTTTTTGTTTTTCTTATGTTCTGTGTGTTATTGTTTTTATTCTTTACTTGTTCTGTGCTAAAATCTGATTTCCTATGACAATGTAGCCTGGTCCAGATTCTATTGGAATCGTTGCTGTTTCCCGCAACTGCAGTGGGGTAGCAGCGCGAGCCTGTGGCCTTGTGAGCCTGGAGCCCATTAAGGTGCATATCTATTTAAACAGTTTAAATTATTCAGGTTTTTTTATGTCCTTTCTCTTTTATAGCATGTGATGAATTTGTGTCTGTTCAGGTTGCTGAAATCCTCAAAGATCGTCCTTCTTGGTTTCGTGACTGCCGATGCCTAGACATAATGAGTGTGATTCCTACAGGAAGTGGAGGGACAATTGAGCTGATATACATGCAGGTTTGTACATGTACATTATGAAATATTCATTTTTTTGGCTGGCCTTTGAAATAACTGTTTTTGCTATGTTGCTGTATTAATCTATTTATTATTTTCATCAGACTTATGCACCTACAACACTGGCCGCAGCACGTGACTTTTGGACACTAAGATACACTACAACCTTGGAAGACGGGAGTCTTGTGGTGAGTCATTAGTGTTTTTGTTTCTCTTTATTTTCTCTCCTAATAAAAGGTGTTTAAGATCAGCAGCATTCACTTGTCTCAAAATTTTGTGCAGATATGTGAGAGGTCATTGACTTCTTCTACTGGTGGCCCAACAGGACCTCCTTCTTCAAGCTTTGTAAGAGCTGATATGCTTCCTAGTGGCTATCTAATTCGACCATGTGAGGGTGGTGGCTCCATCATTCACATTGTTGATCATGTTGACTTAGATGTAAGAATAAGATCTAATTCAACTTTTCAAATTTTCCCCTAATTGATGTTTGATTTAATGACTTTATGCATCAATTAAAATCTGTTATCTTAGGTTTGGAGTGTTCCTGAAGTTCTGAGGCCACTTTATGAGTCATCCAAAATTCTTGCTCAGAAAATGACCATGGCGGTAATAACATCATCGTGACTGTTACCTTTTTTCTGATTCAATCAAAATATGTTTCATGATTGTTTTGTAATTTGATTGTTCAGGCCTTGCGGTACATACGACAAATTGCACAAGAGACCAGTGGGGAAATTCAGTATGGAGGTGGTCGTCAGCCTGCTGTTTTAAGGACATTTAGTCAGAGGCTCTGCAGGTAAAGATATCCCAGTGTAACATTTGATTACTGGGGAAGCACCAATCTGTTGAATATCCAACCATCTAAGATAATTGGAGAATGATCCCACTAAGTCAGCAGATTTAAGCCAAGGATTAAAATTTCTGTCATAGCTGATGCTTTGCTTGGTCTTGATTTGTTTAGAGCATAAGAACCTGCAATAATTTGTAATCTTTGTGCTTGCATGAGCGTTGCTACTTAACTTGTTTGGGTTTCAGGGGTTTCAATGATGCTGTAAATGGATTCACAGATAGTGGGTGGTCACTTCTGGATGGTGATGGTGGGGATGATGTGACCATCGCCTTAAATTCATCGCCAACTAAATTTCTAGGATCTCAATACAACGCATCTATGTCACCTACATTTGGAGGAGTCCTGTGTGCGAAGGCATCAATGTTGCTGCAGGTAATCTCTAATCATATAATTCTGGGGTGTTTTTGTTTCTGATCTGTGCCAATACTGTACCAGAAACTCTACTGCCCCTTGCACTTATCTTTTTTGCTTATCAATAATAAAATGTCACCTGTTACTTTACTGTAATAATAACTGTGCACTTCTTTGTAGAATGTTCCTCCTGCTTTGCTTGTTCGTTTTCTGAGAGAACATCGTTCGGAGTGGGCTGACTATGGGGTTGATGTGTACTCTGCTGCATGTCTTAAAGCAAGTCCTTATGCAGTTCCATGTGCAAGACCTGGTGGCTTCCCTAGTAGCCAGGTCATTTTACCTCTTGCACATACCGTGGAGCATGAGGAGGTAAGCATTTTGAGTGTATATACTTCTCTTCAGTTTCTCTATTCGAATGTCTCGATATTTGATGTACCATGTGATAATTTTGCATTTCCTTCACTGGTAGTTCTTGGAGGTAGTTCGGCTGGAGGGCCATGCATTCTCCCCAGAAGATGTAGCCCTGGCACAGGATATGTACTTGTTGCAGGTTGGTTTACCTGTTGTTTTTCAGTGGAAACTGAATCTGAGTTTTTTTATTTTATATTTTTACTGGGAATGTTTCTCATGAATAATGGATAACGTTTTTAAAATCTTACTTGTCAGCTATGCAGCGGAGTTGATGAAAATGCTCTTGGTGCTTGTGCTCAGCTCATCTTTGCGCCTATTGATGAATCCTTTGCTGATGATGCACCATTGTTGCCATCTGGATTTCGTGTCATACCATTAGATCCTAAAACAGTTGGGTGACCTCTACCTTTTAACTATCATAATCATGCCTCTCTAACACTTTTGCACCATTTCTCTTATTTGTTTTGGTTTTCTTGTATCTCAGGATGCACCTGCTGCTACTCGAACTTTAGATTTAGCCTCTACACTTGAAGTAGGACCTGGTGTTGCCCGTCCAGCTAGTGAAGCTGACACCAACAGTTATAACCTTAGGTCAGTACTGACAATCGCTTTCCAATTTACGTTTGAGAACCACTTCCGAGACAATGTGGCTGCTATGGCTCGTCAATATGTGCGTGGTGTTGTGGCGTCTGTTCAGAGGGTTGCAATGGCAATTTCCCCTTCCCGGCTCAGCTCCAATATGGGGCCGAAGTCCCTTCCTGTATCTCCTGAGGCTTTAACTTTAGCTCGATGGATATACCGAAGCTACAGGTATCCTATCTTTATTCATTTGAACAGTCATTTTCTTGGGGTTAAAAATAGCAAAATTGAAAATCAAGAACTAAATTTGCTCAGTTTTTGTTCATCCTTTTTCATTGAATGTACGCTAGAAGAGAATAACAACTTTTAGTCACTGGAATTTTTAAATTATGAATGATTGATGAAATATGATGTATTGCTTCTGAAGTTGATTTGTCCTTCAATGGATGATTGAGTTGCAGAAAACAAAATAATTTAACCATGCGATTTGATTAAAAATGGTTAAAGCAACTAGTGCCTGGAATGTGGTAGAACTCTGTGCAAGATAGCACAGGGTGATTGTAGCTGTTGCATAGTCTGAAGTTAGTTTCTTTCATCTGTTTTCCCTAAATTTCCTGGTTATTGTAACTTCTTTGTTTTTGCTCTTTCAAAATGCGGCAAGTTGTATATTTGTTGTAATCCTGTACAATATTGAAGGATTCATACTGGAGGAGAACTATTTCGGGTTGACTCCCAAGCTGGGGATGCTTTGCTGAAGCGACTGTGGCACCATTCAGATGCAATTATGTGCTGCTCCTTGAAAACAAACGTAACCACTCTTATTCTGTCCATTGTTCAACTAGAGGGAGCTCTTTAGGTTTTGGCAAAGGAAAATTAACTTGATTGGATAAAAAATAATTGCAGGCATCTCCAGTGTTCACTTTTGCAAATCAGGCTGGACTTGATATGCTTGAAACTACTCTTGTGGCCCTTCAAGATATCATGCTTGACAAGATTCTTGATGAAGCAGGTCGGAAGATTCTCTGCTCTGAGTTCTCTAAGATAATGCAACAGGTGAAATTTCTCTTTTCCTGGAACTCTGATGAATTTCTTGTTCCATCTCTACCTATTGCACTGGCATCTCTTAAAGCATATTAGCCCTTAAGGGATGCGCTGAGGTATCACCTGGAGACTGTTCTAAAGTGTCCTATGTGCTCTTATAAATTTCAGGGATATGCTTATCTGCCTGCCGGAATATGTGTATCCAGCATGGGGAGGCCGGTCTCCTACGAGCAGGCCATTGCATGGAAAGTTCTTAATGATGATAATTCCAACCACTGTCTGGCTTTCATGTTCATTAACTGGTCCTTTGTGTAGTGGCCGGGAAAGATTTTTAGAGAGAACTTCGCTATCTATTAATTAGTTACTATCTATCCAAGTTTGTAATTTTCTTCTTGCTAGTACCCGTATGACTGATGTATGGATGCAAGTCATGGCAGAATATCATCAATACTTTTGTCCAAAGTGTATGCTGACATGTTTTATGGATGTTCATGTTTCTGCTGTTTATCCAAAGTCTATATATTAAGTTGTCGTTGTAAATCTGGTGAAATTTCAACAAAGAGGGATGATATGTTGGGGTGTAGGGTGGCAGTAAAGGGACCTCCTGCTGGTAGGGTTGTTGGCTTGGTTTTGTTCAAATACCTTGACTAATTCGTTGTTGGTAGTTTATTGAATTTCCTTGGGTCGATCCACGTAAGAAATAATGATGGTAATATTCTAAGTAGGGCTGATACTGTTTTTGTTTCTTTGTAAATGAGCCGTTTGGTCAATGTTTTAAAGCACGACATGTTCAATCAGGTGTGGAAATGTTGCTGGCCGTGTTCCTTTTCTCTGCGTTGTGCAAATACAAGAGTGGAAAATCTCGTAAACCCGTGGCTGATGCTGATTTTTTTTCACTATACATGGTTGACAAATCGATACGGGGCAAAAAAGATTCGAAGATAAAGTAATAATAAGCTATGAAGATGATGTTAAAAAAAGAAGAAAGAAGCCAAAGTGAAAAATGAGCGCTATCTAAAATAAATAATTTTTTTTTAATTTATCATTGGGGTATAAATACTAGAACAAGCAATTGAGTTTATAATTCATTAAATAAAATACTCAACAGTAATTAAATAAAGCTCAACAAATAACAAATAAGGTCTAATTAATAAATCTCAACTAAAAATTCAAGTAAATTAAACTAAAACATAAGTTAAAACTTAATCTTTTAATGATTTTTACAACCCTCCATCGTTTATGATTATACGAGTGCATAAGCAATCCCTCAGATCCAATATCCCCACCAACTCTCTAGGGGTTGGAGAAACTCGACCCTGTAAAGTGTAGTTCAAGGTGGCTCAAATAATGTTCCTAAAGATCATCAAGTTATTATGATGTCTCTCTAATAATTCAAGTATTGTTTGAATCTGGTCGTCTAACTCATATATTGAGATTTGTTGAAGTTCACATGCCTTGATAAAAACAACTTGTGCATCCAAAATAATATTAATATATTCCTTTTGCGTCAAAGATAAGGGTAATGGGACAGAGGTTTCAAAAAAGTCATCATGGACATATTATTTTGTTTTATATATAACGAGGTTCTTTATGTCAAAAGCAAAGCTAATTTTAAAGTTTAGTGGCAGTTTACTGATATAATTATTTGATTCAATAATTTGCAACATTTTGAACGGTATAACACTCATTTATAATTTATGATTGGTTTCCAAAGGACACCATTCAAGTTTAATCTGTATCATAAAATAATCTTCAACATTAAGTGCATCATGATATTTATATAAATCAGCTCGAATTTTGTATTGTTCTTTACTTGCTTGAATATGTTTTATGATCTCAACATGCAAATTATGAACTATACGTGCAAAAAACTCAGCTGAATTAGCCATTTTAGAGTAAAGAGACATAGAAAGAATATCTACATGCTTTCTAAGTTCGTAACTATAAAAATTATACGACTGAGGGTGTGGAGTAGAACGAACACTATTTGAAGCCTTAGTAAATATAGTTTGGACATAACCTAGTAAATTTGAATTATCTTCATCTTTCTCATCACGTGTCAGGGGTAAGGGATCAAAGAGCTCACAACATGTTGCTTTAGACCTATGACGTGTTGGACGTCAAGCATGAGGTGGTTAGGAGCATGTTGCTCTAAACCTTTGACGTGCTGAACGTCATGCATGATGGATATAGAATCAAGTAGTTTAAGAGGAATAATATCATGAGATTCATCTAAAAACTATATTTATCTTTTCAAGAAAGTCCACTAAAGATTTTATTAAAACTTCTTCCTCTACCACTAAAGTAGACTTATTATATTCTTTATTAACCACATTTTCAAACTTATTTAGACTTATAGTATTAAATCCCTCTTCTTGCACATCTCCTTCATCTAAGTCACTAAAATCCTTAGGGTTGTGTTTATACACTTAAATACAATAGTCTTCCTTTTGACTTATATCTTTATGTTCTTCGATGACTAAGGGTTTCGAAGTACATTTAACAAAGATATGACTGAAACCTTGACATTTAGCACACTGAACCTTTGAACTCATCCTAGACATTTCTTTAATGACTCGTTTTCCATTATCTTTATAAATTTGGGGGCTCTAGGATTAAACCTAAGAGGTGGAGCACTTAATAAAGAATTATTATTTCTAAATTAAGACCTAAAAAGGGTCCTAAGAGGGTCTTGATGTTTTGTCCATTAACTCTTTATAAGCAACTTATAATCTGATCTCTTTTCTAAAATCATCATTCAAACATTTATGAAGTCTATGCAAAATCATGTCTTTATTTTCACTTATAGCACATCTCATCATATAATTATGAAATTGTTTTCTTGCCTTAGATTGTTCTATTGGTCTAAGAGCTTATTCCTATAAGACTAGGGTGAGTACTTATACTGTAGTTTTTATTTCATTTTGGTCCAATCAGTTATGAGAGATTTACTTTTCATCTCTAAACAATCCTTAACATCACTCCAATAAAGTTTGGCTTCACCAATATGCATCATTTTAGCAAATCCAACTCTTTTATTATTAGACAAGTTGTGTCACTTAAAGAATTGATCTATGTCACGAATTCACATATCAAAGATCCAAGGGTCATGATGACCGTAAAAAATAGGGGCTTCTATTTTTTCAGGGCTCATGACTTACTTTACTCATCAAGGTCATCATGTTTATAGTAACCTAAATGATAATCATATTGGTGGCTCTAAGGGTGAACTTGCCTACAATGGCTATTTCTGTGATGTTTATTGATCTTTGGGTGCTTTATTTGAGAATTTCAATTCTTTTAAAATGTTGGTCATCTAGGTTTGTAGTTCCTTTCAAATGGCTCTAAGAGTATCACTAAGGGTCAGGTCCACGGTAAATGTAGACTTAGGTTTGGATACTAGATGATCATGAAACAAATGCATGCAACACTAACTTGAAAATGAAAATGAGATCACTTTCAATTCTTAGAAGTGAAATCACAATATAAAAATAAAGCTAATTTTATTTTTTTTAATTTGAAGATTAATCAAGAATAAAAATGCCTAAAAAATTATAAGTATACAATGCTAGACCTTCTAAGTGTAAACAATTAATCAAATAGTAGTCATAATTTTCCACTATTTTCAGCAAGCTTTGCAATTATGAAGATGATTAGATGCTTAACATAAACGAAGAAAAAGCTTGATAAGAAAAAAAAGAACATATATAAATGCAAGATAGGATTTTTTTTTAGGCACAAAATAATACTATTAATGATAAGTTAAATATCAAGTGCAATACCAAAACAGTAAAATCCAACGTATCAAAAGGTAAAGTGATTTACTAACTAGATTGCATGGTAGGAAGATGCTAAAAGTTGATGTTGCTGACTTGGCAAAGACTAGATGAAGTGGTGTTAACATGTCATTGTTGTTGACGTGTCGTTGTCATGGAAATATGTTTTGATGTGGCGCTGACATAGCAGAATACGATGGAGTGTAGCTAACGTGTTGCTATTGATTGATGTGTTGTTGATATGTCACTATTGGCTGGCATGTGCACTGATGTGGCAATACGCGATGGCGTGTCATCATGCGGGTGGTTGTTTTCTTCTTAGATATAGGTTGTAAACAGAAAGATTAAAGAATTTTTTTCAAGTTTAGATCAACAGTTGATTATGATTTATCACAAGTCCTAATAGATATATTAATTGTAAGAACAATTAAAAGCGTAGGCTACGATACCAAAGTTGATGCAGGACAAAAAACTTTGAAGATTAAGTAATAAACTAAGAAGAAAAAGCCAAAGAAAGAAGAAAGAAGAAGCCAAAGAAAAAGAAGAAAGAGTTGAAGAAGAGAAAAAATAGGGGTTGGAAAATTTTGCAACTTCGAAATTTTTGTTCAATTCATCAACAACTATCTAACATTTAGAAAAGTAGGATATAAATACTAAAACCTAACTAGAAAAAGTAATTGGGATTATATTGTACTAAATAAAATACTCAACAATAATTAAATTAAGCCCAACAAATAAAATCTAATTAACAAACCTCAACTAAAAGTTCAAATAAATTAAATCAAAACATTAGCTAAAGCCCAATCTCTTAATGGTTTGGGTTACTCTCCATCGTCTATGAACATATAAGTGCGTAAACAATACTTCGGGTTCAGTGTCTCCACCACAAATGTCACGTAGACTAAGATTGATATGGTTCTCTCCTTGGTTCGGTAAAAGCTTTTGCAGAAAAATTAACTAGATAACATCAAACATTTATTGATTTGTGTTTGTTAGCAGTTACAAGATGCATGCGTGTGATGATGAGCTATAACTCAACCTTATGGAAATAGTTTTCGCAAAGTTTAGACTTTTCATTTGTAATTGTTGGGTTTCTGAATATCATACATGCAACGGAAAAATAAAACAAAATTATTCGGAAGTCTCCAAGATCTTGTTAGATAAATCTAGCTAGAGTTGTTTAGGGATTTATTACATGAAGATATGATTTTCTTCGACTTTGAATAATTCTTTAAAGGCTGGGTTGTCGTAAACCACAAACCATCCAATTATCCGCCCTCCAACGATAATCCACACAAACCACTAATGAAAAATCTCCCAAATCTTTATTTAGAAAAGTGTAATTGCTATACTTAGAGTACTAACCCTGTATTATGTCACTTACATAGTTTTTCTGTCTAACAAACAACCTCAAAAAAGTAAGAGGTATAGCTTACTATTTATAGGGGAATCTGAAAAACCTTATAGATTAGCAAAATATCAATTTTCCCCTTGAATAATATCCATATATTAATTCATGATAATTTTAGAAATTAACTCAATCAAGTCCTTACTTGATTTTTTTAGGTCCATAAATATAATATTTGTATTAATTATATTGTAGTCCTTAATTTCTAAAATATATTTTAATGAAGTCACACTTAATTAAATCATCTCATATTAATTTCTGACTAATGATTTTTAATGTGTGTGGCCCATTTGGTTTCTAATATATTGGCTCAAATATAAATTATAATTATAATTAAATAAATTAAATAATTGAATTTATTATAAATTAAATAATTAATTAATATTTTAATATTAATAGCGTGTTATAATAATTTAAATATTAGAAAAATTATTAGTAGTTTGACTGCAAAGGAAAACAAAGTTTTCAAAGAGGTTAAAATTTAACTTTAAGGGTAAGGGGTTAAAGAAATTTGTAGAGGGAATTTTTTGGATTTGATGACGCTTCCTCCCTCCTTTTTAATTTAACAATATTTTATTTTTCGAGTTTAGACCACATATATATGTTATTTAATTTTTTTTCATTATATTCAATTTTAAAAATGATTTTTTCTTTATTATCATTCATAATTATCCATTATTTTTATCAAACATCTTTATCACTTTATTCTTTTCAATTTTTCACCTTATATGAAAACAAAATCTTGAAATAATGATATTGTTAAATACTTTATTCTTTATCCATTATTTTTATCAAACATCTTTAACACTTTATTCTTTTACCAATGGAATCACGGACGAAAATATTTCATCGGTGATTCCATCGGGAATTCTGACGGTGAAGGTGTAACATCCTCATATCCGGGATAAAGCAAAAGTTATCATGTTAACTGATAAACAAGTGATTAAATTATTATTTTTCTATATCTATTCATGGTGTTTGTATTAAAATCTATCGAAATTTCGACGGAGTCTCCCCTATACCGGGAGGTCCCAAGTTATCAACACACGACTTGTTTCAACTTCTAATATACCGCATCTCCTAACTCAATTCAACCCAATCATCCTGGGTCTCAATTCCACAAACATCATCATTCATATCAACCGCAATGTTTATGATATACATTGGACACAATTATCATTATGGATGGATAAAGATATAAACATGCATACATGGAACATGGTTATACAAACTATAAAATTAAATTCATCTATTTAAATTTAAACATCAATTATACAAATTGAGTTATATAAAAGTTGTAATATTATCAAATACAAGAGTGTACTCCCTAGAACCTAAATTACAAAAAAATGAACCTAAGCTAGAATCTATTCTTATCGTGCATGCGATGATCCTGAAAACAAAATACATATTATTGAAATATGAATATCACAATAATATAGCAATACAAATATCCAACAATTTTAAAAAGGCAAACATGCATTCATATTTTATTCACTTCTCCCTTTTGGTTTTCATTGGAAACTCTTTCTCCTACCACTACTAAAAATCAATTCATCTTCCATTATCAACCTCCATTCAAGATCTCATAAGACCATCCATGATTATTTCCGCTTAACACATTACTGATACCAATTTCACTGTTATCATTATCACCCCGTAGGAGTCGATGCAAGGTGATCTCCTTACCCGGGATCCTAACATACACTAAATGTATGCTAGTCAATACATCTTAATCCCTTTACATGAGATCCTAACATACACTAAATGTATGTTATTGCATACATGGTGATCCCCTTACCCGGGATCCTAACGTACACTAAATGTATGCTAGCCAATACATGATTGATCCTCTTATCCGAGATCCTAACATACATTAAATGTATGCTAGTCCAAACATGGTGATCCCCTTACTCGAGATCTTAACATACACTAAATGTATGCTAGTTCACGCCCCAAATCACACTTCTCATATTTCTTTTATCAACGATAATTTCATCACTTGACAATTCACAGAACAATCATTCACCTTGAATACACATACATTCAGAATACTATCCAAAAAATTGATATCATTACGCAAACTTTCTTTCTCCTAATATCTAACATTCGGTAATTCACATCTCACATCAATAACATATTAAATCATAGAATTTAACTAGAAAGTATAGGTACGGATCACTTACCTGCAGTAAAAGCTCTACTCGTGCTCCCTTGTTGCTGCTGCTGCTGCACAACGCCTGTGGTCCCTCCTGGTAATCACAGGCATAATCTCATAAGTGATCCTTATTCAAGGATATATTTCATACTAACCATATTAACAACCAATACAAGTATTCCTTTCAATTATTCCTTTCTTTATATTTTATGTTCTCTCATTTCATCTATTTAAATCATCATTCTTTGTCCAACCATGGTTATTATTCTTTTTTTTATATTTAAATTGTTACTGTTTAAACCTCTAATTGTTACTGTCCGACCTCTCCTCAAATTTTTAACTATATCTAGAGTTAAATAACTCCATTTCAAGCAAGATTGGTCTCGTTGGAAAGCTAAGACACGAGGCTATAAGTTCTCTAAGGAAGGAGAACCTAGTTCTGCCTCTAAGATAGTTAAAATCACTCATCAACAAACATTTGGATGGTTACTGTCCAATTGTTACTGTCTTGTTTTTGAACCGTTACTGTCTGTCCTCTTCTCAAATTGTTAACTATATCTAGAGTTATAAAACTCTATTTCAAGTGAGATTGGTCTCATTGGAAAGCTAAAACACGAGGCTACAAGTTCTCTTAAGAAAGAAGAACCCACTTCTGCTTCTAAGACAATCAAAATTGCTCATCAACAAACATTTGGATTGTTACTGTCTTGTTTTTGAACCGTTACTGTCTGACCTCTCCTTATATTTTTAACTATATCTAGAGTTATAAAACTCCGTTTTAAGCGAGATTGGTCTTGTTGGAAAGCTAGGACACGAGGGTACAAGTTCTCTAAGCAAGGAGAACCAAGTTTTGTCTCTAAGATAGTCAAAATTGCTCATCAACAAACATTTGGGCTATTACTGTCCAACTGTTACTATCTTATTTTTGAACCGTTACTATCTGACCTCTCCTCAGATTTTTAACTATATCTAGAGTTATAGAACTCCGTTTCAAGTGAGATTAGTCTTATTGGAAAGTTAAGACACGAGGCTACAAGTTCTCTAAACAAGGAGAACCAAGTTCTGTCTCTAAGATAGTTAAAATCGCTCATCAACAAACATTTGGGCTATTACTGTCCAACTGTTACTATCTTGTTTTTGAACCATTACTATCTGACCTCTCCTTCGATTTTTAACTATATCTAAAGTTATAGAACTCTATTTCAAGCGAGATTGGTCTCGTTGGAAAGTTAAGACACGAGGTTACAAGTTCTCTGAAGGAAAGAAAACCCAGTTCTGCCTCTAAGACAGTTAAAATCGATCATCAACAAACATTTGATGTTACTGTTCAATTGTTACTATCTTATTTTTGAACTGTTACTGTCCGACCTATCCTCATATTTTTAACTATATCTAGAGTTATAGAACTCCGTTTCAAATGAGATTAGTCTCGTTGGAAAGCTAAGACACGAAGCTACAAGTTCTCTGAGGAAGGAGAACCCAGTTCTGCCTCTAAAAAAATCATAATTGCTCATCAACAAATCAGACTTACTGCCTTACAGGGTCTGTCATGACCCAGTCTCGGTTGATAACCCATAACTGGAGTTCTACAACTCCAAATTGAGTAAGACCAAGTTTTTTAGTTAGCTAACATCCAAAACTACAATTTCTATGAAGGAACCTGATTCTAATTTCCTCATCCTCCTATCTGAAATCTTACTAAAAGTCAGTAGACAAGTCTGTTTAGAGTCGTCACCCCCATTCCCTTCACACATAACTTTCACAAACTACATTTTCTGGGTAAATTATCATGGTTTCACATCCCTAATCACATACCACACATGAATTAACTTAATTTTAACAATAAATACTTTTCCCCCATTTCAATTCTAAAAACACTAATCTATAATTCACATCAAGGCATCAATTCATTACCGAATTTGAAATGACTTATAAGACCATGTTTAGAACACCTTACCCAGTAGAATTAAGGTTTTGATCTTCAACCAGTTGAAGATTTTCAACTCCCTCCTTTCTTATCTAATGATAGCTAGCCCTCCATCTTCTCTTTTTATTAAATTTTTTTGTTAATCCCTTGCCTACAACTGTTTATTTCATCTATAAACCTTTAATCTTGGATGGGTTCTTGAAATTTTGGTGTTTCTCTCTTGATTTTACAAGAAAAGATATAAAAACTTCCTCTTTTCTTTCCTTACGATTGCTGCAGAGTTTTGGTGAGAATAGGAGTATTTATGCTCTATAATTTTTTTATTTGCATTTAGGGGCCCCCATATTTTTTTCTTCTTATAATTAAGTTATTCATCTTTTCATTTCTTATAATTTCACCCCATAAATTTTAGTTTAGTTTATTTCCTTTAATTTAATCTAACCCTCAACATTTCAGGCTGATTTATAATGTCTCTAAATATTTTGTCCAGAAACTTATATCCAAAAATTTTTGAATTCCTGTTTTATTTAACCATTTGCATGAATTTCTTCACTTTTATTTCTCATGTAGTTAGTTAGCAATCTAAGCAACCTTTATTGTTCCCCGGGGTTTACAAAAGGGATCACGTCATTGTATGGAGATTCCCTTTTGAATCCGTTAGTAAAATCACCCCAAAAAACTTCCACGTCATCCACCTGCTTTTTTTTTCCAAAATTCTAAATAGTCCCTCAGTAATTCTGTCGGTATATACCAACAGACTAATTCTGTCGCTATATACCGATAAAATTGCCAAGGGATTTGCATTCATCGGTAAATATCACCGTAAATTATTGATAGAAAAATTCTGTCGGTAAATCCGTTGATTTCAGATTAATTTCTGGTAGTGGTTTAAGAGAAATAATATCATAAGACTCTTCTAATACTATATTTGTATCTTCGAGAAATTCCACTAAAGATTTTCTTAAAACTTCTTCCTTTACCACTAAAGTATTATTATATTCTTTATTAACCTCCTTTTTCAGAGTTATATGGACTTATAGTATTAAGTCCCTCTTCTTATATGTTCTTGGATGAATAAGGGTTTAGAGGTACATTTAAACAAAGATATGACTAAAACCTTGACATTTAGCATACTGAACCTTTGAACGCATCGTAGACATTTCATTAATGACTCGTTTTCCTTTATCTTTATAAATTTAGGCACTACTAGAATTAAACCTATGAAGTGGAGCACTTAATTAAGAATTATTATTTCTAAATTGAGACCTAAAGGGGGTCTTGATGTTTTTTCCATCGGCTCTTTATAAGCAATTTATAATCTTGCACTATAGTATATAATTGGTAAAGAGTAAAACCTATGAGCCTGACCTATTTTCTAAAATTATCATTCAAATTTTTATAAAATCTACGCAAAATCATGACTTTATTTTCACTTATAGCACATCTCATCATGTGATTATTAAATTGTATTAAATACTCATTGACTAACTTGTTCCCTTGCCTTAAATTGTTCCATTAATCTAAGAGTTTATTCCTATAAGATTAGGGTAAGTATTTATATTGTAGTTTTTGTTTCATTTTGGTCCAAATAGTTATGAGAGATTTACTTCTCATCTCTAAACAATCATCAACATCACTCTAATAAAGTTTGGCTTCACCAATGGGCATCATCTTAGCAAATGTAACTCTCTTATTATCAAACAAGTTATGCCACTCAAAAAATTGATTCATGTCATAAATCCACATATCAAAGATCCAAGGGTCATGATAACCATCAAAAGTGGGGACTTCTATTTTGTTAGGGCTCATGACTTGCTCATTAAGGTTATCGTGTTTAGAGTAACCTAAATGATAACCATATTTGTGGCTCTTGGGGTGAACTTGCCCACAATGGTTATTCTTATGATATTTATTAGTAAGGGTCATTTAGGTTTGCAATTCCCTTCAAATGGCTCTAAGAGTATCACTAAGGGTCGAGTCCACGGTAAGTGTAGACTTAAGTTTGGATACTAAATGATCATGACACAAATGCATGTAGCACTAACTTAAAAATGGAATTGAGATCACTTACGATTCTTACAAGTGAAATCACAATACAAAAATAAAGCTAATTTTTTTTTTAATGCTGAGATTAAGCAAGAACATAAAACGCCTAGAAAATTATAAGTATGGAATGCTAGACCTTCAAAGTATAAACAATTAATGAAATAATAGTCATAATTTTCCACTATTTTTGGCAAGCTTTACAATTACCAAAGATGATTAGATGCTCGGTACAAATGAAGAAAGAGGTTGATAAGTAAAAAATAACATATATGAATGCAAGAAAGGAATTTTTTTAGGCACAAAAAAATACTATTAATGATAAGTTGAATAGCAAGTGTAATACCAAAATAGTAAATTTCAACGTATTAAAAGATAAAGTGATTTACTGACTAGATTGCTTGGTGGAAAGATGCTAAAAGTTGATCTTGCTAATGTGGTAAAGACTACATGAAGTAGTGTTGACATGTCATTGTTGTTGACGTGTCATTGCGATGGAAATATGTTCTGATATGGTGCTAGCATAGTAGAATGTGATGGAGTATAGATGACATGTCGCTGCTGACTGATGTGGAGTTGGCATGTCGTTGTTGGTTGGTGTGTGCATTGATGTGGCAGTATGCAATGGTGTGTCATCACGGGAGTGGTTTTTTTCTTCTCGGATTTGTGTTGTATATAGAAAGATTAGAGGATTTCTTTTTTCAAGATTAGATTAACAATTGATTATTATTCAACACAAGTCCTAATAGATCGATTAATTGTAAGAACAATTAAAAGCATAGGCTCTGATACCAAAGTTGATGCAGGACAAATGAAATTTGAAGATGAAGTAATAAACTAAGAAGAAAAATCCAAAGAAAAAGAAGAAAGAGTTAAAGAAGATAAAAAAAAATAGAGGATGGAAAATTCTGCAACTTTGCAATCTTCAACTATCTAACATTTAAAAAAGTAGGATATAAATATTAAAACCTTAACTGGAAGAAGTAATTGGGCTTATATTCCATTAAATAAAATACCCAACAATAATTAAATCAAGCCCAACAAATAAATCTAATTAACAAACCTCAACTAAAAATTCAAATAAATTAAATCAAAACATTAGCTAAAGCTCAATCTCTCAATGGTTTGAGCTACTCTTCATCGTCTATAAACATATAGGTGCGTAAACAATCCTTCGGGTTTAGTGTCCCTACCAAAAATGTCATGTAGACTAAGATTGATATAGTTCTCTCCTTGGTTTGGTAAAAGCTTTTGTAAAAAAATTAACTAGATAACATCGAACATTTATTGATTTGTGTTTGTTGGCAGTTACAACATGCATGCTTGTGACTATGAGCTATAACTCAGCCTTGTGGAATTAGTTTTTGCCAAGTTTAGACTTTTTATTTATAACTGTTAGGTTCCTGAATATCATACACGCAACAAAAAAAAATTACTCAGGAGTCCTCAGGATCTCATAAGACAGATTTAGAGTTGTTTAGGGATTTATTACCTGAAGATATGATCTTCTTCAGCTTTGAATAATTTTTTAAAGGTTGGATTGTTGCAAACCACAAACCATCCAATTATCCGGCTTTCAATGGTAATCCACACAAACCACTAGTGAGAAATCTTCTAAATCTCTATTTAGAAAAGAGAAATTGTTATGCTTAGAGTACTAGCTCTCTATTATATGACTTACATAGTTTTTCTGTCTAACAGATAACCTCCTAAAGATTAACAAAATATCAATTTTCCCCTATAGCTTATTATTTTGAGTTTCACCCTTTTCTATTTTATGTCAAGGATCTCAACACCAATGAAGTACTCCTCTCAGGACATAGTAAAGATGGTCTTCCTGCAGGTTCAGGTTCAGGTTTCCGTCCCATCAATTCCTCAAGCCTATTGGTCTTCCTGCATCTCTGCTTCTGCTGATTTGTGGCATCGTCGCCTAGGTCATCCTACCTCTCGTATTTTTTATTTTTTAGTCTCGAAAAATAAGATTATTTATAACAACAAACATCTTAATTTTCAATGTTAAAGTTGTCCCTTAGGAAAATCATCGTGCTTATCTTTAAGACCTACTGGTCACAAAACTTATGCTCTGCTTGAATTAATTTTTAGTGATGTTTGGGGTCCTGCTCCCCTTTTTTCTTCAAATGGTTATCGTTATTTTGTTATATTTTTTGATGCGCACACAAAATATATATGGTATTATCCACTTGTTGCAAAATCTGATGTTTATTTTGTCTTCCATCAATTTCAAACTCTTGTCGAACGTCAGTTTTCTTTAAAAATAAAATCTGTTCAAATTGATTGGGGCAGTGAATATCACAAACTCTCCACTTTCTTTCAGACTATTGGTATTCATCACCGTCTAATTTGTCCTCATACTCACGAACAAAATGGAACAGTAGAAAGACATCATAAGCATATTGTGGAAACTGGCCTTACTTTTCTAGGTCAATGTAAAGCTCCATTTCATTTTTTGAATTATGCGTTTGACACTTCGGTTTATCTCATTAATCGTATGCCTACTCTTGTTCTTGATAATTGATCACCTTTTGATTGTTTGTTTCAACGGTCTCCTGATTATTATTTTTTATGTACTTTTAGATGTCTATGTTTTTCTTTTTTGCGTCCCTATAATAATCATAAATTGAATTTTCGGTCTTCTCCTTGTGTGTTTTTTGTCTACAGTTCCTCTCACCTTGGTTATTGATGTTTTGACATTGAATCTCATCGCATGTATATCTCCCGTCATGTCCGTTTTCATGAACATGTTTTTCCATTTGACAAATCTGAACAGATTGCACAGGTTTCCACTCAAACCCACAAACCATCTCCTATTACCATCCTTCCAAATCTAACCCACTCCCCATTATTCACAGCTCAAAACACACCCCATCCCGCATCTGCCTCTGCCCTGCCCTCATTGCCGATCCAAACACCACAGCCTTCATCTTTCCTTTGCCGCTCACCACATGCATCTTTATCTCACCATATTATTGCAGGTACAGGTTGCAGCTCAGTGTTTCCTGCTCTCGAGCACGAAGTCCTTGATAGTAGTGGGACATCCTCTGGTTCCTCCTCTGCTTCTCTTTATTCTGCCAGTAACCCGATTTCTGCAGACTCTGCCTCTGCTGCCAGCTCTCCACTTGCGGCAGTTTTTTCCCCGGTGATTAGTACTTAAAAGTGTATTTTTATCAAGGTTTTATATTATCATTTTGCACTTGAAGTATTAATAACTCCTTAACTAAAGCATGTTTTATAATAACATATCTAATAATATAAGATACCTTTAATTTATGGTAAATGTTCATCTTAAATGCAGGCCTATCACATAAATGAAAGAATTGATTGATGAGTTGAAGTACTTAAATTGAAAGGACAAAGAGATGGCCAAACTTAGAAAAGAGATGCTGGTGCAGTCCAAATTGGAACACTGTTCGGTAATCGGGTCATATCTGGAGCTGTAGATCTTGGATTTAGGTCCATTTTATATGGATGGAAAGATAAGACATAGGCCTACAACTTTCATGTGAAGCCCAAGATTTAAAAAGGCCGTTTTCAAGTCCAAATTGC
>Ga0325405_1000044_pt1 | contig 103343 bp, 58 predicted proteins | sample PopdelMetagenome_21_FD_205663 | JGI IMG/M metagenome (GOLD analysis project Ga0325405, IMG submission 205663) | Populus deltoides microbial communities from Bellville, Georgia, United States - Xylem-Control-R2 | ecosystem: Host-associated > Plants > Phyllosphere > Stem > Wood/Secondary xylem...
CGGAAAGCTAGCTAGAGAACTAGCTATCCTACAAATAATTTTCCCTCTGTAAGAAGGAAGATCATAAGACCCAGAGGTCTGTTTGGGGAAATATTGGAAGGTGATGGTTTAAATTCTTCTAGGGCTGCATTCATATATATATATATATATATATATATATATATATAGCCCTTACAAGAAATTTTTTTTAAAAAGTTTTGGTATATATATAAAATCTAGAATAACTCGATCTGCCTTATTTATATAAGAATCGAACATGAGTTGCTCGAAATGAGCAGATATTCGAAAGTTCTTATCACTTAATCCAGCTATATATGGCTCAGGAAGGTACTGTTATACCTAGCTCCTTGAGTTTTCAAATTTCGAAGAATGAAATTAGTATTTAAAATATGTTATTATTTTGAATATATCAAATCTATATAATATGCGTGTCCATATTTTTCTTGATACTTTATACTATGAGGTACTTTTTTATATATATATGTCTATAATTTTACTATATAACGAAGTAGTAGTGAACGCCATGACCTAGTGAGTATTTTTCTTCCAAATTTCTTAGAACTTGAAACCGATGAAAGTGTCAAAAGCAAAAAAGCAATTTGTATTATAATCGTAAAACTAGGGCTAGACTGTCAGGGAAACTCATGATCCTGAACAGTAGTTTGGATTGAAGAAAAAAACCAGCTAACCCAGTAGAAAACACGGATTGAGTTGTTGACTTAATCAACTCGGTTGATCTGGCGTTTAACCTATGATATTTTATTTTCTTTGAAAAATTTTTCTCAAAACAAGAGTGTTTGATCCTTTTAAAACAGTTTTTTTATATGGATCTATGTTTATCTTTCTGATTCAATGTTATTTGAAATTATAGTAGGGGCAACCGTTTAAAGTATTTTTTATTTAAAAATATATTAAAATAATTTTTTTATTTTTTAAAAAATTATTTTTAACATCAGTATATATATAAAAACAATTTAAAAATATAAAAAAATAATTTTTAATAAAAAAAATTAAAATTTAAAATAACACAATTCCAACCGGGTTCCTCGGTCTCGAACCCGAAGCTCTGTTATGGTCCACCACCGAGTGAGGTCGCGCACTCGAATTGAAGAAACTAAGTTAATGATTGGCTAAGAAAAAGGAGAGTGCCTTTTCATCACTTTGATCCTCCGAAGCCCCACAGGAATGCCTTTTTCTCTGAAAGAGTCACATCACAAATTAAATAATTGAATCATGAAAATATAGTTCATACGATCGATGCTACATGGCTACATGGCCACATTTGTTACATGCACTTTATGTTTAAACTTTAAAGCACAATTTTCTTCTCGAAATTGCTCGGTGTAAACAGCATGGCCGGCAAGAAATACAATGGAAACTGTGCTTTCTCTTTCGGTGTTGTCTCCTCATCATTCAAAAAGCATCCCCTGTTTTCTTCTATTAAATTTCTTGCAAAGTTGGAATGATCTTTCTCCAGATATATTTCACTTTCAGGAATTTTATTTTTGAGATTTATTTACTAAGAATTAAGTTGTTTTCACTTTCTTTTCACTTACCAATAAAAGAAAAATAAACTCTCTTTACCTTTCTTCTTTCCACTTAGATTGATTGTTAAACCGGATTTATTATGATTTTAAAAAAAATTTAAAATAAAAGTTGAACTGAAATTTGAGTGATTCATCATATTAATTTGGTTAAAATCTGATTTAATTTTAAAAAAAATTAAGAAACATATTTTAATTTTTTTATAAAAAATTTCAAATGATATTTCTTAAATTTACCTGGACCAACTTGCTTAACCCATAAATCAAGTCATGAACAGTGCTAAATTTAATAACTTTGATTTTAATATGAATGATTGATTAAAAGATTTACTCTCAATGTTTGGGTAGCATTTGGTTACTATTTAAAAAAAGAAGAAGATTAATGGGTAATATTTTGTTATTATTTAAAAAAAAATGAAGATTAATGGGTAGCATTTCATTACTATCTTGTAATAGAATAAATAAAGATTGATGGATAGCATTTCTCTATTATCTTGTAATAGAATAAACAAAAATGGTAGAAACACGAAGACTTATTTTTTTATTTTTTTTTGTTTTGAAAGTATAAAAATTTATTTTAAATTTTTTTCATAAATATTTATTTATATTTATATTTTCATATTTTCAATCAAATGTATTCATATCCTCACTTATTTTCTTTGTTTTGACATGCTAATCAAACACAAACCCAAATACATTATAAAAAAAAAAAAATTAAATCCAAATGAGGCTTCTTAATCCATCTCCTGTAATATAATGGTTTATTTGTCACCATCACATGTATCACTGTTATTGTTGATGTTGAAAAATTGCCGAATGTTACAAAACAAGTAGAATTCAAAAGAAGAAAATCACAGAGAAATTAGGGTAAAGTTTGAAAAGATTTCAGTCTTAAGAATCACAAATCAGGTGTCGTGTCGAAGGTAATACTGAGTCATGAAATTACTGACGTTTGGAGCTTTGTGAGTTAGGTCAAGACAAAGTCAATGCAAGTCCATGCTGCCCTTCATTTTATATTGAAATTAACAAGCGTAAAATGCTCAGAAATTGTACTCATAGCTACTTTCATAGTTTACCAATTTCTTTATAACTAGACTATACTAATTATTAAAATCTTCACTTAATTAACCGTATTTGTTTTTTACCAATGCAACGTATGCTTCAAGATTTTGTTTATTTAATAATGTGATGCGGTGTATTTTTTAATTAAAAATATATTAAAATAATATTTTTTATTTTTTTTTATTTTTGATATTAACATACCAAAATAATAATAAAAAATATTTAAAAAACATCAATTTATTTTTTTAGGTCTAAAGCAATATGAAACACACTTTAAAAAATAAAAATTACTGCATTACCAAACAAACAGTTCGTTTAAAAGAATATAAAAAAAATTTCTTTTAAAAAATAAATAAAAAGAAGTTTTTATTTTAAAACCTTAAGTATGAGTCCAACCCTTGTTATTTTTATATTTATTAAATTTATATTTTCTTGATTATATTCAAAAAGATTTTTAAATTTTGACTCAAAGAATAAATATCTCTTTAAACATGCATATATAACTAATTTATCAATAATTGGATTCTGTATTGGTGGAATATATATGTTTTTATATATGATGAATAATAATGATGATTAATTAAGTAAAATAGAAAATAAAATGATGGATTAAGAAGGATTACAGTAAAATGAAAAATATTTAAGGGAATATTAGAGAATAAAAAAAAGTAGGAGGACCTAAAAGCAATAATCACTAAATAATAATAAGTTGTTTAAGTACAAACAAATTATTATAATTAATTAATTAATCAAAATAATTATTAGTACAAACTGTTTATATTCCCCTCTGCACTGAAATCACAGGCATTGAAGCCCCCCTCTCTCTACAAGGTAAGCAGAGAGCTCTCTTTCTCTCTCTAAAAAAATCTTCCCCCATAAATCTAGCTTCATAGAATCTCTCTCTTTTGCTCTTCACTACTCTAAATTTAGCAGTGGTGTCTCTCTCTTTTTCTCTCTCTAAAAACTCTGAGTTGTTGTAATTAATATCTCTCCATTTAAGTCTCTCTTCCATGACATATATACCTGGAAACACTTCAAACCCTTTCTTTCTCTTTACAAGAGAAAACCCTTGTCTTGAATTTTGAAGAATTCAAGATTTGAGAGGTGCCCATGTCTCAGTTTGGTCTGAAAATGGAGAAAAAGAGGCCAAGAATCAGTCTTTCTTTGTTTACAACCTTAACTGAGACCTTTTCAATGGCTAACAAATCACCTAGGAATTTTAAGAATGGTGGTAGTGCTGTTGGGTTGGGAATTGTTGCTGCAATGGATGAGTCTGATAAAGTCTCTGACTTTGCTTTGTCACCAAGATCCAGTCCTGTCCCTGTTGTTTCATTGAAGAAACCTGCTTCATGTTTCAAAGAAGGAGGCATTGGGGTGTGGAATTTTGATAAAGGTGGTGTTGTTGTTGATGAGAATGATGAGAGTTATACTTGTGTGATTTCTCATGTTGGGAATAATTTTATTAAGAAGAGTGTTTATTATGATGATAAGGTTTGTGTTGATTCAGTGAGTTGGTTTGATGTTGGTTCTGGACTGCTTTATGCTGCTTCACCACCTGTGATGATGCCCATCGATGTTGCTGCTGCTGAAAGGAGGGAGTTTTGGAGCAAGGATTTCTTGAGTACTTGCCATCTCTGCAAGAAGCTGCTTGAGGGGCTGGACATTTTCATGTACAGGTACATAAAGGATTGCTTTCTTTTTAATTTTAGTGGTTTAATTGTTTGGAATTGTGTGAATTCTGATTGACTGATGATTTTTCTTTTTTGAGCATGGATTGTTGCTTGGCCTTGAATTGATATGAAATTTTTTGTTTGGAAAGTGCAAATTGTTGATTGGAAATAGATTAATAGATGTCGATGGCTTAACCGTCAATGGATTAGTTGGCAAATCTGTGTTTGGACAAAATATTGCTTGCTCTTGCTGTTTCTGTCATGGCTGCATTGTTATTCAAGTAGATTACCAGTTTTGACTTAAAACTTCCACTTAAAAGATGATTATTTTGGATTACTTTGTCATGGAAAATGTGGACATGACACGGGATAGCTTATGTGATCATACAATCGATCGGGTCTTCTGTTAAGTTCCATTTATGTAGAACATATTTATGTTCGGATTTCTTTGTTCTGAAAAACATGTGGACTAGAAAAGGGTAATATGATCGTAATTCGATCAAAGATGCCGTACAATTAGAGCATTAATTGATCTCGTTATCTCTTTTGAGTACTTGATGTTATAAAAGTTAACTGGTTTAAACAAGTTCAATTGTAGCTGCTTCGTTGTGGGGTTTAATAGCAGTTAATTCTATCTTTTTATGTTTAATATCAGGCCATTCAAAATTAGCGATTTGGGCCAATGTACTTTATCTCAAAGAATTTGATTCAAGGTGGTTTATCCAGCATCTTATTTGGGGTTCCATTGTTGTCCTGAATCTCATATGTTTTAGGCTGCATACATGAATTCTGAAAGAATTGTTCATAAGTGATGCTCTTTTCAATTCGTGCATGAATTTGGACTCGCTGACTGTTTGGAATAGAACTTTGCAACCTCATTTTGTATTTCATTTTATTCATACAAAAATGTTGAAATAGAACACTGCAATCCGATGAGTGCAAATGATAAAATAAAGCAATGTTTAGTTCATTTTATCTTATTAAGCTACCTCTAAATGATTATATACACCACAATTCAGTATGAAATGGGTATACAGCAAGTTGGATGCACTTTTCTATTTTAGTTAAGGAGACCATTCCATAGAAATAGGACCAACTAATTCCCGAGCAGAAGAACGATGGTGCAACTTGGTGAAAATTAGAACAGTCAATTACAGTTTGTGCTGGCTAAGAAACCTTTGTGCTGCCAGCTTGGTGACCAAATGAAGCATTGATGCCTTGTCAACTATATACATGGGTTTTTCTTTTCAAATTAAAAAAATCACTGCAAAAGCACCTTGATGGCTCTTTATCCCTACGTTGCAGGACTTGAAATTGTGTAATAGAGTCATGTCATGGGATTGTTTACAATGAACTGTGTTTGGTTGCAGAAGTTTGGTGCTAAAGGGCTATAGCAATTGAACTGTGTTTGAAAGTCTAGTTCTATTGCTATAACCCTTTAGCACCTCAGAATGCATTAAATGCTATAATTCGAACAAATTATAACAAGACAAGTGCTATATAGCCTTAAAAAGATTTGAGGTTGGACTATAATTTGCGGGGGTTTGGATGAAAAGTTGTAGTTGGTAAAATGTCATTTTGTTATTCCATTCCCGAAAATAAGTAACAAGTTCTCACTTTGTTTGAGAATTGTGCTGCAATATAAACACCTAATAATTGACATTTGCTTCTGCATGTGGTTCCTGATTCTTTTAGGAAGGCATTGTTAGAATATTTTTTTTAACTTGAGCCTTGAGAACTTTCGGTTCTCATTCTCTTATCTCATATCACACACTCCTTTTGCGCTACTAAAACAGAAATGGGTCCTTGTTTGCAGGGGTGAAAATGCATTTTGCAGTCCAGAGTGCCGCGATAAACATATCAGAATTGAAGATTTCAAGGAGAAGTCTGGGTCTGAAGCTCGGAAGAAACAAGAGTGCTCTGTAACGCCCTGCTCCTCTCCTCTGTTATTTTTTGCTGGAGTAGCTGCAGCATAGAGTATTTTACAAAACACCGGTATTCAGTAAATAAAAGGAAACTAAAGAATATGAAGGATATCCTACAAATAAATTGCCATTGACGGTATGGAGAGACAGTAGACCGGAGTTTTTAATAGGGTTAAAGCAGGTGGTCTCCATACCCTAGATTGCAAGAAAGATTCTTCTTGGATGGGATTATTTCAGAAAGAATTTACAAGTTTTTCTGAATCCAACTTGGGGTATCATATATAGACTTGAGTTTTTCAATTTTATTATTATTGCCCCATGGTCCATGGGTGCAAGGCAATTTAGTTGAATAGTTGCTCTGAACTGAGTGTATACAAATTCTTCAAGCATTATTCAATAGAAATTATTTTGAGATTTTGATATGATTTATATATTTTTTTTCATTATATTGATATTTTTTTGGATTTGTTTTCATTATTTAAGGTCTATAAGATCTTGACCAGATTAAATTATTAGGTTGAGTAAAATGATTGAGATTTGTTACCTTGATGAATTTGCACTGAATCTCTAGCTTATGCCTACAAGTCTTTTTATCATACAAAAGTTCCCAAACTTTTGGCATGTAAGACCTTACCTATTGGCTGCCAATTGTACCGTTGGCCCACCTTGATCCTCTTTTAGGAACATGAAGAAGGATTAAGCACTGAAAGCAGAAAGGGGGGGATGACCTACCAACTCATCATCTAAAACATACTCGGCCCTAATGGAGTATTTAGTTGATGCATGCTCTTTGTGTTGTATGTCTCCAACTCTTGATATAAAATGGTGTCCAGTTTGTTGACAATGACAGAGAGAAAGGCCATTCTCTCTTCATTACCTCCTTGCATTTGTTTTTCTTAACCTTCACAACGTCTATGACTATACCCTTTACTCCCACAAAGCCATAAGTTTGCGTTTGATTAATGTGTAAGGATGGATAGAAGAGACGTCGAAGACGGATCTTCATAAAATTTATCTGAGATAAAAGGTACTTAGGTATTTGCCTAGTAGTCTGCACTGTCTTTTTAGCTTTACCCTTATAATGGCAAAAAAACCTCCAGCCATGTAATGGCCAGAAAACTACGAAGGATTGTCTCTGAAGTGATTCATCCTGACTCAAATTCCTCGCCATTCACAAAACCAAATGCTTTCAAGAATAGGAGTAAAGGTGGCACAGTGACGATGGATGTCAAACACAGCAAGCTAGTGTCAAGGAAATGAGATCTTCAAGCACGCTACCAGTTCCGTCTATGAAAGCAATGAGAATGCGTTTTGCATGACTATGGCCACCTGCCTATAATTGTGATTTTGGCTCAACAAAACTACAGAATTGTTGCTGATGAACTGAAAGGTTATTATGAGCTTCATCAAACCTAAGAATTGATTGAGTTAAACGGTTCGAACACAATCTCAGTGTAGAAAATACGGTTTTTCCAATATATTATTGGAAGAAATTTATTGAGATTTTGGTTTTGCTTGTTCGCCAGCTTTACTAGTGGAGTCTACAGATTTTCAAGTGCTGCTCTGTTTCCAATAAATTGCTTATTTTACAATCTAATATTGCGCATGCTTCGGTGTTAAGTATAAACATAGATTTCTTTTAATCAAAGTTGTGTGTAACTTCTTAGAATCTATTTGGCAACGTGGCTGCTGTCCGTTTGTTAAAAAATTGATTTTTTTTAATTAATTTTTTTGATTTTTTTTTGTTTTGATGTGTTTATGTCTGAAATAAAATTTAAAAAATAAAAAAAATATTATTTTAATACATTTTTAAATAAAAAATATTTATACTAAACATAAAAAACTGCAGTTTAAAATGTAATCGGCCACGTAGACAAATGGGCCTGGTCATCAGGATTTAAACCTCATACTAAAACCACTTTGTTGTGGAGCCAGTATAGGCGAAGGAAGACAAGGCCGAGAAATATGGCGATGGGGTTTGGGGAATGAGGAGGGTTTCAGGAAGGTCGGTGGTGGAGTGGAGGGAGAGGAAGGATGAGAGGAATGTGACGGGGAAGAAGGAAGAGGAGGGTTTTGGGGTTGTGAAGAAGTTTTGCCCTAAAACTTGAATGCCTCAACTAAAACATAGGCCTGCTTATTATCTAAGGAAGAATGCAGGTCGTACATATTTTTCCAGAGAAAGTACACCATTGAAAGGGAACTTCTGGAGCTTCACATGGTCTCAGAGTTCCAAAACTCATCAGGATCCTGATAGAAAGAGAGGGCTGACAACAGAGCATCTTACAGTGGTGAGTGGAACGTAGAACAACCTTCGACCTCTGGAAAAACACTCCAATGGGCTAATTCCTTACCTTGTCAAGATTGCCATCACACACGTATAGTCTCTTTGTCTTCAAGAAGAATAGCAGAAGCTCAGGATGCAACCTTTACAGCTAATTCAACCTTCTCAGGCTTCAAAGGCAGGATCATTGGCAAGGCACCTTCCGACGCATAGATAGCTTGCACATCTGAATCAAAAGGCTGTGCACCAACCCACTCAGGAACTATATGTTTACCCAATCCCAGAGTCCTTGTCAGGACTTTCACTGATTCTAACCTGACACTCACTGCTAAATATATGAGGCCATTACTAACAAGAAACACACTCTTGAATCCATTCCTGCAAGCAGTTTCACATGTATATGAGTTCAATGTTGTTGATAAGGGGAGAGTCTTAGACGATCATGAACTGATCATAGGCCCTTAACTAGAAGCCCAACCTGATGCTTCCATGAATCTTCAATGTCATACAACAAACCTTTGTATACTATGCAATTGGAATCAAAATTCAGGGCTATGATTAAGATATCGACAGCAAATTTTAGGCTAAGAATAATCACTTGTGAAAATAATACTAGCCAGTTCATGCAAGATTTCTCAGTATGGCTCTTCCAAAATATTGGGTTGGAGCAAAATTGTTGAAAGGTGACATTTTCCCAATATTTCTTTTGTATAGTGTGCTTTAAAGGTTTCTAGGATCCATTCAACTCAAGAAGAAAAAGAAAAAGAAAAGAAATGTGGGATTTCGATTCGTATGGTCAACAAAGACTAGATCTTCCTCATTTGCTTTCTTAATGCCATTGAAAGTAAGATATTGGAGGAAACCAAATCGTATGGTCTGTACTCTACAAGAAGAGTCAACCTCCATGGTTTAGCTTCCTTCAATTCCCACTTTCAAGATTCATGATGACTGCCATTTTCCTAGAATCATTTGCATTATTTGATACTCATGAACCATTTCGAAATAAGATATTGGAGAAAATTAAACTATATGGTTTCCACAAATGCTTTAGTTTTCTCCAATTCTCACATCCAAGATCCATGCTTCGACCATATGGGAAACTAGCTAAAGAAGGATAGGTTCTATTTTCGACTTCATCGATCAACTCCTCTATACAAGAGCCAATGAAGGTAAGATATTGGAGGAAACAAAATGGCATGGTTTGCACTCAAAAGATGAGGCAACTTATAGGGTTTACTTCCCTCCAATTCTTACACGTTCAAGATCCATGCCAGTTGCCACCCTTCTTCTCAATCTTTTCGTTGGTTAATGCTCACCATGAACCGTTGAAAGTAAGATATTGGAGGAAATTAAACCATATATTAGACTTTGACAATGCATTAGCAGACTAATGCTTTAGTTTCCTCCAAGTCTTTCTTCCAAGATCCATGCTTTACCTCGTGGAAAACCTGAGTGAAGGTTTTAGTTCTGGTTGTGAAGATGAATGACTCTTTTGGAAATAGCATGGAGACACAGTTTGTTCCGATTTATAGACCTAAACCTGAAGAAATTGTAGTCAAATTTCTGCTCTAGCATAAGATGTGCATTCTTGACTTTTCTCATGCACTTCTCGTGATAGCCTGACATTGATGAAGTCAGAGTAGTTGCAAGGATTGCTAAATTAGGGATGAAAAATTACGATAATCACAATGTAGGACCAAAATGAAATGAAAATGAAATCCTGGCTAACTTAACATTTTCTATCCCATTAATCTGGTTGATCCAAGATAGTATTGTTAAAATTTGTTAGATGAAGTAGGTCAATCCGGTGACATATCAACTCGGAATCTCACCTAAACTAAGTTTTAAATTAAACTATGTAAGAGTTGATTTAGTTAAACCTAACAAATTTAGTCAGTTAATTCATTACTTGGTCAAAATTTGGTTTGTTTTAAATTAAATTCGAAATGATATTATCTTAACTTTCTTCAAAAAAATATTATTCAAACAAGTCTGTTTTTTATTGATCTGAGTTAACCACCTAACCCGGTTTAATAACTTTGCCACAATTCCCATGTGATTTCAAGAGTGAATTTTAAAAATCCCTAATTTTGAATGTAGTTATAACTTGGTCCTTCTTGTTTGAAAATCTATAAATTGAGGACACAAGTTGTAAGTTTTCCTAATTATAGTGTCATTGAAACCCAGGGACTAAATAATAATTTACTCAAAATTCAAAGCTCATCCAGGAAAAAAAAACTATATATTATACAAAACATGGAATATGGTTTTGATAAATTATAATTTGGAAGAGATTTGTTCAATTAATACTTGGTAAGAGGACAAGATCCTTCAGCTTTATATGAAAAGAAGAATGAACAAACAAGAAGCATCAAGAATAAAATGTTGTGCCAATAAGTGATTGGTCGAGGTGGTAACAGCCTCCATCCTCCCTAAAAACACACTTGTTGAGAGGACTTTACCCTGGGGATACCCTTGTTGATCCAAAACCAAAATAAATAAATAAAAAGTGTGATAAATTAACACCAGGAATGCTAATTAACCATCAGCAATCCTCCCAGAAAATTCTTGAAATCAGATTAATTACATGAATAAACATATGTTTCTTCAAATTATCAAATCATACTACAATCAGGCACCACACTGGTAGGAGGTGTTGAAGAGTGCTTCTCTGAAGACTGATCCTTTAAGTTTTGCGAAGTTGCAACCCCTTGTTGATCAACAGATGAAACAGACAGTGATTGAGGGTTCAAAAACCGCTGCTCCTCAGTAGCCTGTTGAAGCAAATCCTGTTTCGCATAATGCATGGATGTATTTCCTTCATTTGATGGTGTTTTTTGCCAAGGAATTAACTGGATTCTGCTGCAATGTCAATTTACTTGTATATTCAGAAAGAGGACTATTCTCCTGCACTCCATAGGGATCATTAGCAGAACTTCGCCTCTCAAACTCAGGGTTTCGGTGATTAGAAACACAACTGCTACCACACATAATAGTCTGTGGGTTCTCTATTTCTTGCAGTCAAATTGATTCTTGATTAACAATGCTGGAATCTCGCAAATTGATGGCAATGCTTGAAGCAGTCTGCAATCTGACTGTAGAAGGAGGGCTACCATCAAGCATGGTTCTCTTGGCTAAAATCACTAGCTTGAAACCGTAGCGACTGGGATTGGTTTGGACCACCTGCCTGCATCGCATTGCATTACATTACTAACAGAACTTTAGCCTGAACCCTAACATACCTCAATCACCCCTAACTGAACAGAACCCTCCTCTAGCAAAAGTCCATTATAGTATTCACTTCCCTTTGCCTGTGATCGCACTTCTTGTACAGCCAAGCAGAGAAGCTCATCCACTACAATAAGAAGAGAATGAACTTCCATCTTTCTATCAGTATCAAGAAGGTGTTCTAAAGAAAGCGTCAATAACCCTAATGGTATCGTCTGCATGTTTTTCTTTAGCTCCTCCAGCTCCATGCATCCTCCTCCTTCACCTCCTGGGGTCGGTTTCTTTTCTCGAGGGTTACACTATTTTGCACTTGCTCAGAACTTTGCGTCATCACACTCACAATCCCAGTTTTTCTTGTTTCATATTCTTGGAAATGTTTCTCACGTAATGATACGATATTATCACCATGTTCTTGGTTTTTGGATTTGCTACAGTTTCTAGGGTCGTTTTATTGGAAACAATAGAGTAAGAGGAGGAAGAAACATGGAAGGGTGAAAATGCGAGCCATGGTTATTTTTCTTTCGGCTTCATCATTATTTTCTTAGAGCCTTTTTGTTTTTGCATTTTAAAAACATTTTTGATAAAATTTAAATTTTTTTATTTTTTTATTAACTTCAAATTAATATATTTTTAGTGTTTTCAAATCATTTTGATGTGCTGATGTCAAAAATAATTTTTAAAAAATAAAAAAACATCATTGACATGTATTTTAGCACGAAAAGCTATTTGAAAAGCAACCGCAACCATACTACCAAATAAATATTTAAACTAATTTTTTTTTTTATTTATCTTTCAATGATTAAAGAGTTTGTTGAGACGAGGGTTAATTACACCTATTTATATTTGTGCAATTTAATTAAGTTCTTAATTTAATATATGTTTAATATAACCATACCTATAATACTCAAACCTGCTAGAAGAGGAAAATATCTTCAAGTTGAGTGGGGATCAGTAAATTAACCCAAATTTTTTACGGGATCAATTCAGTTTTTTTTTTTTTTTTTTTTTAAATCAGACCAATTCAAGTTCTAGATCAACTGAATTTTAAATCAATTCACTTGGCCAAACCGCGTTCTACAACTATGAATGTAACTACAATGATTTTTAAAATGTGATTAATTTGTGGGCCATGATAATTATTGAGCTAAATATCTCCCTTCATTTGAACAATTTTGCATGTCTGAACTCTGAACTAAATACATCCAGGATTATGCAAGCAAGGATGAGTTTTAAACCATTTCAACCCCAAACTAAAAGGAAAACATACAAAATACATCAAAATTTCGAGACAAATTCTCACGCAATCTACAAGTTCTAAAAGAAAGGGAATGCATCCAAACACCACAAATGAAATGAAAGCTTCCGGCAGATTTGCAGGAAAACTCTGGCCTCGTAACCGCGCTTGAAAATTAGCTGAACAAGGTTGTAATTTGAGAAGTGATCTATTTATGCAGATGAATTGGCTAGTATAATTTGTTGAGGCTGCAGGCACAAAAGATGAAAAGTGGATTTATTTGAGAACACCTTGCGCATATATCAAGATGGAAATCATTACACACACACACACAACGAAGAAGAAGCTTATATCTAAACATGACAAGGAAGTTTCATGGATGTGGAGCAACACGGTCAAAAGGCAACACCATAACCTGAAAGGAACTAGGGGAAAAAAAGGGATGACAAAATGCATTTGTTCGGGAAGTAATGCATGATTCTGAACTGGATGTGGAAACCTGAGAACCAGCATTTAAGAACATGCTTTGACTCTATTATCACACGCCAGAACAGAAAAGGGCATGGAGGTCAGTTTAACGAGTTTGTTGTAGTGAAACTGTGAAATGGGATTCTTATTAACCGAAAATGAGTGATTCTGAACCAAGATCACCATAATGTCTCGAGTCAGTTTTCAATGAAAGGGATTATATCAGCTTCTTACCGCTGCTAACTCCTGTTCATGCTTGGGTATGAAAGCAGTATCAACATTTCCATTCTTGAAGTCCTGTCAGCAAGGCCACAAAGGAAAAGACAACATAGATCCAATCAGCTCAAGTTTCAAACTAGAATACATGGGTTTTTTCAGTAAGTTTCATAAATAAAAAGTGTAAATTATAGTTGTTCTAACCTCAATGTCAAGGATAAGCTTGTGGTAATCTATTGTTGTTGGGACTCCTGGATAAAGAAAGTAACAGGGTTTGAAAAATTAAAGAATATATAGATTCTAAGAACAAAAACAAATTGCAACCATGGCCAAAAATTTAAGAGATGTTCTTGATTGACAGAAAAGCCACAAATGAGTCTACCCTGCTGCAATTAGCAGCGAACTGGAAAAAAGAATTTAAACCGACCCTTTTGTGGATCATGGCTCACAAAACCAATTGAAGGATGAGCCTCACAAAAGGTTTGCATTTGCATGTGTCAAAATCAAAGAAAGAAAAAAATGTGGTTTCAAAACTCATACTCCCTAAACCCACTGTGCTCTTTCCATACAGTCAATGCATTGCCACTATCTCAAGTTGAGCATTAAAAAGAAACATGGCCACCAGTGTGAGGCACCTGTTGAAAACTTGGATACTTACCAGTAATAACAGTGTCATCAAGAGCCCTTTTCATGCGCTCAATTGCCTTTTCTCTCGTTGGAGCCCAGACAATAAGCTGCAATAAGTTCCAAATTTCAAACTAATTAAAACCATGCTGAAGCCAATTGTTTTCAGTAGTCAGATGAGCAGTCATACATGGTGGCTTTAAACTACAAACAATATGCATCCGAGTATCAACTACAAAATTGTGATGAAGCAAATGCTATATGTCTACCAATAATAACTCTTCATTATGTCTCTTCTACATTCTGAATCACTTATTTCCTTTGTCGTCACAATTAACACTCCAATTGAACTCTCATTGCCTAGACTGCTTACAAAAAAAAATTAAATTTAAAACTTATTTATCATCAATCAAACACTTCAACAAACCTCGCCTTCATGATTTTGATCTTTTGTGCAGAATGTTATTTCCCAAACTAGCGAAAGAACTGCTAGAACACCAAACACAAAAATGTGGCCCAGCAGAATCACAAAAAAAACTTGTGAAGACGAACAAACTTCATAGACAGCAAACAAGTCTAATAATGGGATAATAATAACAATGGCTGGTTATGATATCATGTAGAATCCAGCAAAAAAAAATTAAAACCTAATAGATGGAAAATCCCACACAAACTCATTATAGAAGTCTGTGCCAAACTTTGTTCTTGGGCAAAATGGGGTTACTGAATTAAAAATGAATGCCATTCTTTCATGGGCATACAGCTTATATTAACGGATGAGTAATTCAAGAAAAAAAATATTTCACCTTAAATTGATAAACAAAAAACCTAAGCATCTAGATGTAAATTTATCCATGTAGAATTGTTGATATGCCCTATTCTAGAAGATATAAGGATGCCAAACCAGACAAACATGAGGCTGTGTTATTATGCCTATGGAGTAAACATCAATGCATTTTCATTAGGACAGATGCAACCAAAGAGTAGAAGATGGCAAACATATATGTGAAGTATGCAAAACTAAGGAGAAAAAAACAATCACACTGAAACACAATGGCTTGAATCTCTTGTCACATGGCCAAAAACGTACACAAGAACAAGAAATGTTTGACAAACCTTTCCAAGTAGGGAATCATAGCTTGGAGGAACCACATAACCAGGATAAACGTGGCTATCCATTCTAACAAACGGACCTCCAGATGGCAAATATGCTGTTATTCTCCCTGTTAGTTCGGAAGGAAAGGGGCAGCTGGATAATTAGTAAATAAGTTTCCAGGTTTTTGAAAACATATCCATGGAAAAGAAAATTAACCACAGCACGATGAATAAAATTTTGATGATTTTACCAGAAGCGACACCAACAAAATCAAGGTGTAAGATGAGATGAACCAAACACTAAATAGACAAAACTAGCAAAGGCAATAAACCTCATGGCTTGTCACCTTAAAAAGGATTGGACCTTCAATGCATTCAAAAGGTACAGATAAAACATAATTTGGCTGGAAAAGAGCTCACTCAACATCAACCAGAAAAGAAGTAACAAAGAGGATCAAATAGCAGCAATAATTTTACAAGAACATAACATTCAGCACAATGTACACATACCTGGCCCTGGTCGAAATCCCTTAAAAGCATCTTCTGCATTGATACGGCACTCAATTGAATGTCCCCTAAGAACAATATCTTCCTGCAAGTCGGAATCCAGAAAACAAATTCAAATAGATGTAAAAGCGTAGAGCTTCTTCTTCTTTTTTTTCTGTATCCTTTCCTCCAATACCTGTTTGTATTGAATTTTCTCTCCCATGGCTACACGAATTTGTTCCTCAATCAAATCAACAGAAGAAATCATTTCAGTTACTGGATGTTCCACCTGCATTTTAATTTTTAAAAGAACATTGTGAATCACCATAATAGGGATTTTATAAACACATTAGCAGAAAATTAAATCACTAATCATTTAAATTTAACCTGGATTCGAGTGTTCATTTCCATGAAGTAGAAGGAACCCCTTTCATCCAAAAGGAACTCAACCGTTCCAACACCAATGTACCCTATGGATGCTGCAGCTGCAACTGCTGCATCACCCATGGCCTTTCGTAACTCAGGAGTCAAAGCAGGAGATGGTGCTTCTTCCAACAGCTTTTGGTTACGTCTCTATACAATGGGCATATTCAACAAAACCTATATCTTCAATACACTAGGTTTACTGCTAAAAGTAAATGTGAAATAAGACAATCAACAATGAAAAAAAGAAAGGGATAAACAAGAGGGGTATCACTCTCTCAAAACATTTGGTAAGAACTTTCATGCACTCTATCTTATAATTGAGCATGACTAAGCTGAAACCAAGCCTCTCAGCTTCCTTGAAATTATTGATGCTTATGAAGGAATTACCAAGATTTAACAAATTCCCTTGTTTTTTAAAGTTGAAAATGGAAAGGTATCTTTTTCCCATAAATTAATCCAACACTCTCTCAGGAATAGATTACAAATGGCCACACTTTGAGATAATTGCAAAATAAGAAAGTAAATAATACCTGAATGCTGCAATCTCTCTCACCAAAGTGAACAACATTACCGAATTTGTCTGCAAGAACCTGCAAAATCAAATGATATACTAGAATGATGCAGAAAATAGCACATAAATGTTGACAGTAATTAGATGTAGAAAAAAAAAATTAAAAGGGAAAAAAGAAATTCAGTATTACTGAACTGAACTATAATATTAACAAATCAAAACTCAGCAGTGTTAGAAGTGTTATATGGAAAGCAAGACTATATAAGAATGTACTTCAATTTATAATCTTGAAACATTCCTTTTGGCAAATTCTTTTATCAACCTGGTTGAGTCAAGTCAAAAGCCAATAGTGTTTATACTAATCAACTAAGAAATTGTTCCTACCTCATACAAGATTCAGATTCTCTGCCAAGCAAATTAAAGTGCTTATTTTTCTGCATGTGCAGAAAAAGCATTGCAGCTCAGGAATTTAGATTTGGAATTCTACTTATCTTCATCATACAGCATATTACATTTGTAGATAGGAGACACTATGCTGAAAATGCTTGATAAATGCCTTTTATCCACAGTAAAAAGATAAATATAATGTTCAAGAAACATTTTTAGATTACAAAACTGGCCTCTTCCTTCTCTTTTTGTGATAACTTCTTGTACAAGTTGTCTAAGACAGAAGCAGGTTCTGTCCAATGAGGTTTACATGTTGATTGAATCAAATCTCATTTGGTTGATTCATTCATAGCACTATGTTCTTATAGCTGGTAATTCTACATGACTAAGAATAATAGATTGCCATAATCAAACACTTGATAGTAGTTGCCCCCACATTTACATTAGAAAGGTTTCTGACATTCCACTTTCAGACTCCACTTTAATGATCTTCCAAAATAGTTCTTAGGAACCTTCATTACAAATACTCTCTAAATAAACAAAAATTACCTGGAACTCAATGTGTCTTGGATTTTGAACATACTTCTCCAAATAAACTCCATCATTTCCAAATGCCGCAGCAGCCTCACTTTTAGCTTGCTACAGAGCAAAGAAAGTGAACAAAACTCAATTAAAGACAACACACTTTAACCAAGGTAAACATTGAATATTACAATGAACGGCACCATACTAATAGTGTACCTGTAGCAGCTTTACAAACTCATCAGGTTCTTTGGCAAGCCGCATTCCACGTCCTCCACCACCTGCCGTTGCCTTAAGAACATAGATTTTTTTTAGTAGAAGTTTCTATGCTTCTCAATTTATGTTCATTTGCTTGGTATTAGAAGTTAGAACTGGAAGAAGAAATCTCAATCTCATAATAGCCAGTCCAGACCCCCCCTATTGTCATGAAATTTCACAATTTTCGTTCTATATATTCTTCAGAAACCAAATGGAGAAATGGTGAAATATACAATTGAGGATAGCTTATTACTGACACAAACATGTAATTTCAAAATACGATCCAAGTGATCATTTTCAAAGAATCCCGATTATTAATGATTCTAAGAAAATTTTATTTGATTGCAGTTTTAATGCTTGGCACTACTGTGCAAGGTTAATTGGAGTGTGTTTTAGCTTACTTCTGTATGCATGCACATGCACCCACATACACACACATGAGCAGATTTCCAGTACATGTAGAGAGCTCAATAAACTGCTTGCTGTGTAGCTGAGTGAAAAAAAAAATGAGATGGCACAGATGTGATGAAGCTAGAAGCAAGGAAAAAACACTATTCCATCATTTTTATATAAATCATAATTGCCATTTGTCTGGGTCTGGAAGGGTCGAAATGGTGTTTATTGCAATTTCAATGATGTAACAGCCTGCATAAATGATGCCAATTCATATGAAAGAAGATTATTTACCTTGATCATCACAGGATAACCAATCTCACTGGCAAGCTTTACTGCTTCCTCGGTACTCTAACAACAATTGGTGCACAAGAGTTTGTCAGATAACATCAAACTACATCTTGTTATATTAAAAAAAATGGGGATAACCAAATAAAAAACCACAGAACTTGTAAGCCATGAAATAGTTTTCATGCCAATTTTTGGAATCATATCAAACAGATAATGGCCAAACATGGCACCTGTAACAAGCCATCACTTCCTGGTACAGTTGGAACATTTGCCTTCTTCATTGTTTCTCTAGCAGTTGATTTGTCACCCATGACTCGTATGCTGTCAGGCTGCCACAAAGCAAAACAAGAATTTGCATATCATAGTTTTTGCAATTATGCAAGTGATACAGTAACAATAAACATGCTTCATAGTATACTTTAACCAGGTAAAACTTCAGCCAATTCTAAATCCTATTACTTTAAAACATGCCAGTGGAGTGACTCAGTCAATTTCCCCATTTACAATACAGAAAAATATAGGTTTCAAACACAAAAAGGAAATAACATCAAAATAAAAGAAAAACAAGAGAACGCTTTGCTAGAACCATGTATGCCTGAGTGAAAACATTTGGCAAGTTGGCTTATGAAGTTGAAGGCATGAATCAGCATTCTATGAAAAACTTGTGTACACTGGTTATGAGCTTGGAGAGACAAGTAGCATTTTTTCCACTGTTCTTGTGCTAGAACTGAGAATTATGTCAATTTTAACCAACATTTTTCTACTGCTAAGCCACCTGAGTGTCTGAAACCACTTTACAAACTAGAAAAATGCACTGAATAAACTACAGCACAAGCTGAAATGGAGCAATATGTACCCAATCCTAAAACTTGCCCAAAATGGGATTTGTGCAAATAATCACATTCCATGCAGAAGCAATCAAGATTGAACTTCAGAGCCAACCCTTCAGTGGCAAAAAATGTACTTCACCGATATTTGATGAAAAACTAAAATTATAATCTACTCTATAATTACTTAGCATAAAGATAATATATCTTCACACTGTCCTCAACATACTTTTTCCTGCATGTCAAATAACTAAGATTATCAACAAACTTTGATAATCAGCATCATACCATGCTAATGAATGACATCTATTTACAAAATGATAATATTCACTACAGGATTATTTTTTTTCAAAAAAGATTATGATAAGCAACTGTTACCCATAACCCCTATTCTGGATCATACGAGATTGAATTGGCTGTTCAAATCTGTGTGATAGTCAAAATACAGGATTTTTCACCCTGTATGCACCATGATTTCTGAGAACATAAACAGATGTTGCGATTGAGAAAGAACTAATTTTAGCATCTAATTCAGGGCATACAGAATTAAAAAGAAAATAGTTGACATGTGATTAGCCAAGATCAAGTAGATATCGCAGAAATCTCACTTTTTATTATTATTAAGTTTCTTGGTGACTACTTACATTAGGCCCAATAAAGTTTATTCCATGTTCTCTGCACATTTCCACAAAAACAGCATTTTCAGCAAGGAAACCATATCCAGGATGCAGCATTGTGCATCCACGACTGATAGCAGCAGATAAAACATTTTGAATCACTAAGTACCTGTGGAAAGACAGGGGAAACATACACATAAATCCATTATATTCCACATCTACAACTTAAAAGCATTGTTCATTTGCTGCTGAGGAATTGAATGACTGCCCAGAAAATCAGAAAACAGTAGGGCAATTCTTTAATGAATTGGACATGAAGTGAAATGCATAGAGTAGTAACAACTGTTGAAGTGAGAAGAATTGTTTTAGATCACTGACCCAGACTCGGAAGCTTTTTCTAAACTTTCCCTTACTAGTAGCAAGGAAATGTCCATGTGTGATGCATGTGACTGATAAAGTAAGGATATTATAAACACTTACGATTGGTTGCTGGGTGCTTCACCTATGCAAACCGATTCATCAGCCAATTTCACATGAAGTGCATCCTTATCTATGGTTGAGTAAACAGCAACACATGGAATCCCCAACTCATGCGCAGTTCGAATAACACGGACAGCAATCTCTCCTCTGTTTGCTACCAGAATTTTTTCTGTGCGACATGTAACCCCAAGAGCTCCTCCATTCTTCTTAGCACAGTGATTACCTTGGGTAGCCTGAGTTCTTTGTCTAGGAAAGTTAACCTTAGTTCCCACCATAAAGCTGCATTGAGAATTCCTGATTCCACTATTTCTCTTCATGAATAAACCCTAACGCATTGAATAATCAAACTATTTCAGCATCTATAATCCTAGCAAACAACCACAGACCTGGGCAAGTTAAAGATACAGCTTTTCTTTGAACATAAGCATCAATAAGGCTATTTCAACACAAAACACAACCTCATAAGACTAAAAATGCATGACATAGCAGCACCATTGAATTCGTTTAAACATACAATCACTATGCATGCTATAATGCATCAGACACATACTTGCTATCATTTATCTTCAAATCCCAACAAAATTTTTAATGGAAAAAAGAAGAAGCTTTTAGCCCATCAACCCTCCCGAATGATCCTCATCAATTACACCACACACACTGGCAAAATCACAGAATTGAATTAACACCACATAACTACAATTCATGTAAATCATTGAATACTTGTTCAAAAAAAAAAGAAGTAAATCACCGAATTGGATTCAATTCTCATCCCCACAAATGCAAACCAAACCCAACACTAAAAATCCAATAATCAATACCATCCACTAAACAACAAAACAAACAAAACCAAGATTCATTTCCTTCCAGTGAACATTCCAAAGCAAGTACATTACAAACCAAACAAAAATAACACACATTTCTAACAATTCAAACAAAAAACAAGTCACATTACGCAAAAACAATTAAATCAAAGAATAGAAAACAAAAACAAGATGATGACAACAACAACAACTTACAGGAGTAGAGGTAACAGATTTGCAAACAGGCAATGTTGCCTCCATTTTGGAACCCAAAAGGCCTACAAAATCAAAAAAAACAAACAAACCCCACTTCAAATAACACAAGAGTCACATTACTTTCAACATGAACACAAACGTAACTAAATGAGATGATGATCACTATAATTACCTTGAACAAGAAATGATGGGTTGTTTCAGAAACAAAGAAAGCACGGGGAGAAAGAGAGAAAGAGAGAGTATTTAAGACAAAAGTGAAGGAAGGAAGAGATTTGTTGGGACTTTAGTTTGGATTGCTGTCTTGTCGATAGAAACGAGGAAAGACGAAGAGTGTAAGAGAGTGTGTGAGATTGAAAGTTCCGCCTAGTTGAGTTTGGGTTGCCAGACCATAGCTAAGAACCGTTCTTTACTTTTTCTTTTTTTTTATTATTATTTCCCGAGTCAGCAGCCAGGAGGGTTAATTCAAGCAAACCTGGAAACGGGTTGACGGCCAAATTTTAACTGGATTAGACCGAAGTGAATAGAATCATCAAGTCAAACATATTTTTTTACTTTTTGTATTGTTTTTCAACCTGGAATAGTCTGAACAACGGATTAACAAGCAAGATGGATCGATCTAAACCTTAGATTAGCATGCAAGAGTGTGTTTTTTTTGTTAGAGGTAAACCGACTCGATAAATGCTAATTTGAACCGATTTGAATGGATTAGTTTTTAAAAATAATTGTGCTTGTAGATGATTAGTTGAGAGAATATGTCGTCTAATGGCCAGTTTAAATTGATCATGTATAATATTTTATATGTTCAAGTTTTTTTTTTTTTTAGAGGTAGAAACAGATCCTGAGGATGGACATATTATAATGCGAGTTGTCAAATCAGGTGGGATGGACAATTCAACTCCTTATATTGAAAGCATTAATGAAATCCGCAACCTCCTGCACAAAACATGAGATGGGATGAACAATTCAACACCTTCAAAGTAGAAGATGATGATAGGATTCTTTGATTAACTCTGGCACCAGTAGAAAGAACAAGGCAAGCACAAAGAAAAATAAGAGAACAAAAGATTTTGGCCTTTTTTTCTTTTAACGGAGTGCATGTGAAGAAGAATTGGTTTGCTGAGTTGTTTATAGAGAAATATGAAGTTTTTCAGATGATAAGAAACTCATGAAAAGATAGAGAAATCTTAATCTACAGAATAAAACTTAATATTTGTGTTGTTTAGATTTGGATATATTATTAAAATCTAAGCCTTTTTCTTTTCTTCTGAACCTTTTTCTTTTCTTCTTATGAAAGATCTTACTAAGATTCTTTCAAGAAAGGGAAAATGAAAGAAAGATGGGCATACATAATTAACCAACGCCGATATTCAAAGTGTCATCAACATGGAAATTTGATTTTTCGACTTGCTCTTTCTCTTTCACAAAAACAAGGAATTTTGGTTTCTCCAACATTCAAACTTATCTTCTATCTCCTAAAAACAAAGCCTGTGGCTGTCTGGGTCAAGAAGTTGGGTTCTGCTCAATTTCTAAGAACCTTAAATATATTTAGCTAAGAGCCGTGTGTCATCATAAAAGGTTTTGTGTTGAACAAATTAAGAATTGAACCGTTTAAACTCGTTCGACCTGACAGATTAATCCACGAACTAAGTCAAAACATTCGGATCATTAACATGGCTTGGCAAGCACAACCCAAGTGTCATCATAAAAGGATAGTGCCTCACAAACCAAAAATAAATTCTGAGTACAACAAACTCTCAACAACGTAAAATAATACAATAACAAACACTCAGACGAGAGTCCTATCCACGTATTAAAGTATTTCACGACACGTGTCTAATACATATAAATATGAAATGGTGTGGCCATTTAAGGACTGGTAGTAGACTGAGGTGGCTTGATGTCCTTGGGAAGAGCTGGTATGGTAGGTAATGTGGACTTTGGAAGCTCGGGGAAATGGGGGAAAGGTGGTAATTCAGGCAATTTGGGAACTTCAGGTTTTGGCAGCTCAGGAAATTCAGGTTTCGGTAATGGTGGAAGTTCAACCTTAGGCAATTGTGGCAGCTCAGGCAATTCAGGCTTGGGGAGCTCAGGAACCTTAGGCAATGTTGTCTCCAAAATCCTGCGCGCTTCTGTCCTGCCTGTGTTGTCCACCAATGAAAAAATGATCAGAAAGAGTGGTGAAATAAATGTCAGGAAACGAAGAGAAGCCATGGTTTTGGAGATGGCAATTGAGAGGACTTCAAAAGGAATTAAATAGAGTCGTATACTAAATGCAAAGCTTCTCCAATCACTTTGGTGTATTGATTTCACTTAATTTGTATTGGGGGTTTTATAGATGTGGGATGTGGAAAATAGGGCAGTTTCAACGGAGATTTGGTGGGAAAGCTTGAGTCTTGGTAGTTCAACTTCTGGGATGTAGAGAATAGGGCAGTTTCAAAGAGTGATTTGGAGGGAAAGCTTGAGTCTTGGTAGCTCACCTATACATAATACTTCCACGATTATCATGACAACTGTGAGCTTATGGTTGATCATTGTATATTTGATGCATTATCCGTTTAAGTTAATCCTATTTTGCATTTTCAGATTTTCTTGTGGGGTGCAACCAAATTAATGATGAAGCACTAGCTAGGCACGTCTTGCTAAATTTTATGAATGGTGAGGTATATTTTTCCAGTTAAAGACTAATGAAAAACAGTAGTAAAAGGAAAAGGTCTTGCGAAGAAGTACAGGTTTTCGTGCCATAACTCCCTATTATTTTCCCAGGCTATGACATTTACTGCTATAATTAGATTCGTTTTGAGACAGCGGACTTTTTTGTGCATAAACTTGCTTGGATAAGATTATTCAATTATTTATGCCTCTGTTTTTCTAGTTTTGTGTTTTTTTACCATCTTAAGTAACTTTTCGGGGCCTTTTTTCATGTTGTTTCTGCTTGGCGTTTCTACTTCGATTTTGCAGATTGACTAGTTTTAAGTGATATTTTTAATTTCAAAATTTATCTTTTTTGCGAATTTTTCAACCTTAGTTATTTAAACCCAGCCTGTGGGCTACTTTGAGTATTTAGAGTATTATTTAGAATTTCTATCCTATGGTGTGAGCTTACAATAATACTTGAGGTTTTCTCAAAACCCTTTTCATTTTTTGATTTAGTTCAGGCTGCGTCAAAAATTCTTCCATTGATGGGTGCTTCAGGACATGTTCCTGCGGACACCAGCTTCCCATCAGAGTTGTCTGTTTAGACTCTTCAAGAAACTCAGGTGGAAAAATCGTAGATTCCCCTGACAAGATCAGGTCCGATTCACAAAAAGGTTTTCTTGCTGATAGCAAGTCCCCAAGCAAACTCTACAAGTTGTTGTTGTGTCATGACCGTGATGTTACCAAAATTCACAGCAGTTGAATATAGCAAGAAGCTCACGAAATGGGGAGCTTGAGATAGAGCGACAGAGAAACGAACTGGCATCAGCATCAATCAGATGGAGAAGACCATCTGGGATAGCTTCAAACTGAAAATCAGGCATGCCATCAAGGGAGCTATGGCCAGGATTTCACAAAGATGGTGTGAATTTGTGATGTATTAATCTTGCTACTGAGCATGGGAGTTCTGTGACCTCGAGCTAGCAGGATATGGAAGCACACTACATGTGGCTCGTTTGGCTTTGAAAAGGAGCCCATCCCTCTCACTCTCTAGCACATTCTGTGAGTTAGAAATCTCCCATCACGATTCTACGAATTACTTTGAACTTCTCTTTCCAGTATTCAAAATTCAAATCACAGGCATTTTTTTCTCTTTTATACCAAATTTTCTTTCTTCAAATTAAAATCTAACTCTTAGTGCTGCTATTCTCAAGATCAACAAAAGAGAAATTCAATAAGCTAATCCTAACAAAAACTGATCTCAACGTCAACAAAGAAAACCTCCTACCTCCAATCTTTCCTGACAATCCTTTCTCAAATTGATTTCGAGTGGAAATGAAACTATACCATCTCCAAGCATGATGGTGTGTGCACCAGAAGGCAAAACGCTGTATGCATTGGAGTCCACGACATTCAAGCTCCTGCAAGCATTAAGCTCGAACTTGACCTTCTCAACTCTACCAGCTGGAACAAAAACCCTCTTAAAACCAATAACTTGCTCAAGATAAGTTGCCTTCTGGTGGCTTTGAATAAACAATGGCTACTTCACTTCCGTCTATGCTGCCCACATTCTGAACTTCAACTTCAAATTGATAATTGCAATCAAGGCCATCCACTCGAATTGCAGGACAAGGAGGCTTATGTGAATCATTTTCCAATTTGATGTGGACTGATCTCTTCGAAGATGTTGGCTTGTAACCAAATTGAGTGTAACTGAGTACATAGCCGAATGGATAAACAGTAGAGACGTTAAAGAAGTTGTAAGTCCGACCAGTGGAGCTGTTAAAGAACTTGTAAGAGGCTGTTTGAAGTGTTTTTACAAAACAATTAAAAATATTATTTTTTATATTGTTTTAAGGTGATAAAATTAAAAATAAATTTTAAAAAAATAAAAAATATTACTTTAATATATTTCTAAAAAAACACTTTAAAAAATTATTATTATAATAATAAACGTGATTTAATTCCGACCAGGGTAGCCTAGACTTCATTGGCAACTTATCGGTCCTACACGTATATAAAATGAAAGTCAATATTAAAAAAAAAACAAAACAAAACTTGAAATAAATAAATGAATAATAATTACTTAACCCTTATCCCTTTTCAACTACCGAAGAAATTATCATAAAATTGAATTTTAAATTTTCATTATTTAGTTTCCTCCAGCATTTTATTTATATACCTCTAACAAAATATAAAAATATTTAATTCCTTAATTGTATATATAGATTTGATTTTGTTAAGAAAATATAAAGAATTTTTACTTTAATAGCCTTGCAGAATTTATCCATTTTTATATATAATAACCATGCAAATTTTATTTTATTTACCAATATTTAATTTTATTTTCTTGGAAAAATAAGTTTGATAATACACCAAATCTATAAAATCTAAAATTTTTTTTATCAAAATTAGCCATTAACAAACAACATGTCGTGTCTATAAAGAACATGGTTTACGCACCCAGGTTCGTGGCCTAGTGGTCTTGGCAGGAAATTTCCTGCCTCTGCACCCTAGGTTTGAACTTTTATATGCATATCTGTCACCCTCGCGGTGTCTTACTTATTTATTGAACTTGCAGGGTGTTTAGTGGTCCGAGAATTAGTCGTAGGGCCCGTAAATTAACCCAGACACCCCAGGTTATAAAAAAAAAACACAGTTTACTGGGAATATAGACAACATGCAAGATAGGTCAAAAGTTTTCAAGCCTTATCATTTATCTAATTTAATCTCTGTTTCTACTCTCAATCTAATAGTTCTAATTGAAATTTTATATTAATTATAAATTAGTTAATTAAACATTGGCAATTATTCTCCAAGTGGAGATTACAACTCCCACACTAGCATTGTTTTCTAGTTTTTAATAGGAAAAAAAAAAGATGCTCTTCCTGGTCAATTGTGAGAAGGCGACAACAGCATTTGGCAAAAACATTTCCTAAAAATGGTTAAAAATTAATGAGGTAAAAATTTTTAAATCGGTGCTATTTCTTGACTTGAATTATAGGTTAAACAAATTGAACCGGGTTAATCAAAAAACCATGTTCAATAAAAAAAATTAAAAATAAAATAAATTAATCGGGTATTAACAGGATCGATAAGTCATACTGTGTTGATCTTCATTTAATTTTTTTCTAAACCCGGCTTGAACCAAATCTAAATCAATGAAATCATGAGTCAAATACTGAGTCAACCTCTCGACACAGATTAACATGAGGAGTTGGTAGGCAAATCTTGAAGATAAATAAAGAGCGCATGTTGAATCTTCTTCACCAACCAACTATAATGCTGACTTTTGGAAAACTGTCAACTCTTTCCTACCTTGAATTTGAGGAAGCCCGTGGATTCTCTCACAAAACCATTGGCAATGGCCACCTACCCTCCTACCCCCATTCCTCCACCTCTATATAAACCCATTTCCCTCCTCTCTTCTCTCAAAATCATACCATTTCCCAGCATCCCTTCTTCTAACCATGGCTTCTTTTGTTACAAAATCAATGGGTTTCACTCTTTTAGCAGTAGCATCTGTTTCATGCATAAAGTTTGCATGCCCTAACCTCTCCACATATTTCTCACCACTACCCATCTCTGTCATCCTCCCTCTACTTCCACTAATCGTGTACTTGTTTAGCTCCGTTTTTACCAAGTCTTCAACTGGCGACCTACCTCCTGGCCCTGTCTCGTACCCAATGTTTGGCAATTGGCTCCAAGTTGGCAATGACCTGAACCACCGTCTTCTAGCTTCTATGTCACAAACATATGGTCCTGTGTTCCTACTTAAACTTGGTTCAAAGAACTTAGCTGTTGTATCCGACCCTGAACTAGCCAACCAGGTCCTGCACACACAGGGTGTTGAATTCGGGTCTCGCCCACGTAACGTTGTCTTCGATATCTTCACCGGCAATGGACAAGACATGGTGTTCACGATCTATGGTGAGCATTGGAGAAAAATGCGTAGAATCATGACACTACCGTTTTTCACCAACAAAGTTGTGAACCAATATAGTACTTCATGGGAGCAGGAAATGGACCTTGTGGTCGATGACCTTAGAGCCAATGAGAAAGTTAGGACCGAAGGGATTGTTATTAGAAAACGTCTGCAGCTGATGTTGTACAATATTATGTACAGGATGATGTTTGATGCAAAATTTCAGTCACAGGAGGACCCTTTGTTTGTTCAAGCAACAAGGTTTAATTCCGAGAGAAGTCGGTTGGCACAAAGTTTCGAGTATAATTATGGAGATTTTATCCCTTGGCTTAGACCATTTTTAAGGGGGTACTTGAACAAGTGCAGGGATTTGCAGCAGAGGAGGCTAGCTTTCTTCAACAACTATTATATTGAGAAAAGAAGGTAATTAATCACTAATCTTCTCTCTCTGATTTCTAGCAACATTCCTTTTTAGCTCTAATTTGACCTTAAATTTGTGGTTTTACAGGAAAATAATGGCTGCCAATGGAGAGAAGCACAAGGTAAGCTGTGCCATGGATCACATAATACAGGCTCAAATGAAAGGAGAAATCAGTGAAGAAAATGTACTTTACATTGTGGAGAACATTAATGTTGCTGCTATAGAGACAACATTGTGGTCTATGGAATGGGCCATAGCTGAACTGGTCAATCATCCGACTGTTCAGAGGAAGATCAGAGATGAAATCAGAGCCGTCCTAAAGGGAAGTCCAGTTACAGAATCTAACCTGCATGAGCTACCATACTTGCAAGCCACAATAAAAGAGACATTAAGGCTACACACCCCAATTCCCTTGTTAGTGCCACATATGAACCTTGAAGAAGCAAAGCTAGGAGGGTTTACCATTCCTAAAGAGTCAAAGGTGGTCGTCAATGCATGGTGGCTAGCTAACAACCCTGAATGGTGGGAGAAACCATCAGAATTCCGGCCAGAGCGATTCTTGGAAGAAGAACGTGACACAGAGGCCATCGTTGGTGGAAAGGTTGATTTTCGGTTCCTACCATTTGGCGTGGGTAGACGTTCCTGCCCAGGGATCATACTTGCAATGCCAATCCTAGGACTGATTGTTGCAAGACTGGTGTCGAATTTTGAGATGATAGCTCCTCCTGGGATGGAGAAGATTGATGTGAGTGAAAAAGGAGGGCAGTTCAGCTTGCACATTGCAAGCCATTCCACTGTTGTTTTCAAACCAATCAAAGCATGATCTCATCACAAGTTCAGCTTCCTAGGCATGTATCAAATCACTAGCTTGGTTGTTTGTAAAACCTCCCTTTTACTCTTCATTATTCTCGAAATTGTGAGATTTTTTTTTTTTAATAAAGCTTTGAATATGTAACACATTGTCTTCTCTTTTACAAAATTGCAGACAGAAATAAGATTAATTCCTAGCAGTCTGCTACGCATGGTTATTTAAAACTTCATCAATCAATCGAAAACAATTCGAAAAGAGAAGGCATCAAACACTGTTGTTATCTTCCCTAGAAAATTGATACATGAAACATATCTAATCTGCATTGCATGGATTGACTAGTAATTGTAAGCACCTACATAAGCTTCTGATGTCTGTCAAGTTATGTCTCCAAAAGATTCATGACATTTCTGAGGCGTCACATGGGCATAACTTTTCATCTCCATGTCACCAACTTTGTGTGTATACAATGAAATCAACTGTCAAATATATAAGATCAACAGCATGAATGAAACTCAAAAGTGAAGGAGAAAAGGAGATGGAATCTATAGTTGCCAGTATATAGCACATCTTAAGTGGCCACCACGGTATAATTGTTGCAAGGTAAGAACTTTTGTGCTCATGGGCACCCCACACAACAAATGCCTGCAAAAAGACAACTTGCAGGTAAAGAGAATTTGCAAACATGATACCTCGATGAAGGCTTTCGCTGGCAGCTGCAAATTTACTCTCCAAACTGACTTCACCCACAGCTCGGGCAGCAGCACGCAACTGAAAAGGAGGCAAGTGTTGAAAATTACCCTCAAGCTTCTTGGATTTTTCTGGAAGCACTTATTACTTGTGTAAATGATACAATATATATATAAACAGCTGCAAAAGAAGGCTTTTATTGTTTCCATGTTCAAGTGATAGCCAGCCTGGGCAGGATGGATAAATCCAGAGAGCATACTGGGATTTTGTAGACACTATTTTAGAGAATATTGTGTGAGGACCACCAGATGAACCACACGACAACTTTCTCTTTGGTGAGAAGTAGCACAAGGACAGCAAATGATGTTTTAGAAAGAATATTTCACAAATAACCTGGTTCAAAAATTCATCTAGTCTTCTTGAACTTCTGATAACGCTACCCTCAAAGATGTCCGTCATTTGCATCACCTCTGAAAAACTAGGTCCCTGAAAAAAGGGAAGAAAAAAGCATTATTAAAAAAAATTGCAAATTCAGTCCAGCTGAAATGCAATCTTGATAACCAAACCAAAGACCCAAAAAAAAATTGATGGCCAAATCCATCAACCAGCCTAGACATTCTGGACCTTAGAGGAATTAGAAACTGTTCAGAAATAAGTCATGAGTCATATAATCACATATTGCAGAGACAAACTGAAATGATTGCACAGAGAGAGAGAGAGAGAGAGATTAGTGGCTAAACCAAAACGTTTCCCTATTATCAATGACTCGATAGCCAATTTGATCGAGTTGCCAAACACCAAGTTTGGATGTCAATAACATTACAAAGAATACTACTGAACATGATCCCTCCAGAATTTTCATACTAATTTAGAAATTTTCCCAAACCAGACATCGATCAGGAAAAGAAAAGGGGCATACCCAAGTTAACATCCCATTGCCATCCCTAAACATTACATGAAAGCAGCAAAAAAAATTTAAAGATAAGTATAAAACACTAACCTTTGACCAACAGTAAATCACATCCATCAAGAATGGTCTGACTGTTGATTCTACATATTCATCGACATTTATGTCCAATTTGCATTCATATTGTATCTGTAATCATGCAAAAAGACATTTTTAACTATCCTTAATGAGTTAATTTCATAATATGAACAAAATGAAGGCAAGGAGACATAGCAACCTCATTTTTCATGCACTCTCTTGAAGTTGCTGTAATGGTTTAGCAAGTTCTGTTCTCAACTGTATCTGCTCACTTGACTTGTCTACTGGAATGAAGCAAAAGCAAGGGCAGCCACTTGGTGATGATCAAGATCGTTGAAAGTACCTGTTAAAAAATCATCAAAGGATATAAATAAAGGCGGATGAAATGAGTGGGTCAGTCTTATATTATGCATCTAAGACTCCCAGCAACCTGGACAGAGAAACCCAGCCAGAAATAAAATAAGATTTGCAGTGCATGAACCATCATGAGATGGTCTTTAAACTCACCATGAACATCAGTTCTGTAACAAGTAATTCATCTCCTGTGTCTATTAAGCAGGCTGCTCTTCCCTTTAGCTGGACAACACCATCAGCATCTATATGTCCAAGTCTTTTCAAGACTGGCGATTGGTTCTTGAGTTCTTCACGAAATGTTTGAAGCTGCAAACAATAGTGAATCAAATTAAAAGAAAATGCAAGTGGAAAACTGATGTAGCTAAGCTTGAAGACAGTAGATAATAACAAGCTCAACATCAACAAAAGCAAATACTGGAAACACTTTGAATAAAAGTTGGAACAAGAACAGCAACTCAAGTTCGCATGCTTATGCTATTTTTCATCTCTATTCTGTGTGGCTGTATTGTTCAGGTATGAACACCCAAGAAAGATTTACAGTCAACACCTCTGGGCAGTCAGCAGATTTTCTAATCTCTTTTGGAGTACACTAAAAACATCACAGGATGTAAAGAGGAAAAACACGATACAGTGGGTGAATTTAAACAAGAAAGCAACTACCAACTACAAATGTTATTGCACTCACAACCACATACCTCACTATCTATTCAAGGAACAAAGCACCCGTGCAACTAATTTATCACTCGCAACCACATACCCAATTATCAATTGAAGGAACAAATTATTTGGCTGACCTCACCCATGCAACTAGTTTATCATGATTTATTTTAAATGCGATTTGATGCTTGAATATGCAATCAAGAGACATTCTTAAAATGACAAGCATTTTCTTCCTTTCCCTTTTTCTGATAAATAGAAATCAGAACTACATAAGTAATTTCATGCAATAAGATCAATCAAAGTTTATTCCACGAGGCATTCTCCTCCATCAGGATTTCAGAAATATACATCACACATGCCGAATCCATATCACAGATAGATCTAACTATATTTTACAAAGTTCAATCAAACTAGCATACAACAAGAAAAAATACCTGGGAATCACGCATTTTCGATTTGAGTTGTTGAATTTCATGATTCACCTCAGCTTTTCTATGAAAACTTTTCATCTGATTCACATCTTGAGACTGCATGCATAAAATTGAATGATTGTGATTGCTAAATACCACATGAAGCACAAATTATCGAGAGAATTTCCAAGAGCAGTAACTTTCTTACTGCCTAACAAAATTTTATAGGAACAATGCGTGGAGGGAAGTTGATTCTGAATGATATGGCAAACCTTGTGCAGTGGATGTGCATGTAGCTTTCGTTCCAATTCCTCAATTTGATTAACCAACTCGACAATTTCAGGATCCTCGATTTTCATGTCCTGCAAATTAATAGAACCATGTGTGACAGCATCATTCTTGGAAAACTAGTCCAGCACATTATCTTTTTGATAAAATAAACATTAAAGTCAAATAGAGAAAATATCAGAAGCAACTAAGAAAGAGTGAGTAAAACATGTTCATATTGTTTATGGCACAGTGAAGAGAGCAAGCATCAATAGCAAGAAGGTCATACATGGACTAAGAGCAACTGGAAACTGAATTGATCATGTATAATAAAAACAGTTATAAGTCTTTTTATTTTTTCAAGCGGGGAATAAAAGATGGATTCTAGAACATGAATGCAAAGAAAACACCATCTGTTTCTGCTAATTTTGGCATTTTAAGATAAAAGCTTTGTTAAGACTGCAACATAATTTTCCATATTCCAAGAAGTAAACTAAATTGTGCCAACTCAAAAACTAGGTTTGAAGTTTGAACATGGGTTAGTGTTGTAATGAATTGGGTGGCATTTCCGATTCTTGTGCAGTGCACCAAAAGGTTTGTAATTTTGTTCTGTGCTTATTCTATCATGTGAAACAACCCAATATTCAATCACAGCAAACACTTACCTTCACAGGGTTAAGCTTAGGGAGGCCTTCAGGAAACCAATTCCCTAACTCCTGCACTGCTAGTAGTATACTTTGTCTTGCTTCCAAAGGCCGAATGTCGGCAGGGATGGATATCCTTACCTTACTTAGAGCACAAAGCAGGGGCAACTGAACAGGAACCTAAACCAGAAGAGAACAGGAATCATATTATCCAGCAGACCGGTCCAAACACTTTAAGTTAATTACTAGATAACAAGAATGAGAAGAGATAAAGATACCGTCACACTGATGCATCAACATACCACATGCATCTCACCCTTTTCTCTAGGCCGAGGCAGGCATGGTCTTGGCCGAGAGCCACTCTCACTTGGTCCAGGAGAGCAATGAAGTAAAATATCCACTATATAACCACCGCCTTTTGATGGCAATGCTCCCAAACCTGCAGTGGGCTTTTTAACAACATTCACTACAACTCCCCAACCCCAATTCCTCCTTCTCTTACCTTGATCTGCAATACAGACAGCCACTAATAAGAGGACAAAATAATATAACTATCATTACTAAAATTACAAAAACATGTGGAATTTGCAGACACGAAGAATAATTGTTTAGCTTTATCTTTCTCTACATCATAATGTCCTATAAATGTTTCTCAACTATTGGGGCCTCAAATTTATAAACTTCGGCCCCATTTGTTTTTCTGATTTCTTATTTACATGTATCCTGGCAGCATATATAACACATTATTCGACATTCAGCATAAAAAGTAAAGTAACCTCAGATTGTAAAAGAAACAATTGGTAATGAGGGTGAAGTTCCAGAAAAGAATAAAAGAAACTGGTCATTTAGCAGCACACAAACTTCAACAAGGGTGCTCATTTTCTGTACATACCAACCGACCAGTGCATAGATAATAAAGAATTCTTTCAGGCCTCGTTATTTCTGTCATCATCTTCTTTTCAAGTTGGGTCATCTCAAGTTTTAGATTATGATACTCAGCAACCTCAGCCTATGCAAGATAACAAAAAATCAAAATTACATCAACATATATTATTTCAAGAAAACAAAATGAATTGTATTGAATAACAGAGGGAAATGATTACCTCTCCCGAAGCATCAAGCATGGCAGCTTCCTCTTCCAGTTTTGAAACCTTTTTCCCTATGTCTGGTAAAGCCTAAAAGAGAGAGAATTATAAGTCATTGAACACTTCATGAAGTTAAGAACTACAAGCACAAAAGGATGTAAAGGATTCGAAAAAAAACCTTCTCATATTGGAATTGATGAAATGAATTTCTTATTACGTGTTCAGCAGTGAACTGGCCTTCAGCACGGCTCATTAAATTCAAGATTGAATAGTAGCTCAGTCTGAAAGTACTAACAAGAGGGGCTGGTTTACCCAAAACCATGTCTTTGAGTGTATCCATCTCCATCTGGAAAAGTAACAGAAATGGTAAGCACTTTGAAAGAGAAGACCAGGTTGTTTTATTGCCTTTTTCAAGGATCTAAGCAAGAGATCATGATGTGCCGTGGGAACTAAATACCATTAGTTTTCCTTTGACACAAGACTTAAATGTGTAGCATGGGTATGTGTTAAAATGAAAATACAGGTTGACTTTCATATTTATACTAGTGCATTATGTTCATGCAAATAATTATACTAGGCACAGTAACAATAAAACGCAGCATTAACATTTAGCAGAAGAACTTTCTAGATTTCAACTGTCATCGAGATGGTTGATGGAAATCGCTATTAACATTTACCGACTTGCACCCGGAAAAAAAAAACAGAGGGAGGAAATATACAAAAAAGAATACAGAAAAAATGAAAAGCCATAGAATTACCTGCTCATCAATCATTATGATACAAATACCCCGCTCATCTTTGCCACGACGTCCAGCCCTTCCACTAATCTATCGAAATCAGTAGAATCAGAAACTAATAACAATGTGCACATACATGCATAGGAACATATGTATAAGTTAGTGTTTTTAATGCTCTAGAGAAATGCAACAAATTATCACTTACCTGCATATACTCACCAGATCCAATGTAACGATGACTATCACCATCCCACTTCTTAACAACTGTGAAAACAACAGTATTTGCAGGCATGTTTAAACCCATTGCAAACTGGCATAGGGATAGATATCTTAAGGGCAGTTCAATATTAACATTCAAGATTGAAGATAAGAGCAGAAACTATAACTGATCCCCCCCTGACCCCAGTTTCCTGTCAAGATTAACTTACTGTCTCTGTGGCAAATAAAGCCTTAACAAGGCCTTCCTGGAAAAGAAGCTCTACTAATTCCTTAATAACAGGGAGAAGACCAGAATGATGGACAGCAATGCCTCTCTGAAGTAGTGGCAACATCAACTCAATAGCAGGCAAATTCCTGTCTTCCTCATTCAAGCAGAGTATTGCATTGTTAAATACCTGCTCCACAATTTCCTTTTCTTCTTGTGTATTAAAATCGAGCTTGGACATAGACATGGCATGTTGTTCAACCTCTCTCCTACTGAAGCTAAAAACTATAACTGGTTGAAATTTCCGTTCCATAATCATCTGAAATTACATATGAAAGCAATGAATTGAGCAATAGAATCAACTTATTACACAAAATGAACAGCATAAACTACAAATCTCAACTTAAAAATTCAGAAAATGCATCAACAGTTCAGATGCACTCGCATCAGAAAATAATTAATCACTACTCAAAGCAAATATGAATAACCAGTATTACATCAACAAACAACAATTTTTTTCTCTTTTAACAGAACATATTATCCATAGCAAGCAAATTTGAGATACTATAATAGAAAAAAAATATATTGAGAAGTTGCATGTCGCATGTATATTTGTCTGAGAATGCAGCTAAAAATATTGATTAATTTCACGAAAAGGTTTCTCCTCGGTCAATTGCTATGAAGTTCAGTTCGTTGATAGCATCGGGAAAATTGAAACTCGGAGAACTACAAATGGCACTAGAGAAGCTCCAGTTGAAGAGGTAAAGAATATTAAACACCCATCGATGCTCAATGAAGCAATAAATGAAGGGACCTTATAATAATTCAATCAACAGAGCATGTAAAAATAATAGTGCAAACCTTGACAATTTTGTATATGTCAGAACCCCCAGAAGCATTCCCACCCTTTGCAATTCTTCCACTAGCCTTACCATTTGCACTCTTATTCCCCTCACCAATTTTCTGCTTCGAGAAAGGATCCTGCAGCTTCATAAAATTGTCCTCCCTAAACTGCTCACTCTCATCAACCACAAGATATAACCCAGCACCACCCACAGGAAAGACATAATGCTGCAAAGGAGTTGGTCGAAAATCTGTGTAAACCACATGGCATGGCTGCTTATGCAAATGACAAATCCACTCAGCAAACTCAGTAGCATTCGACATTGTCGCGGAAAGAAAAACCATCTTAATCTCTGGCGGCATAAATATAATACTCTCTTCCCAAACAACCCCTCTTTCACGATCCTTCATATAATGAATCTCATCAAAGATAACCCAAGCAACTTCCTTCAGAATCTCAGAACCCCTATAAAACATTCCTCTAAGAATCTCCGTAGTCACAACCAAACAGCTAGCATAAGGAGAAAGAGTAACATCTCCTGTCATCAATCCAACATCTTGAAACTCCTGATGCAACTCCCTGCACTTCTGATTACTCAAAGCTTTCAACGGAGATGTATAAATAACCCTTTGCTTTTCTCTAAAAGCCATTGCAATCGCATACTCAGCAACCGCAGTTTTCCCTGCTGACGTATGAGCAGAAACTAAAACACTCTCATTCCTTTCCAAACAAGCTACAGACACCTTCTGAAAAGGGTCAAGCTCAAATTTATAACTTTTCGCCATCTCCCCATTATACAAAGGGTTTCATCTTTATTCACCACATACCCACTTGGGACCACAACTTCATGAACACAGGTCCGTGTCAAGTTCCTCTTCTTCAAAGCAGATTCTTGCTTTTGTAGAGCACCAACAATCTCTGCTTTCTCTTCCTCCTCCTCCTCCTTCTCAGGTTCTTTTCTCTTTGTAGGTGTCAGTGTTTCCTCCATTTATAAATTTCCACCCTAATTCACTCCTAACTTGCCCTAGATTAAGAAAAATTCTACCAAGAATCAAAACTAGCGCGCACTCTTTCAGCTAACAAGAGCAAAAAAAAAATGCATAAAAACAATTAAAGTTCAGATTTTGTTTCAGTATCAGACACCTAAAGCACTAAAACAAATTGACTAGCACCGAAGGAAATCAAATGAAGTCAAGTCCTAGTTATTTCATGCATTTGCTTATAATTTCAGTTCAGAAAACAGAGGTTTTGGCTTTAAAGAAAGTGGTCTCAATTTGTTTGGTTACCGAGAAAACCCAGGAAAATTTGAGCATCTAAGACATGAAAAAAGAAGTACAAATTCTGGGACTTCGTAAATTTTCCCCAGTTTTCTCGGGGACCATGCAGAAAAGAGAAAAAAAAAAAAAAAGAAACAGTGGGTTCGAAATAGAGCCCTAATTATTATTATTTGGATAATTTCCATGGATAATTTTTTGTTGGGCTGTATGGGGACCAATAAGATATTATTGGGTTTATGGTTTTTTATTTATAATATTTTGTTCTTAGTTGTGTATTTTTTGAGTTGTTCTTTGCATAGATCAATCCGGACTCAATAAGATATTATTATTTTGTTTTGTATTTTGTTCTTTCCATTTTCGTATGATCTTGTCTGATAATTGAGAGCTCATGAACATGCCTGAGATCAATGTATTTGCCATAGAGATCTAGCTCCTTACGGCAACTCGTTTCTGTGTTCACACGAAGGAAAAATTCAAGATATGTTCATGCCTGCCCATCAGAGCCAGAAGGAATTATCATTTATCAGTGGCCTCTAGCTCTCCATTTTTCTCTGTAAATAAGGAACCATACTATTTTATTCCTTGGCCTTACCCTACTACACACAGATTATTTTCTCAACTATTTATCTTTCAATTTTTTACCTTTAGGATGCTTTACCTTTATGCACAACTTATTTATAGCTTTTCTATGTGATTTTAGACCTTTTGATTTCCTAGGGTTTTTTTAGAACCCTAATGTCTTATTTGACTTTCTTCAATCTAATTCTTACTTTAACCAAAAATAAGATGAAAATACATTAAAAACCAAAAATAAAAAGATATATCAGATCTTACTATGACCTACCAACATAGGTAAAATATTTTACAAATACCTTCAAGATATCAGAATTTTGTAGCATAACATCAATTAATGACAGTCTAGTCATTCTGTGTCAGATGCCCAGTAATTAAGGTTGCTCTTATGAATTGCGCTGTAGAAATATCAAAATCAGTTGGGGAGATAATATCATACAAAGAGGTATGAACCTTTTGTTTAATGTCATTTTAATGAATAAGCAATTAGTGCTGATTATTGATGAACAATTCTGCAAAAGTTTACTGACAAAGACATTTAAACTTCATTTCCGAGTTTGTTGATGAACAGTCATTGCAAAATAAAGTAACAGAAAAATCAAGCAACAAATTTGATGTAGATATTTAAACAAATCCCATGGTTATATCTATAAAACATCCAGCCCGGTGAGTTTAACAACATGGAGCTTAAGCAATTAGCGTGCAAACTATAAGATATTATATTTCAAGTTTAATCCATAGGTGAACAAGTTAGCATTACACATCTCTTTTGACATAATCTTGTGTGAGTTGCCCAGAAACTCATATTGCTCTAGATGTTTCAAATCGCAGACACCAAGTTTTTAAATTCTCTTAGATATAATAGAATTTTCTCTTAGAGGTTGCAATTCCGTTGGAATTTACTGACATATCAAAAAACTAATGGAATTGTTAACAAGATTTTTATTGATTTTGTTTTTGAAATTCTATCACAATTTCCATAGGACAATGTCAACAAAAAAATATCCCATCACTATTTTCATTAGTAATTACATTCTAAATTTTTTTCATACTTATATTATTTTCTAACATATTTTCTTAAGTAAAAGTCATATAAGTTTGAAACTTGCACAGACTCACACTACCTTATATTTAATTTTTAGTAAATAAATGGGAATGATAAAATTTAAACTCGTAATTATTTGGTTATCAAGACTTTGATATCATATCAAAAAATCATCTCAACCTAATAGTTTAAGCAGTTAGATAATGTTTCAGGATATAATTTATATTATTTTTTAATAATTATTAATAAAAATATTTTATCAAAGTTGTCGTTGATATTTACTAATTTTCTAATAATATTATGAGTCATGATTGAAGTCATGCAAACTTAACAATGAGAATATCGTTGATATTTATAAGTTTTTTTTTTATTTTTCCTTTTTTAAGAAAATCACTTTTTAATTTTTTTTATTTCAATCTCATTCTTTGATGTTTTATTGATTTTGAATTGATCATCGTAATTTGTTTTGGTATACTTTCTGTAAGGTTATTGCAATTTTAAAGAAATATCCTTCTAAAAAATTGGTGTTCATTTTTTGCAAAATATCAATTTTTAATTATCATATCATTAAATAAAAAATAGTTTTAAAAAACAAAGTTTTTAAATCCAGTGAAATCTATAATCTAGGTCGCAAGTTTTACGGGTTAAGTGGCAAAGTTCAAGTTGATTCAATATGTCATCATTTTAATACTAAAAAAGATATCATCTTGATTTTTTTTAAAGTCAAATTAGGTTTTCATCGATCATTCAAGTTATCTTTAGATTCATCAAATCAACTGAATTATCTTATGCAAGTTAATTTTAAATATGAGCTAAGTAAGGAATCAGATCGAAAAGTTTTATAACTGACCCGTTAAGTCAAGTTTAATAACAATGCCAAATAGTTTTTTTTTAAAATCTCATCTTCCAATTATTTTTCTTTAAATTGAATCCTTTTTTATTTTTTTATTAATTTTATTTTTTAATATTTAATTAATTTTAAATTAGTATTTATAATTTATTTTAGCTTATCTTCTATAAAATTAAAAAAAAACTTTATAAATTAAAAAAAAAAAATTGATTCAACAGAACGTTGAAGTCGGGGGGAATTAGTACCAATCAGAAGGAACATCGATAGCAAACAAACATACTTTCGACTTGCTTATTTTTATTCGACCAATTTTAATTTTTTAAACCAAAATCCACAAAGAAAAGCAAATAGACCCAAACACACGAGCCCAACCCATCCGCCCATTAATACTTCACCTCCTCTCTGACTTCACCAACAAGTAGCTAACACTTGCATTTCTCTTAAAGAGCAAAAAAAATCCCCAGTTTTTCTTCAATTTCTAGGGTTTTTATTCTTCCTCCTCTTATTCGAATTATCTCAAATCAATGGAATCACACAAAGAAAATGAGATCAACGGCCCTCATTCCATGGGGACAACCATCATCGGCGTCACCTACAACGGCGGTGTCGTCCTCGGTGCCGATTCTCGCACCAGCACCGGTAAAAGTCACAACTTTCTCCTTCTTCAAAAAAACCTGAAAGAAAAAGACCAAAACTTTATGACTCCGGTTTTTGTTGTGGGTTTTTGTAGGAGTTTATGTTGCAAATCGAGCATCAGATAAAATCACTCAGCTTACTGATAATGTCTACTTATGCCGCTCTGGATCTGTAAATTACTATTTTTTCTTATTTCTGTAAATTTTATTTTACCTTGTTTAGTTTTGTTTATTTTGGGTTTGATTTTATGTAATTTGTTGATAGGCTGCTGATTCTCAAACTGTGTCTGATTATGTGAGATATTTTCTGCATCAACACACGTAAGGGAGTTTTTTTGTGTTGATGAATGCTGTTTCTCTTTTTTCTTTTCTTTTTTGGTGTAAAGTCTTGATTTTTTTGGATGATTAGTTGAAGAGCTGATTTGGGTTTTGTGGGTTATGTGTGTAGAATACAATTGGGGCAGCCGGCGACAGTTAAGGTTGCTGCTAATCTTGTTAGGATGTTGTCTTACAATAACAAGGTTGGTTCGGTTTTGATGCTTGTACTGTTGTGAATTTGTTTCTGATGATGGTGTTGGGTGTCTTACAATAACAGGGTTGGTTTGGTTTTGATACATTTTTTTTGTTGGTTTTTTGGCAGAATTTCTTGCAAACTGGAATGATTGTTGGGGGTTGGGATAAGTATGAAGGAGGTAAAATTTATGGAGTACCTCTTGGAGGGACACTTCTGGAGCTGCCTTTTACAATTGGAGGTGTGTGAAGTGAACTCGTTGGCATTTTGCATACCATTAGTAATTCTTTCGTGTTTTTTCTGTGATTCTTGTTGATTTGTTTCTTTTTTGCACATGCACTTGTTTATTTATATCTCATCAGCAACAGCGATAATAGAATGTTACTATTATTTCTGGTACTTGTATAATTGTTTAAGGCAACGGTATGGGTCAATGGTGGATTCCTCTCTTGCACCCATCCTGTCAGTTGCCTGTCATGTTGCCTCACCTATACCTGCCTTGTTTGCAACTGTCGATGAAAATGCAACCTGCCCTGAGGAACTTGTCAATCCCTTATTACTTCCTTGGCTGGCAGTGACAATGCTAATTAACCAGTGGCATTACAAGAAGCAATGTGAACTGGCCATGGTGTCTTCACTCTTTAAACTTTAGTATGAGAAAAACACCTGCTTGCAGAGACTTAATCTTGTACCGTGAATCTAGTGTTCTTGGGATGAATGATAGGTTACTCTTCTTTTATGTCATCAGAAGGTGGTACATATTAACTGGTTAAGCTTGAGTAGACCACCATTGTCTGATATATTATAAGGGAATAAACCACCATTATCTGCAGTAGTTGGAGCTGTTACAATTATGTAAATTTTGACTACTATGTCGTCATCCTATGGAAAATGGACTAATAAATTGCATCAGTTGATTAATTGTTTTTATCTGCATGTGGCATGCAGGATCAGGATCTTCTTACTTGTATGGTTTCTTTGATCAAGCATGGAAGGATGGGATGACTCAAGAAGAAGCTGAGGTATGTAGTCTAACCTGTGTGTTTGTAAATATGTGAACATAATAAATTTTTATGGTCTAAACTAGTGGCTTGACTCGATTGAAATCTGTTTCTTTTTTGTCTAGTCATAGTAACAAAATTTTTAGTAGTTGTTCAATAATACTCCATGGTTTCACTAAAGTGTATTTGCCCTTGTTTTGCTGTTGGCTAATATACTAATGATAGATTTTTCTAGAATCATGAACTTTAATTTTTCTTTTGTTTATTTTTTTTCTTTTTCATGAGAATCATATTGAACCTTATTGGATAGACTGTTGGTGCTTGCTTCCATCCTAAATTTTTGCATACTAGAATCATGTTCTTGTATTAGAGTGATTCTTTCCGAGCCTTATGGTTAGGCAATGGCTAAGAAGTTGCCTCTGGCTTCTTTTCTCCCCCCTGAACATCGTTTTTTGTTGCCTTCACTGTGCCTAGACCTGCTTTTTTTCCCCCTTCTTGAGCATATTTGCTGTCTTTATTATGCCATTTATTGCCTTGCGGTTTGTGATGCTTGTGATTTCTTGCAGCAATTAGTGGTGAAAGCAGTTTCTCTTGCTATTGCTCGTGATGGTGCTAGTGGTGGTGTTGTTCGGACTGTCACTGTATGTTGTTGATTCTTCTCTCGTTCTTCTCTTTCCATTTGCCTCTTCTAACCGTCATATTTGTTCAGACAATCATGGTATTTTAATTAGTAGGGCATGATTGGGATAAATTATTTTGGAAAACAACTTCTCCATCACTTCCCGTTTACTCATTCAATCACCTTAAAAACAAGCTCGTATTAGTTGCACATGGAACGCGTAGAAAAACTTTTCTATTTGTTTCTGCTAATTTTATGTCAATCAAATGTTCGTTACACAGATCAACTCAGAAGGCGTGTCAAGAAAGTACTACCCTGAAGACAAGCTCCCACGATGGCACGAGGAGCTGGAGCCACAGAATTCCCTGTTGGACATTTTGTCATCATCTAGTCCTGAGCCAATGGTCACTTAAGAGAATGCTGCATGATGTTCGGCATCGAATGTCTTGAGAAAATGATGCCAGACTTGTTCTCTTAAGAAAATGCCTCGTGATGTCATGTACTGAGTGCTGTGAGCGATGTTTTTCTTGTGCATTGTTATGCTAAGAAAAGTACTTTCGCCGATGTAATGACTATTTTTCTGATTTCGCGTATCTTTGTGTTGATGAATCTACCATTTGCTTTAATCAAGGATGACCGTTTCATAAGAAGCATAGGCCATTAAAAATGGCAGATGACACGTTTCATATTATTACTTGCATTATGGTCAGTGGAAAGAGAGGGAGAGTGAGAGACTTTTACCATAGCACCTTGGAACCTTCAAATTTAGAGGCTATTCTATTGCACAACTGAAGAACTTTACACATTTAAACTCGGAACTCATCATCCAAATTTATGATTTTGCTTGCTACAACACATTTGAGGGGGAGAATTCTTGACCATTGTAAACATAGTTAACTATAGGCATCAAGACAGCATCAAGTAGATAGGCTTAAAGGGTATGCACCAAACTGGATTCTTCACCGAGCTGAACTAATCAACTTTTGGACCAAGGGATTGATGGTTCGGGTGTAGAAACCTGACCTAGAACAGGTTTCGTGCTTCTGACCTGTGTTTTCTAATGTACAACTAGGCTAAGGAAAAATTGAGCTCTAACTGGCCTAGAACAGGTTTGCAATCTCACTTGCTCATTGCAGGTGCCTGGAAAAATCCAGCAGGCAGGCGATGGAAAAGCCCAGATGCGATGGAGTCATAGAAAAGCTATTAACAGAATCCTACAAGTAATACAAGGTCCCCACGTGGAAGAAGAATTGTTGGCATCTTCGTGGGCTAATTTATGCATTGACATTATCAGAACTACTGCCGGCTTGATTAGGAAGGACAGAGTTGCCAAAATCTCCATCCAAGCTCATCTGTTGGACTTCTTGAGGAGACAGGATCTTGATGCAGCGGACACAGTTCACAAACTCTCTGAACACCCAAACAAAAGAATGTAAGGAGGAGAGACTATAAATAGTGTTTGCAGCTTGAAGACATTCCAGAATACAAGAGAGACATTCAAAATTTAAGCGCAAGTCAATATAAATTAGTCCCGATGTAGAGATCATAAGACTTTCACATATCGCTTAATCTATGATTCAGGATCCCCTTCGACACAGAATGGAGAAGAACAATTGCCATCTTCGACAAAAGAAACAGGTGACTTCACCAGAAATTTACTTAACTACATTGAAATTGTTCTTGTTTGGTGTAGTAAAGTCTTCCAAGGAAAAAAAAAGAGAGTAATAATTCCTATACGTGGCTGCATGGAAAGTTAGTCCTAAAGTAATTCCATTGAGTATCAGATTATATTTTCATTTCAAGAGATTAAATGAAACCCTCCAAGATGAAAATCATTTCAGCAAACAAGACAGACAAAGCCACAAGGCAGAAAAGAGGCTGAATGAATTGAAAATGGGAATACTTGAAACCCTAAGTTTGTCTGGTTCAGTGATTGGAAAAGGGAAGCTAGACGGGTATCAGGTGAGGAAAAGCTTCAAGAAACACATTTAAGGCCCTTCTGTCAGAAAGCAAGAAAATAATATTTTGAAGTGATGACATAGGAGGTTCTGCGTGTAGTACAATCTACCCAGCACATTCTCTATGGTAAGTACTATGAGAACATTTTCATACTTGGCTAGCTATATTTCCACCAAGAGCATAAAGCATACTAAGAAAATACAATGAAATATCATAGAAATTAGAAGAGTTATGAGGGCTAGAGGGCTTACTCCCAAGGATCATCCCCCACTAGCAGGACATCATTCTCGTGATCAGTGTAAACAAGTTTCCAGCCTATCCTTTGTTGATCTTCCAACTGTCCCTCTATACCAAACCTACGAGCCAGATCCTGCTTAAGCTCGTCATAACCTGAATACCGCGTTATGTCAATTGACCTTCCTACAGCTCCACGCTTGTACACCTTTACAGTAAACATCAACCAACTTATAAATAGTAGGCCAAGCAGAAGAAATAACAGGATGACAGATATGAATGTATAAGACAAAGATACAGCAAGTATAGCAAGTGTGGGCATGCACATTAATGTGTGCATATAAGAAATAGCATTATATGGATGAAAACAACAAACCTTTGTATATGTTCGCATTCGCTGAAACTGTTGCTGTGGAGGAGCCCAAGAACCCCTATTCAATAAGCTACTGTCATTGATTGTTGAGTCAATTGAATTGAATGGCATATCTGGAACTCCAAATGACTTGGAAACAATTGCCGATGAAAGCTCCTGTTGAGGATCTTTGGAATTTTCACAATTTGTAAGCATGCCTCCTGAAGAGAGATTATTTGAGAAGTCCTTCCCCAGCCCCATCATGCCCTTTGTTAATAAATGGTCAGAATTTATTGGCATCACAAGTTGGCTATCAATGTTTGTCCCATATAAAATATTATTCCTCGGATCTCCCTGGAGCTCACCATCATGGCTTGCGTCTCTCAACAACACTGATTGGGGATTATATGACAGTGAATTGTTATTCTGCTGCAAATGGACATCATTTTGTGATAGGCAAACAGAAGTTGTAGAAGATGATGTGTCCAAATAATCTATCTGGGCAGCTACCCCATTTAGGTATGTTTGTGAGGAAAATAATCCTGGGTTTTGATTCTTGGAGATGTTCAATGATGGCTTAACCTCAGATTTCTGCAGCAGATCTTTAACTAAATTACCATTAGAGGACACGGTTTCCAATGCACTAGGGCTAAAGAGTGTCACGGCAGACTGAGCCATGTCCTCTCCCATTGCTGTGCTTCGGTGGGCCCAGCCGTTGATCATTGGTTGAACTATGTTTGGACAATTGTTTGTGGAAGGTGAAGTAGAACAGGAAGGAACATCATCAGTGATACCAGACTGTCCTGGTCCAGCTGCTGCAGTCAATATACTGCTACCAGCTGTGGAGAGCTGATTGGCCATTGAGCTCGGCGGAAGTCCCATGTGACCAGCCATTTCTGACAACAGCATGATGCCAGAATGCTGATGTTGAGGTTTCAGCTGTTGAGGCAGATGTGAGAATCGAGTATTGGTTTGGTTGTTATTCTTAGTCATCTGCTGTGGAATAGTATTTGGCTGAGGGAGAGAAGTGGGTGTTGTTTGAGGGATTTCCAACATTTGGCTGGGTGTCATGGACCTAGAAAAACTCTGGGATGCATCCAGCAGCTGCCTTTGTGAATCATGAAGCTGTCCAAGTTGACCAGCCTGATGCATAGCAGATTGCTGAGCTGAAACTGATTGCTGTTGCTGATGAAGCTTCTGCATCAGTTGAGACTGAATCTGATTGTCAGACATTTGCATATGTTGGTTTACTTGGTCAGACAACTGAGATTGCATTAAGCTTTGCTGCTGGTTCTGACCCATAATATGTTGCTGTTGATTCTGCTGCTGCTGGTGCAAGGTTTGCGGAAGGTTTCTAAGAAGCTGATGGCTTTGAATAGATGGCTGTTGCTGAAGAATGTTATTGGTCTGGGCAAGAGTTTGAGGCTGCAGAAGTTGCGCTTGAACTTGACTTGAGGGTAGAGTTTGAGCCATCATATTTTGCCTCGATTGTTGAGTGATGTCACCCATCTGTTGCTGTGACTGTATGATGGAACCCAGTGGGTTGAGCAAGGACTGTAGCTTTGGAAGCTGATCAAGCTGTTGTGCTTGCTGATGAGGCAGCCTTTGGGCATTGAACTGTAAGTTGTTTGGCTGAGGCATTTGAGGTGATGACAAGCCTAACTGGCGGGAAAGATCACCTCCAGGAAGATTCTGCAGAACAGACCCTGACAACGATTGCATATAATTGGGCTGCATTGAGTTTGCCAGTGAAGGGTTTTGCTGCATGTTCATTCGCTGGGCTAGGCTTAGGCCAGGGAGAACCTGGGGATCTTTCATGTAGATATCATCACCAAGCCAAGGCATAGTCCTCTTGAATAGGCTATCTAAATCAGTGGAATCATCATCTGCAAAAGTAAAGGTGACAGGCAAGTCAGGTTTACTCTAATAGAAACACTGAAAATTTGAAAGCCCAAAATCTTGGTCAAGCTTGAAAGTGCTTTGGCACTATTCAGTTTCATGAAGACAGTGAGAAGCACCTTCAAGATTTTAATCACCATATTAGCACATTTGGTCCCAACAGATCACATGCAGAAACCTTGATAGTCAAACTTCGATGCAGAAAAGATAAAACAGTAGAACATATCCTATCAAAGCCTCTCCCACATCATTACTCTCTTGACAATTTGATAGTATCAACCAGATGATGCCATTTACAATCACACAAGACATAGGAAGGATGGATTAATGGAAAGAAATAGCAAACAGCACATGTAATTCAATCAAAATGCCTAGCAATAGGGTAACCTAACCAAAATTCCTGGGTGACATGGTCAGCGAAGAACTCATATGAAAAACACAAAGCAGAAATGACTAGAAGAGTACGCCAGTTAACATTAAGGCTAAAAATTTCCTATACTGTAAGAAGCTGATCGCAACTTATATTGTACCTGGCATTCCCGGTTGCCTTGGATGCTTAGATCTAAAAAATGGAGGAGGACATATGAAAAATGGAGCAGTCACTGGTTCGATCTCCCAGATTGAGACTCGATTGCGTCTTTCACCAGCAGTTGACTCATCCCAACCAACCTATGAAAGAACATAGAGTGTTTAAATTGTAATGTACTTCAGAAGTAATTTTGGCATGATTAGAATAAATAAATAAAAAAGATGCTACAATCTTTACCTGCAAATTACGCCATTGTGAGTTTTTCCATCTTACAGCATCAAGATCACTGATACCAGTAATGGTGCCCATATGCCTGTAGTACAGATTCATTTTCTTTAACTTTCTAATTGAAGGAGAAAATTGAGCTTACCATTTTCTAACAACAACCGGCAAAGAATCTAGGAATCAAGCACCAGATCAATATGAACAGGTGCCGATCAGCTCAACTAAAACTCTTTCTAGATTGAAATTAATCATAAGACACATCCTAAATTCACTACAACATGCCCTGGGACCTCAAAATAATTCCATTTCAACTTCATAATTCTTGAAATCAATAATGTTAACAAATGACATTTAAGAACTGCAAAGAGATAAGATTGCACCTTCTTGTTCCTGACTCTTCAGTTTCAAACATCATGCGGAAGCGCATGCCAAGTGATATTTGGTTGCTGTACACTGCCTTGTAATACTTGGCTAAAGGGATAACAAATTCTGATGGACTTGCCCTGCATAAAAATGCATCTGGTGTCAATTAATCCAATACACTCGCAGCCTATTTTATATTATTACGGTAAATGTTAGACATAAGCATGATACGATGAAAAATAAAATAATTACCTTGGATTATAGTACACGGTAAAGGGGCTATTGTTTGCTGCTGCATGGGCTGCAGCAGCTAGGATCCCAATATGCATGCTATCACTTGACAATACCGATGATGATAAGTTGGTAGGTTGCCTGTTAGCCCTTCTGATGCCCAATAGAAGCTGCTGCTTTTCATCTCTAACCATAAATAGTAAGTATCATTAGGTTGATTAAGAGGGCATGTTTACTGTAAGAAAGTGACCTGAACTTGAAATGCATTCATACAAGATTTAAGATGCCTCTGAATATGAAAAATCAAATTCCAGTAAATTAAGTCATTTTACACATAATTCAAGGAATCTGAATTCATTAATCTTTACCTCATAAATAAAACTGAGTCACCGGCAAAAAGCCTCTTCCCACTGACAAATAAGCTCCACCCAGTTGTAAGCAAGTGACGCTTTGGTTGTCCTGGGTTTAGAGAAAACAGGAACTTACATAAGATAACAACAAATTTGACAACAAACGAATAAGCAATTGTAGGTATAATTCAACTAATTATACTTCATGGGTGCTGCAAAATTAACATACCACGATAGATATGCCGGAAAGTCCAAACATTATCATGCAAATCCCTAGCTACAAGTTCTTGAGCAGGTGGTTGCATGGAGAAATCCTATACAAGGGAAGGGGAAAAGATTAAATATTGCTATAAAGATTAACATGGACACTACGTAGAACTAAAGGAGAACAGCTTACAAGAGGCGGGAATGTCTTTTCAGCTGCACGGCGAGGCACAGAGAAACCTCCATGAGTGCTTGTATCACTTGCTGTCAATGTTTTACAGAAAAACTCTGTCTGCGGTTTATTTGACTTCAGTGCAAGATCTGACCTTAATAATGCATCCTTGTCAAACTGCAAAAGGTTGCTGATAGACTCAGTTGGAGTTAGCAACTAAAAACATGCTAAGGCCATTTTAAGATTTTTTGGGCATTGCATTGGGATCAGTTATAGCCAGTTCATTTGTAGGTGCTTTCCTTAATTAGTCCACACAACTAAAGCAAGTATACATTTTTGAGTTATTATGAATCAAATCCTTACAGAAGAAACAGGTTGAAGTGTCATCTGAACATAAACTTCATCTGTTTCAGGGTCCGCCTACAAAATCAGACACAAGAACTAAAATAATTGAGTCACCAAATAAAGAATTTGATGATGTTAGAGATGAAGGCCAGAGAAGGTCAGATTTTATACATGTAAGGTGACATTGTGAAGGAGACATAGCAGCTTCGAGGGAAGATTTGGGTAGTTTGGAATTTGCGCATTCACATCCTTCTTCAAAGATGCTGCAACCTGAAATCAGTAATTTTACTCTCAAGTACCAACATGGACTGACTTCTAAAGGAGGAAAACCAAAAGGACATATAAAATTCCATCCACAACATCCATTAAAAACCAATTTATAACAAAGTATTTTTTCACGTTACACCTGCTGGTTCCTTCACCTTGTTCAGTGGAAATGGAGTGCTTATAGAAGCAGTAAAAAAAATGTCATGGTTAAAAATTACATCACGAGTAAATTGGCATTCAAACACACAGTGACCTGTGAGACTCTTGATAATTAACTTTAATAGTAAAAGAAATGTTGGTTAACATAAACTACAGAAGTCAAAAACTAAAAAAATTTCATAAAAGTTTTTCTTTTTATTATTTGATCAACTAATATTACAGTTGCTAGGAAAAAAACTTCCATGGACCACAAGTAGACTTGATAAAAACAAGCCAACTGATCTGATACAATGACATTTTAGTACTTAAAAGAGCACATGACAACCAGGTAATACATACCAAGAGAATGTTTCTATTATAACCCTAGCTAAATTAAGTCAAGTCCCACATAATCTGAATCAAGGCAAAAAGGGTAACTTCAACTTGCCACCTGAAATAGTACCCTCAAAAGTAAATCCGAAACCTTAATCTACTTTTCCTTTCCTTATAATCTACCTATTTATTGCACCCAACTAACCAGTTTAGGTAAAATTCATAAAGCTTAGCCCACTCTAGATCAAAACCCTGACACATCATTTACCGCAAACAATCAGCCAATAAATCCAATAAAAGAAGGAGGTAGGTTAAAAGTATTCACATTATTGACACAAAACAGCAACAGAAAATGACTAACCTGTTCACTATGCCCTTGAGGGAAGTAGACCACATGAGTTCCGGCCGCCGGCAAGTTCACTAGTGGTCCTGCACATGCTTGCCATAACTCAGGGTTTATGCTCTTCTTCTCTACCCCTGCATCATCCCCACGTGTCACACACTCATTAGTTAACAAATTCTCCTTCAAAATCCTCATATATTTTCCTCTTCCTTGTACCTTTGTTTGTTTCCTGGAAAAAAAAATCAAACCCGGAAAAGGAAAAGGAAAAGGAAACAAACTTGCAAGACTATTGTTTTCAAGCACTGAAGAAACAACTACATAAACAAATGGATAGATAAATACACAGAAAAACAGATTCCAAAAATATAGAGACAAACACAGCTCTTACAAACCAATGTAATAGAGACAAAACTAGCACAGAACAACCTTATTAGTTAGTTATTTACACATAAATCTCTAACCTTTTTTCAATGCTTTACACACATCTCCCTTAAATCTTTAATAACAACAAATAAACAAGCACAAATTAGTAACATAAATTAAGAGATGGACCAGACCTTCACCGTTGGTGACTGCGGCGGCGGCACCGTTGGCCGGTGACTTCATGGTTTCCTTATATAAATTCAACAAAGCAAGAGTCTTTTTGATCCAAAACGAGTTCCTCACTTTCTCATGAGTTTAAACTTTTACAAGCTCAAAACGCGAGCTTCAAAAGAAACCCAGTAAGGAAATTATAAAGTCGAGCAGATATTTTAGCTTAGATCAGCTCAGCAAACAAGAAAAAAATCAAACTTTTGAAGAAATGGAATAAAGGGTGGATTTTGAACTGGAAAAAAAATATGGGGGTAGTTTGTTTGAAAGTGAGTGAGCTTTCCCGGCGATAAATTCCGGCGAGGTCACCGGAGAAACGGTGAAGAGACAAAAAAGCAGTAAAAAGGAAGAAATGGGTTTTTATGGGATTGAGAGTTTTTGCTAAGTTTTTCACAGACCAAATGTTGAAGCTTTGCCCCCTTTCTCCCCCTACATTACCCAGACAAAATTCCTCTCCTTTCTCTTCAATGCTCTTGCCTTGCTTTCTTGCACCTCACTTTCTCTCTCTTGTTTTTTTTATTTATTATTTTCTCTTTCCTTCTCTCTCTCTCTCTGTAGTATTTTATATGGATTACCAAAACCTCTCTCTCTCTCTATCAATTTCTATTTCTTTATAGCTCTCTCACTCTTTCTGTCCTTGAAAGGGGCACTGACTTCTCACAACTAAGTAGTCAACCTCCCTACAGTAGCCTAGTTCACATGTAGGTTAGAAATAGAGTTTAATGTCACAGATGATATAATATTTCTCAGCTTAACCATTGTTAATCTCCCTTGCTGTTCTTCTCTTTTGTAGAGCACATAGGTTTAACCTCCAAACAAAGAATAATGTTAATGTTAGTTAAGATACTTTTGTTTGTGTGATGTTGTCTATATTTTTACCCTAATCACGTAATTTTTCATAGACATTTGCTTTGATCATCACCATCACTCTCCACTAAGAGCACATTCTTTGCACATGGTCAATATCCATTCTTTTCAAGTTTCACATTGCTTTTTCCATTGCTCTTCCCTTTTCCTCTTAGTTTCTTGATTAAATTATGATATCGATACTATATTATTTTCGAGAAAAAGTTGCATTCTACAATCTGTCAGCTATTTTCATATAAAGAGGTTTTTTTTTTCAAATTTATTACCAATTTTATCTATAAGAAATACCGAAACAAAGTCAGAATCTTCGAAGTATAACTATATTTCACATCAAAATTAGAGGTTTTATGGGGGGTTTTTTATAGTTAAAAGGGAAGCATAGCCCTTGATAGAAAATCCTGAATATATACATCATAAATACAATAAAATTAAATGCTAATAATGATTGGTCTTAGGAAGCATAATCATAATCATCACCACGACTATATACATTAATTACTCCTTAAACGGCCATTAAATTCCTGAAGAGGAAATTTGAAGTGGGCATTCCATTATTGTATGAGCTGTGAAGAAGGAGGCCATCCTCGCCTCACATTATTGCTGAATGGTCATCTCTCTTTTAAGTGGAGATCAAGAAAACATTAATTGCTTAATTACAAATCTTCCCTGAAAACTACCTGCTGATGTGGCAGACAATGTCGGCGTCTGGGACCCACCCTGCATATGCGATGTTGACACCACTGCTTAGCTTAGCATTCTTTTATTTTTGAGCTTTGCAACCTTGCCATGCAATCCTTGTCAAATGTCAAAATATGCCCAAATCTTTATTATTTTACTAAACGTCAAAAAGTTATTCATCTATATTTGTTTATGCCCCAATCAAGTTAAATTTCAATGAATGATTTTATATTATTTTCTAATAAATAGGTGAGAACTCTTTAATTTCGAGACTTGGTATAATTTTTCTACTACTATATGTTTTATTTATTAATTAAAATTAAAATAGAAATTGTGAGATTTAAACTTATAATCAAATAGTCATTAAAATCTTGATATCATATTAAAATACTTCTCAATATAAATATTTAAATTATTATATGAAATTTAATAAATAATTTTAAATTAAACCTCACCATAAACATCATTTGAGATACTAAAAACCACACCAAGTCTTCAAGGAAATCACATCTCACAGAAATTCACTCCAAGATATCTGCATAAGATAGGATGCAGAACAAGAAGGTGTTGGGTGCGGTTTTCCAAAATTCGAGGATTAAAGTGCAAAGCAGGTAAAAAACCAAGGGAGTTATTTACACTTGTTTAATTATTTTTATTCATTCATTTCTTTATTAATATTAAAAATTAACAATTTTGGGGCTCCCATGTGCCGTGTTTCCTGGAGCAGTAGCTTGGTAGGTCCTCGGCTTTGATCATCAAACACTATGTGCTTAAATTAAAAGCCGACCCCAGACGTGAATTGATCAACGGTCAGTGTTTCGTCTCTCTGGATCTCGTGTTTTTGAACCGATGATTACTCGGCGGCTCGGCTAAGTCAGGTTGTCAACCCCATTGGTCATCTAGATGGTATGTATATATATAGTGTGGCACGTTCTGTATGAAGCTAGGACCAGAGTCATTCATTACTAGGACATGATGTCTTGTGATACTCAATCATGACCGTTGAATTTGATGAATAATTAGTCCAGCATAGGACCGTCCCTCTTGAAGGATCCTCAATTGTTCCGGGCGTAGTCTTATAACTTCGATTTGAGGATCGATTTTCCTAATTTTTTTTAAGAAAAAAAAATCAAAATTATATCACTTAAATTAAATTAAAAAATCAATGAATTAAAAGCCGTGTTTTGAATGACTTAAAGGGTCAACACGTGTTTTTTTAATGGATTAGTCAAGTTTCTTAAATTTATTTTTTAAATGAAAATTAATTTGATCTTAGTATATGAAACTCTCATTACATCAAAATATATGTGACAGTCCCGTGAATTTATAATTTAATAATCAATTAACGATTCATTTTCGATTGCAAGAAATTAAGTATCTAAAAAAACAATGACGTGCAGACGTTCTAGGGTCATTTCTCAATAGTTGGATTTGTTATACGTTTTATTAGGAGTATTCAGAAGCTAAATTATTGGATTTTTTTTTAATCCAGAATTTTGAAGGCTGTATAATGATATTCAGATTCTTCGATCCAGACTATGGGGTTTCTTTATGAAATACATGATACTATAATTCCTCTCGTTTTTCGATTGGGAAAAATCAATCCTTAAAAAAAAATTTATTTTACGGAACTATAAAATTAAAAAGCATGTAAAAATTATAATATTTCATAAACTAAAAACAACATTATTCAGAAGCTAGATTACAAGACAATAAAAATCCTATGGCCCTGACATGTAATAGCAGCTAACTAGATAATTGGTTCACATTGTATTACGAGTTAGGTAAAAAAAATGATATAAAAAATACAGTCATTACTAATTTTTTTCAGTATAAAAAATAAATTGTGCAGGGATTGATCTGATATGATCCGGTCAACCTATCGAGTCTAGAACCAATCTAAATAATTGATAAAAACATAGTTTAATCATTCCATTGATACGCTTATCGGGCTCGTCTGAATCTTAATAGGACCTGGAGGAAGAAGGTGAAAATAAATAATCAATATGATATTCTCTTTTATAAATACCAAGATGGTACTATGTTGGGTTGATTTGGATGAACTCAAGTTAATATGTTAATTCACATTCCAAATCATAAGATAATGGTAACCTCGTTGAAATAAATTCAAAATAAACCATATATCTCAATTCCTGGTAAACCTAGTGTTGAATAATAAAATTGAAAAAAATCAATTAGAAAAATGACAAAAATAATGACTCAAGTCACCCCAAGTTAACATGTTAAGCATGCGATTCAAAACATGAAACTAGGATAACCTAGTACAAAATAAATTTAAACAAATCATACAGCTTAATTTATAATTAACCCAACGTTAAAAGATCAATTAAAAAACACACAAAAAATGACTAAAGTCAACCCGGGTTAACTCATAAAACCTGTGACCCGAATCACGAGATAAAGATAACCTCGTAGAAAATAAACTAAAATAAATTACGAAGTCTAATTCTCAATTAACGTAACGTTGAATAATGAGACTATATATATAAAAAAATCAATTAGAAAAATAAAAACTCTAAAATCAACGAGTTATTTCATCAAATATGTGGTTTTGATCTTCAGACTAAATAACATTGTAAAAAGTGATTTGAAAAAAGTTTATGAAGGTTAATCCTCGATAAATATAATGTTGAATGATGTGATTGAAATAGAAAAATCTATTAAAAAATAACATAGGAAAACAATTCGAATCACGAGACAAGTATAACCTTATATAAAAAAAATTGAATCAAATCACAAATCTTAGTTTCCAACCAACTCATTATTAAATGATGAATATAAAAAAGAAAAGGTCAAACAGGAAAATAAAAATTAACTCGAGTCAACTGAGCTCACTCGTCAAACTCATGGTTCAATAACAAGATCGGAATAGTCTTATTAAAAGTAAATTTTTAAAAAATATAAAATTTAATTTTCAATAAAACTAATGATGAATGATGAATTTAAAAAAAATAAAAAAATAAATTATTATTCTAAGATTTATGTTCTTTGAAGAGAGTTATAATGAAATTCCAGTCTTGTTTTTTTTTTATATATATTAATGTTTTGCGTGACAATCAATTTAATTTTTTATTTCATGATAATAGATATATATCTTCAAGCTTGTGATACAACCAAGACTAACTTTTTTCCTCAAACAATTTCAAGTACACGTCTCTCTTAATGCATCCAAAAAAAATTCAATAAATTTCTTTAATAATCGTACCAATCCCTCAAGATTCACGTATTCTACTCATCTGAATGCATAAATCTTAGATTTCAAGATATTAAAAATTATTGAATTCCATATCTCGGGAAGCTAAAAGAAATTCATAAAATAATCAATGGACTATCATCTTCCTCGAGAAGAAGAAAAAAGGTCGCAGAGATGATGAAATCGTATCGCAAAAAAGAAAGGATGGAATCATGAAAAGGAAGGGAGTGGTGCTGCTGCTAGTGCTGCACCTCTGCCTCTAATTAATCAATTAATTATTAATTTAGTGACTAAAAAGGCTAGTTGGTGAGCACAGTGTCGTTTAGAGCCCTAAAACACGGCAGGTTTAATGGGAGTTGTAATTACCGATATCACAGCCAGCAGCATGCGCACTCTCTCACCTCCATTGAGATGCTTCCACGTGTCACGTCACTTCTTCCCTCCTTTTTTTTTTAATTGTTTACGTAAAATTAGGAAGATTTGACACGTCCATTATATCGTCTTTTGAATTGTGGATGAAAGATTCATGCATTATTGCTGTCAAGAGAATTCTTGAGCCGAAGAAAAAGAGAGGAACAAAGAAAGACAGGCCCCTGTGTGTGTCTGTTTCACTTCTCCTTTCATGACCATGGAATCTGTCACAGCTTGGCTAATGATCGATATTGATGTGTAAATTGTTTCTTTTTTAAATTTATTAAAGTAATTTTTATATTAATACATTAATACAATTAAAATATATTAATTTAATATTTTTTTATATTAAAATTACTTTTAAAATAATCATAAACAAAGTTAGAATTATAATGTCAAACATCCTCTAACTAACTCATCAACCCCAAACTTAATTAGAATTTGGTTTTGTTTTGAATAGGTTTGAAGATCAACTTAATTTTGTTATTTATTTTTTTAAATTTAAAACAATATTATTTTATTAAAAAAATATTATTTTATAATTGACTCAACAAATTTATAATTTATTCTGAGTATGATATTTTTAATATAAAACAATATTATTTTATTGAAAAAAATATTATTTTACAACTTACTCAACAAATTTATAATTTAGACCGAGTATGATCTTTCCTTCACAAATTTTTTTTTTTATATTGTGGTAAATATTACCTTTTGAAGTTTTTTTCGATCTGATATATATTAAAATAATATATTTTTTTAATATTAATATATTAAACTGATAAAATAAATAAAAAATAAAATTTTTCTTTTCAAAAACACATATTATTAGATCATAACCACAAGCAGGAACTAAAAATCACAAGCCCCCCGCAGCTTCTTCACTTTCAAAATTCCAAGACATTTGTAATTGAGAGTATGAATTTAAGAAAAACAAAACGTGGGCATGGGGACAGGGATGCATTCAACAATTCCAACTTCAAAGGCTGCTTTCCTTGCTTTGCTTTTCACGTATACGTGCGTTTCTTGGGATCTGTGTCCAAAATTAATAATATAGAAAATAAATCTTTTTCATAAAAATAACCCGACTTTTGGAATCTTCTGCTGCCAACCCACCGTCGTAAAATAATCTTCTTTTCCCCAAAATCAAAGAATATTGCAAGACGAGAGAGACGAATCTCCTTTGCTGTTTTCTCGTAATAAATATTTTTCTTCCTAAAACTTTTTTTCTACAAATAACATCTTGGAAAAACTGCAGTTTAGTCGCTAGCTTTTATAATCATCCCGAGACAAAATATTTTATCAATTAGGTCCTTAATAATATCTCAGACACTTCTTAACTACCTTCCTTTATCAAACTTTATTGATGTTTTGGGTTTATTATGTCTATTTTCTACAATAAACAACACCTTTTAATAAAATAGTCAATGAGATGACGCAATCAAATCTAAATAATAGGATTCAGAGAAAAAAAGATGATTTTTTTTTAAATGATCATACAAAAATCCCAGTTTTATTACTGATTTTTTTATATATATATATATATATATATATATAGTTTGCTATCAAAATAGAGATTATAACCTTTTAAACAAGCTTTAAACTAGCCATTATAGGACATGAGTAGTTAGAATACTATTTAAAATAGAAAAATAACACAACTTGAAAATAAAGTTAAAAATCCAAAATAACTAGAAAAATAATAAAATTCTTTAAACAATAACTTTGAAGCCTAGAAAACTTTTTTGATCCCAACCAGTCGCAGAAAGTTGACTTATTGTCTAACCAGCCCTGTAAAATTTCTTAGAAAAAATTAAATTTAATACATATTTGTTAACTTATCCACATGATCCAAGAATATTAAGTTCATATATAATTGATCAAAACCTCACGTATCACTTTCCTCTAATTAGCAGGGTGAGAAAAAGGATTTAATTGAAAAACATCTAAGAAGACGACTGGACCCAGTTAATAAAAGTTTTCATTTTTTGGAACTCATGATTGATGTTAATGTTATTAATGTACCAAACAAGAATATAAATATATATATTTTTCATAAATCATTGTGAATACACCCTGGTATTAGCACAATTATCAAAGAAAAGCACGACGCATGAAGATTAAGGGGAAATAGAAAAAATAATTCATGATTCTTCGATGCCTGTTATATGGTACAACATCCATTATGATTTGAGTATTTATCCCATCTATCAAGTGGCCGAATAATCGCTCGTCAAGGTTTGTAAACTTGTCTAAATTATAGAATTTAAATAGGCAGAAAGGTCCATCTTCAGTCCAATAATCCCACAATGATCAATCTTGCCATTGGTAGCTAGTATTATCCAAGTCCAAGATAGCCCATTTTCTTCATTTGAATATTTTGTGATGGTCAAATTTCTACATTTAAATTTCCTAGAAGTTCTCAGGGGAGATAATTTTTTTTTTTTGCTTTTTCACTACTTTATAGCAATCTTTGATAAGGTAATCTTGTAATTCATGATTAGAGTCTAAGTTGTATTTGGTATTGCGTTTTAGAAACGTTTTTAAAAAATGTTTAAATTTTTTTTTTAAATTAATATGTTTTGATATTTTCAGATTATTTTGATGTACTGATGTCAAAAATAATTTTTTAAAAAATAAAAAAATTATTTTAATATGTTTTGAAATGAAAAATACATTAAGAAATAATTACTACCATATTTTTAATAAAAAACCCGGTATTTCTTTTTTCTTTTTTCAAACTAAAATGATGGCTTTCATTATTTTTTTCAAGTTAGGATTTTGGTTTTTTTTAAAATAAAGTAGGAAATGCTAAAAAACATAAAAAGGAGATAAAGCTAGGAATCTAGACATTGCACATGACAAGATGGGGCAAATGGGCATTTTCTCAGGGTCCAGAATTGGATATGATGTTAGGGCAGAGAAAGTAAATGGGAATAGACACCAATCCTATCTTTTGATCATATGTGCAGTGCATGTATACCTTTTAAATTTGTCGTCAGCTTCTTTATATATAATTTATTTGGCCCATGATGTTATTTTGCCAACCACCTTCTAGATAATGATGAAATTCTCCCAAACTATATATATATATGCTTTAATATTTTATAATCATGGCTACCTGTAGCAAAGGGTTATATACGGCGCCGCATGTCCAAGGATATCAATTTCTTAATTTGTCCAACTCATTCTACCCTAAATTCCAAGTCTTATTGTTTGGAAATTTATAAGTATATATTTATGATAGTTAGTTTTCTCCTCAAGAGGCTTTTAATTTTTTTTAAAAAAATAAAAAAACCTATCTCCATGCACTATAAAGCGACTAAAATCTTGAAAGTATAAATAAAGGAAATAAACACAAATCTAAATTAAAGAAAAAATAACAAATTAAATTGATCCAAATAATATTTTCTTAGCCTAACTTTAGGGATTTGTTGGTATTAATGACTTTTCAAAGAAAAACTTCACGGAAAATCGAATCAAAAAATTTGAATATAATCTAATGATTAAATTTTTTATTATTATAGTTTTAAAATGGTGACCTAGTTTGATGCCATCATATCTATATACTCTCTCAAGTGTAAACCTATCTAACTAGCTTATAAAAATATTTACTAGATTATCCACTACTTGAATTAGATATATCCATGCTAAATCCTCACGAAAATGATTACAACTTTCGGCTTCTTCAAGCCGACTGCATCAATCTTTATCTCTCACGTTTAGAATTATCATATTCTAGAAATTAATAAATTATCCAGCTCGCTTCTCATGTAATTAACCTCTGAACCACATCAGGGTCACGCACATGCAAGCGTAGCTTACTCTTCAAAATTCATGTTATTTTAAGAGATAGTTTATTCAAGAAATTAGATCCTTCAGCGAATAAGAACATGGTTTTGATGGGCTATATATCATTGTTTATTTAAAAATTTAGTTTCAATAAATCGATAACGTATATGATTAGCTAGAATATATACTTGGATTAGATATGGTAACACCTGGAAGGAATCATTAAACATCGTTTCAAATGTATGCTTGTAAATATGGTGTATAATAATTTTTTAATTAAAAATATATTAAAATGAGGATTTTTATATATTTTTAAAAAATTTTTAACACTAGCACATCAAAATCATCAAAAAATTATTTTTTAAAAATTAATTAATATCTTTAAAATAAAAAATAATTTTAAAAATAAATTGAACTGAGAAATAATATTCGGAATAATATTCGTGTAGTTTTTCTTATTTATTTTAGTACCCTCTGATGAGCATACAACGAAGTCATCAAATGGCTATATATATATATATATATATATATTAATATAACCAATCATGTATATTCTAATTAATCAATAATCTGGGTGTTCGTCATGATTTGTACAGGTTGTCAATTTGTTTTTTTTCCTTCATTTTTTTTAAAAGCATATATACCCCTGAAATTGGTAGGGTACTGGATTAGATTTCAAAGTTAGATGATTTTATGGGATTGGTTTGGTGGGTAAGCAACTATATTCCTCTCTTACTTCTTGATTCAAACCTTGATGCTAATATTCGAGCCGATGTGAGAGTACATCACGAAAAAAACTTAATCTTGATTGATACACAAACGGATTAATTAAGAAATACTCTTTGTTTTTTTTTTTTTTATAAAAAAATTGAAAATTAGACAGAAAGACTTTCCATATAGAAAAAAAGATATTCACTACACAGTGTTTATAAAGCGCTTCGATAATCGTCGCTCTTCAACAATATTTGTCTAGATTTCGTCTCCCATATTGTAGTTTTCTTCAATTCCTTTCTCCCCTTCTCTGTCATTTGATCCTTTTTTCAGGAAAGCACATGCATGCAGGACGCTGACCATCGCAGGGGGCTCGCTCTCCTTCACAGTGGGTAAAGAACAAAGACAGAATAATGATTTTTGCTGCACAATTCTCTCCTCAGAACAGGGTCCTCATACATATAGTACACGTCTCTTAGAAGATTGTACAAATCTTGGAAAATTATTTACAGCATGTGGGATCAATTGACAAGCATAAATGCCCTTAATATCGCCAAGAAAGCATGGCCATGTTCTGGTTGTTGGTTTGATATTATATATATTTTTGTGGATATCAAGCATGCAAGATGGCAAAAACTTGGCCAATAGAAATAATTTTGTTTCTTCATGTCACACACTAGCTAAATTTATTTCCAAAACTCCCTTTTTTTTTTCCTCGCAGAGAAAGATATCGTCGTATTATTTCTTACATAACGAGACAAAACTCTATATTTCCAGAATAAGTTTATGACGAACTATTTACGCCAGTAAATTCATAAAAATTCCTATCACTCCAACCCTAAGAAATTGACGTCACAATAAACAATTAATCTTTTAGACATGCATGGCAAGGTCTGGTTCACTAACTTAGATTGGCTGGCTGTGCATGGATAAGAGCATTAAATGCAAAACACTTGCCGACTTGAAAGGTTTGTATCTTCTTCAAGCCAGCTAATTCGAGTTGTGCATGCAGCTACTGTAACAACGTAGTTTTAAGAACTCATTTGAGGTGGATTGATTTATTTTTGAGTTTCTTTTTTGTTAAAATTCAAAGAATATTATTTTGATTAAATAAGTAAATTTAAAATAAAACCCAGTATAAATCATGTTTTAAATGTACGAGCCACTGAATTGCCCCGTCTGCCAGGCTAGGTTTACAACTATATATGGGATATAGCAGCCATGGAGGTCTCTTGTAAGTCAAGTCCTTTATTCGGCGTGTAGCCCTTTTCAATCCAAACCCTTCCTTTACCTTTTGGACCACGCATAATAGAATTGGAAGAAACGTAGGGTCTCTAAATCATTGGACTATTACATGGTAATAGGTATCGATACTTAGCCTATAATAAATTATGACACAGACACATGAAAACAGCCTATACCCCATTTGTAAGAAGACAATATCTTGGCCCTACTCCTACCCCTTCAACCCCATCAGGTTTTAATTATCGTCCATGGATCACATGGAATGTTCAATGTTGTGGTTATGTCAGCATCCATGAAGATAGATTTATATATTATGAGAATATATAGTTAGTTTCATGTACGGTGGGCAAAAGGGAATGATTCTATAATCTATTGAATCATGCTGATCACTAATATTGATCATGTTCAAAAGGCACTAAAGTTCTTCAGTATAAATGAATGCATATGGATGGAGTGATTCGCTTTTCTTTGAAAAGCATCAATCAAGTCCAGAATTTCTACCTCCCCCCTACTCTAACCTATGACAAGTTCATTGTATTTAGCTTGAAAAACATAAAAAATAATGTGTTTTTTCAAGTTAAATACAGTTTAAAATGCGATATACGTAGACAAATGGATACTAAATCATAATTAGGAGGGATAAAAAGTGATCGTTCCTATCACTTCGGATCATTAGCTAATAAAATGACAGTGACAATATGACTATCAATTTTCTTGACCTAATATTGCCACGAGTGCCTGAATTTCTTAGTTCATATATAGATAAGTACCAAAAATATATTTTGGACCTTACAAAAACTATACCTCAAATCTAAGGTTGGAGCGATTTTATCCTTCCAATCCTCCTTTTAGAGTATCCTACAAGGGGACATTGTGCTTCAATGTTTCTTGAGCTGAAGCTTGCTTGTTTAAATCTACATTTAGAGGAGGGTCTGCCATTGTAGAAGCCAGGAAAGTATTCATGAGTAGCTCTGCCTCTGCTGTACGTAAAAAGGATGGCAGTGTGTTGGATTTTTATTGCACCAAATCACTATATGGTGGGACCTTAGCAAGTCTTTGACAAATTTGGGTCCATTGTGTTTCCAAGAGACTAGACTCAGAATTGCTAACAGGCCAGTATGGTTTTGCCACGTATGCTGATTGTAGTGTGTCAGCAGGTGATGCACTGTGCTTGATTCAGATGGAATTGCAGAATGAAGAACATAAAACTAGGGTTGCTGATTACCCATGCTTGTCAAAACTCAATTCAATCCCGCATGTTGATTGAAAAATCAGGTCGAAATCCGACCGAAAATCAACACGATGAAGCTTTCATCAGTCAAGACCCGACAGGTTAAAAAGTTAATTTAAAAAGAAAAGAAAAGATGAATTTATTTAGAGTAGGAATTAACTAAAATCACTTTATATATATAATAGAAAATTGAATTTTTGAAAATAATTTAGATTTTAACTGGGTTAAATCCTGAATTAGATCTGACAATTATACCATTAACATTCCCTATTTTTTGGAACAAAGACATTGGGATTTTTAATAAACTTATTATTAGTATATTGAAGATTGATTAGAAAATTAAAATATACCAGGGTGGGGATTTTTCCCCATGATTTACATGTAAAAAGAATATTAATATTGACTTTGATATTTTTTTAAATTGATATTCTTTTTTTAATTAAATTAAATGTATTGCATGGAAAATAAATATTAATATTAATCTTAAATACAACATTATCAAACTTTTCTTACTAATTATCAATGTTTTTAACTGTTCATTCGTAATTCGCCTCTTGATTTCTCATGAACATGAGGATTCTATGGTGGGCATGGGACAATCTAGTTTGCTCTTTGAGCCCAACCGTAGCCCTAGCTTCTTAGGTACTTTGAGCTAGATTTGTTCGTCTGGGCTTTATGATATGTGGCACGTGTCATTGAGCCTATTTTGTAGACAACATGCGTGTATTCTCTTCTCCAAAAGCAAATTGAAAATTTGATTTATTTTTAATCTAAGATAAAAATTGAAAATTCTGAAAATTAGTAATTTAATGATAGATTAAAATGGTTTGACGACGCTAGGGTGCAATTACTTTTTAAATAATTTTTTATGTTATAATATATATCAATGATATTTTTTTATTTTTAAAAAATTATTTTTAATATCAGTACATTAAAATAATTTAAAAACACTAAAACCATATTAATTTAAAGTAAATAAAAAAATTAAAAAAATTTAAATTTTTTTAAAAGCATTTTTGAAACGCATAAACAAACAGACAATCTTGAATACAATAATCTTTAGTATATATTATCCTTCTATATTAACATATATTAAATTCCTGCTGTAGTTGTGAGTTTTATTTTTACATTTCTAATTTATTCACCAAGTCAGTCTAGTCATATTAAAAAAAAATAAGGTTGATATAGCCAAAATTAAAGTATAGTAGCTAATTTAACTAATATACATCATTCGAATAACCACACAGAATTTATTCTATTTTAATACAAAAAAAAAAAAAAATCATTTTGAGACTAAGAAATGCCTTGACAAAACCCAGACAAAATCACCCTTTTATGAACTTCTTTTCTTATTTATTCTTCTAATTTATTGGTCTATTAATATCTAACGGATCAAAAATGAAAGGCAAAAGTAAATGAAATTTCAAACAATAAATAAAAAATCATTGATAGCTCATCATCATGTTACTGGTACTCTTGCTCTCAAAATCAATCAAATTAATTCGAGGAAGATAATATGCTAGTGGACGTTCCGAATTCTTTACAATTAGCAAAATCTTATACTTCATAGTTCTTTATCTGAAATCTTGTTTTGCTTCTTATCTAGAGTATAACAAAACTCATGCATGTATCCTTGTTTTCCCAAATGCTAGTAAAAGAACATATCCATCCATGACCAGGCTGCTAAGCTAGTGGTGGCGGCCTAGCAGGGCACACACAAGGAGCTATGCTCAAGGGTTTGTGGCATGCATGCTGATTTAGCTTGGTCCGTCAATGGGCTGTTACCATGCCATGTATGTTTTTCATGTTATGTGTGGACACAAATGGCAGCATCCCATGTCCAATATGGGTGCATGATGAATGCCAAAATGGTAGAAAGTCAGGTGACCTAAATGATGACAAGAAGTGGCTGCCATTAATTATTTACTGAAATAGGGAGATCTGTTCCCCATTTCATCTATAAATAGAGGTGGTTATGAGAGCTGATGGACACTAAGAAATAGAGAGTAAGAGTGCTGTGAGTGTGAGAGAAGTTTGAGTTTAGTAGAGAGGTTTTTCTCCTCTTCGTTTTAACGTGTATTTTCACTATTTGTTAATGAAAAACGGCAGCTCGGACATGTACTTGGCGGGACCTCGAGTTTTAGACCTATCCAACACCAGCATTACATCGCTACCATCATATATTAGCACTTTGAATAATCTTCGGTGGCTATATTTGAATAATTTTCGAAAGCTTGCAGTGCTTCACTCTGAAGTGGGATCTCTGGTGAAACTGAAGGACCGAAATGTCGAGGTCAAAAGTTTACCAGTTGAGACAAGGAATTTGAATTGTCTTATGAGTTTAGTATTTTTGAATGGTTTCACTGAATTGATAAAATTTTCTGTTGGGGTGATAACAGATCTCATCGCATTGGAGCAACTGGTTATGGAGGTGAACTTGGAAAAGAAATGGTGGGTTCTATACTGGATGGGGTGGCTAGTCTGAGGAATTTTACTAAAACTCTTCCATTTCAATTGTTGAACACCTTGAAAGTTTCTCTCCTCAAGTTGGCCTTGGAAAAAACAACGGTTCTTGAATTTTCGATGGCTTTTCTGAAGATTTTAAAATACTGGCAACCGGAGTTGAGCTATGGAGCTATGACATGCAATTGCGGTGATTCGAACCCTACCCCAATCCCTCCAATAATCACGGGGGTACTTCGTCGTTCCCAAGAGTTTTCTGTAGTCTCATAATGGCATCGAAAGGCTGTATGAACTCGGCACGCAAAAAATGAAAGAGCTGAAAATCTGTGATGTCTCGTATTGTGATAAGATTGAGATTCTTGCAAATGGGGATGAGTTAGAAGATGAGATTCTACCTAATTTATAGGATTTGAAGCTGCAGTATATTCCGAAATTGAGACATAGTGGAAGGGCATGTTTCAGCAAGAAGCTTCTCAAATCTCAAGTCTTTGCAATTGTGAGAGTGATAAGAACCAGCCTGGAAAAGCTACGGCACGAGGCAGCAGCAGAGAATAGGAAACGGCAGCAAAAAATCCGCAACAGCAGAATTTCCGGCAGTAGGTCCGTGCTGGGGAGTCCTTGCGAGAGGAGGATTAATTTCAGCACCTATAAGAGGCATTTAGCAATCAGCAACTGTAGAGTATTAAAGGAGGAGTATTCTACAAGGAAAATGAGAAGTAAAGCCCGGAAAAAAGAGGTCCAATATGTTGCAGAAACAGCCTTTAAGACAACAACTCGACCTGGCAGAGCTTTCTCTGATTTGAGGAGATCTAAGTTCTAATTTGATTAGATTAGACTAGGTTTTTTTATTTATATAATAATCGATGATTTAATATTAATTGGTCAATACATAGAAAGATCTTATAGCCAAGACTAATAAGAGTACTTCACTAATTAGATCAAATAAAAATGCTTTCCAGACCTCTAAATAAGTCCATTCTTGTGTACTGATAGTTTTCATCAACTGTTTTAAGCCATAACGGTGAAGAACCAACTCAAAGATTATATCTCAATCAATAATCTCTTCTTGAAAAACCAATTTGTTTCTAGCAAGCCAGATTCCCCACAGGATATTATCATAAGCTGATATGAAAATTGCATTGCGCCGAAATTTTCCTTTAATAATGAATTCCCATTCAAACAACAATTTATCCCCTAGTTTGTATGTCCATAGTGGGAAAACCTAAATTTTTTATGGCATTGTCATTAAACTTAAAAATATAATTATTTTAAAAATTTTCTATATTAAAATAAAATTTTCTATTTGCAAACAAAAAGTTTTTAACTTGAATCATTATTTATGTTAATTTTTTTTTATGATTGTTAATTAAAACAAATTAATAAATAATTTCAAAATAGTATGTTTATATTTTGTGTAATTGAAAGCTAAAATTTTTTATAATATTATAAAATCATGTTCAAAATCTATTTAAAAAATCTATTTGATCAAAATAAGGTTAATTTTATTTCTATATTTTTTTGGGGGTAAACCTAGGTTGACTATCATGACCCATGACTTAAGCCTTGTCCTAGGTCAACTTTTATGTTAAGTTTAATATTATGATAATAGTTATTTTTATTTATATGTTGATTGAATTAACCTGAGTTGACCCTCACCCATGATTTAGGCTTTGACTCTCGCGTTAGGTTTTAAAACTATGATAATAACTAATTTTTATCTGCATGTTGACCTAGTAAACCTTGGTTAACTCTCGCAACCCGTGATCTAGGTCTTGCCGTAGGTTGACCACTAAGTCTAGTTTTTAAATTATGATAATAATTATTTTTATTTTTATATTAACTCCGGTTAATGATCAACACGACTCGTGACCCTAGTTTTGCCTCAGGTCGGGTTTTAAAATTATTATAACAATAATTTTTATTTTTATATTAATTCGGGTTAACTTGATATGAATATGACCATCCTAACTCGTGACCTGAATCTTATTGTAGAATGACTCTTCAGTTATGTTTTAAAATAATGATGATATACATATGAAAATATTCTTAGAAAAAGAAGAAGAAAGAATTGCACGCACAGAATGGGAGATTAATTATGTGAATGATGAGCTGCAAACAACTAGAGCTAGGGTTTTGATACAAGTGCTAATAATCTCTTCTCTAGAAAGAAGGTTTACTCCTAACAATAAGCCAGTGCTTAATATCACAACCACCCGAAGGAATCGTCTACCTTTTTCTTGTAAATGATCTGACGTCTGAAGTTGTGGGATGATTCGCCGTAATGCTGTTATTTTTAGAATAATTTTATGAATTATTGAATTTCAGAATAAATTAAACACATTTTCTCTGTAATCTAGTGCTTGAAAAATCGAATTTTTTATATGCCACGTTAAATACAATCCATGACACTGCAATTTTTCCAAAGGTTACAGAAAATCGGATGCGTCTGCGGTTCTTTATTACTAGGAACTAAGAAAAAGATAAAATGAACAGCGTAAATCGAGTTTGTGTACAATCATTTTTTAGATATAGTCCATCCACATCCATCATCAACTGGAAACATTATCAATAGTCAATTAACATATGAGGAAACCATTAAGTTCATTCGGTGGCGTTGCGGCGGCGAATTTTCAGGTATCCGAACTTTCCTGCCCCTGGAGAAGAACCCTCGAACACGTATGGCTTAAAGCCTGTGGCAACGTGGTACCTCCGTTGAATCTGGAGATTAGATCAAGATCAAAGTTATTAGAACATTTTCGATACAAGAGAAGTGTTCAGAGGTGTTATGAAAACTGAAAGAAAGCTATACTTCAAGAATTTGCTCGTTGCTTCCCACAAAATTCTTTCCGATAACACAAACTGTGCCACCGCTTCCCCCTCCGGTGATCTTCGCTCCATACAGAGTCCCATTTTCAGATTTGGAAGCCTTGCTGTGCTGCATTTCCTGTACCAATTCTACCAGTCTGTCTGTCCCATCAGAGCCAAGTCCACATGCACCATAGCTGTAATGGCACTGCAATAAATGATTGCATCATCAGATTAAGTGCTTATACAGCAAAGCCAAATTTTGTGTTTTACAGCAATACCTGATACATAAGTTCCCCAAGAGCAGAAAGTTGTCCATCCGAAGTAGTAGCAGTTAATAATGCTTTGAAAGCCTACAGATCAAGTAAAAGAAGTGTGATAGCTTGAAGAAAAAAAAATCATTTGTACTAAAGGCAAAGAAAATCTGATCCAAAAATTTGTTAAAGAGGATTATCTCTATAACCATGGAAAGGAAGCTAGCGCGAGGAAAACACTTCTCAGAACTTTTATCAGTGTATGGATTACTGAGATAGTGCTCATAAGAATATAGATTACTGACCTCGACTCGGAAGTTCTCATAAACAGGATGCCTAGTTGGTGCTTTAACTGCATAAATATGTTTGGGATCTATTGTTGTGACTGAATCCTCATGATTAACATATTTCTTTATGAATTCTTCACCTGTAACAGTCTCTGGAAGCTTATCAACATACACACCTTCGTACCTGTAAAATGATGCGAACGGTGATTATAGTTTGGAATTCTACATCATGTCCAAAGCAATGATGATAGGGATCCAAGACGAGGAAAAAAAAGCGTAGAAAGCAGAACGTTTGTAATCATGTCCGTAAGTACTCAAGACAGTGACATGGTACCTATGAGGTGGGAGATTGCATAAGTAATCTAATGAAGCCTCATTATTAAGTAGTTCGATGCCATCCTTGTCCATGTCGTCTTTGTTGTTTCCCTTCGACAATCCTGCAGCTGTAGACTTTATTATCTTTCGGCCCATGTAAGTTCCAATCCTCACAGACCCATAATCTGAACCACCAACACTGTAGACAGGAAAAAAACTGCAATTATACTTTACTGCTACAACCACTTATCAGATCTTGGTGTCTCTAATCTGAATTTAGTCCTGCCAATGCCAGGAAATTTTGAAAATGTCATACCTGTGTCTTAATCCTGAATCTATGCCCCAAAATCGTACATGAGAAGGAATATCAACTACTCCTAGTACCTCAGCAGGCTGCACAGAAAACAGAGTTTATGTAACATAAACTATTACCTCAGAGATCAGAAACCTAATTATAGCACTGGTTGTAACACTTACCTGACACACCATCGCTAGAAGTTTGTTAGCTTCCCCACACGCAGAGGTCATTTGATCCATCACCCCACATGGGGCTCCAACAACATGATTCTCCACCTATAGGAATTCATTGATTAGATAAGCTATTGAATAGATGAGTTTCAAAGTTCATAAATATAAATCAAAAGAAATGTAACCAAATATATTTTCGGCGATATAACTTGCCTTTTGGCAAAGCAAAGCAAGATCTCGCGGGGGAATGTTTAAACCTGCACACATACAGACAAAGATCAGCACGGTGAGAAGTTTGCTCAATTAATTATTATATATTAACATTAACAATAGATTCTAAAGGAGAATCTCATGACCAAACAACAGAAATATTTGCAGGCATATAATGTTAAGAACTATAGTCACCATGAGCAGCAGCAATAGCAGACATGGTGGCAACCTCCAATGCTGCAGATGAAGAAACGCCTTTGCCTTCTGGGACTCCTGAAGAAACCTGAAAATCAACTGAAATGATCAACAACAATGAAGAAACAATAAAACAAGAAGCTCACATCCTGGATAATATTTCAGTTGATCAAATTGAATAGAAACTAACCAGTATGCTGATACTGTTCTCAAAACAAACACCCAACTCTGTCATTAGTACCACAATTGTCCCAGCAACATATGCTGCCCACCTGAAAAAGTTTCGAGAGTAACAACTAGAATGCAAATCACATAAAGATCACATATCAAAGTAGAGAATAACTACCCACTTTTGAGATGGATCTTTGGCAAAATACTTCCTTGCTGCCTCATAAGATATTGGCTTCTCACCATCTTTAAAATCAGATAGATCCATGTCAAATGTTGGTCCACGATTATTCAATTCTGAGCCCAATGACACCTGAAATGGCCCCAGATTTTGAATTTATTGGAGAAGAAAACTACTAATTTTTCACTTCAAATTAAATTGGTGCTTTTGAAATAAGTAGAGACCGCATTAGCTTGTGTATTCTTTTATTGAATCTTTATTCCTCATTAAATACTATTCAATTTTCAATTTCTTTAATTTTAATCTTCATATAAACTTCACTCAATTAACTCATACAGCCAGGATGACAAAGTTAACTTGTTTGTTGCTTACAATTTCTAGAATGGGTGCAAGTTTCTCGTGATCAGCATGATGTCTAGCCTGTGCATGTTTCCACAGCTTCTGTTTACTTGGATGATTCTTTTGTACAGCAACATGACAAGCTTCTCTGATAGGCATCTGCAGGAAAAGAAAAGGAAAAAAACTAAGCAAAATTGCTTGTAAACAAAGAAAATCTATAACAATCATGCAGAGTCATGCATGAAAAAGATTGAGCAAGGCCGCAAGGTGACGCGGAGAAATAAATACTAACCTGCAAAACTAGACTTCCTGAATAGTCAGCAATACCACCCAAGACATCTAGTCTCCCTGGTGCTCTTGCTACAAATATTTCCTCCTGCGTAACCATGCATCATATTGAAAAATTTAACATCACAACATAAAATATCGTGGCTAAACAAGGGGGAGCAATTTCATCAGTATCAAGCCAATACAGCACAGAGATCTGTCCACTCTAAGTCGCATTCGAGTTGTTCTAATCACATGAGGAACACAAACATACAAGTCTCATGACACCTGATGTTTCATGACTTTATATTTTCTTCTACATAAACAGAACAGAACTGCATAAGCATGTGCAGAACCAAAAAGATAAAATTTATTCTAATTTTTGTTCCCTTTTCTGGCCTTTTCAGCAGAATTTGTTTAGCAAAACTCCTGGCGCAAAATAATTCTTTGAAGGTCAAATTAAGGTAAGATATTACAAGAGAAGTTTGATGACTAAGTCAATTTTTTCCTCATAGAATATATATGATTTTCTGCCAAAAATTGATCAACGGAACACAAAGTAGGATCATAAGAAAGCGAGAATCACCTCCCAGTTGAACAATCCAGCAGCAGCCAAATCCTCCCGCACTTCATCGTCGGTATCCTTTTTTGAGTCATGTCCTGCACCTATGTCTGCCAAGCTCTTTAAGAACGCCATTGTATCGGGAAGACCTTGAGGGTCACCGTGAAGAATCTCAAAGTCTTCTACCTCTCTACTTAAAACAAAGAGAAAACAAAAAGGAAAGACAAATGAATATGAGATGAAAAGGAAGGAAACACGATCAATTTTCACAAACCAAGTAAGTTTAATGACAACAACCTCAAGAATTGGGAGCCTTCTGATGAACGACCTACAAGCTTGTTTTCTTCAAGATTGTACCAATCTGGAATACCTATAATTCTGTTGTTAACTCTTTGTAGTTGATATCCAAGCACAATCGCATCTCGCAATCTTCTTGCTCCACAAGGCTATAGATAAAGGAAACCAAGAGAATTTTAGTAGAAACGGGATTCGGAAAGCAATATAGAAATGCTCATGGTAGAAACATGCACCAGAACATGACATTCCCCCTGCAAAATTTATATCAGATATAGTGGTTTGTCTGCAAGCCGATGACATTTGAATTGTACTGACTGAATCAATAGGCAAATCAAATTCACCTTATCAGAAGCATGATTTTTTCCAAGAGCTGTATCCCGAAGTATGCGAGCAGCAACCTGAACAAAGCAACAGAACATGCATTTGTAGAAAACTTTTGAATTTTCCAATATCAACTTGATTCTTGGATTGTATAGAATCAACCTTTCTCTAGTTCTATTAAAACTTTTCAATAAATTACGGCGTAAAAGCTGAAAATTTAACATAAAAGCATACCTCACCGCCATTGACACCTCCATCATAGCATGGTTTCAATCTAATGGCACGCTCAAGGTAGGGTTGCCAGCATCCAGTCAGCAAATCTCTCCTAATCATCTCAACACCTCCATGATAATGCTGTTTCGACATAAGATACAGAACACTTCACATGGTTGCCTTGAACACTTACTGTTAAATGCTGAATATTAGGTAAGAGTAAAACAAAAACAAACACAATATAAGCAACTTTACCTCAAGCATGTTTCTCAAAAACAGCTCTTCATTAAAGTAATCTCTTCGTACAAACACAAACGGCAACTTGTATGCCATAGCTTCACTAAATGTGCCATATCCAATTTTCCCTGGAACAGAAAATGCACTGCGCTATCAAAATTTTGTTTTAAGCATTAAGCTCTATCAGCACAAAAGAACAGTCTCAGTCAAAGTACCAAGCATGCAGTCTGAAGCTGCTATCACATCTGGCGTATAAGCATCTTTCGGAAGCTTGATGAAATTCGGGGGATAGTCTTCCTTGTCAGAACCCCCGCATACCTATCTCAGAAAGATTACAAAAGTAATTTCATCAGAACAAAATGCATAGATCCAATCCAAAGTGAGTTCAATAACCATTACATATCCTGAGTAGAACTTACCACACACTTCCAACCAGGAGGTAGAAACTCCTCCTGTAACTTCCACCCAGCAGGCTACAATTGCCCGATGATGGCATATAAAGAGTCAGCATAGATCTTAATAACTAAACCTTCATAAAAAAATATCAGAAAAATATCCAGAAAAATTCTTTTGGCCTTTTTTGATAAGTAGTTTAGGAGAAAAGAATCAATTTCTGAGATCAACCAGGTAGTGTTCCAGAAAAAATTGTCGTTAGATAACAGAGAAAAATTTCAGCCAACGTAATGCAGATCAAATGCCCTGTACTAACAACATACCAGGGAAAACACAAGCAATGCTCACCTGTCCGCCAAAATTGAAAATTACTAGCTTCACATCCTCTTCAACTCCGAGCTCCTTCCTGACCTGCTCTACAGAGACATTACTTGCTTTCTGCACACTACATTTTAAATCAATAAAGTAATTGTATTCTTTACAATTTAGCGAAACACCTGACCTCTGCTCTGGATTTGTGCAGTCCCCTCACAACAAGGGGTACATCAAGAACATCACGAAAAGCAGGCACTGCAAAATGAAACAGCATATAACATCAGCTAACTAGAAAACCTACTGATAGAAATAAGAAAATAAAGTAGGAGCAGACAATAATGGAAATAAAGCATAATAGAGCTCTTTTCAAACTGATGCAAAACAACAACAAAAGCTGAAAGGGGAATAAAAGGATAGAAATATGATTTCACAAACGTACTTGGACAATATCCTGGTAGACGTATTAGAAATTCACAGTGAGAATAGTCCTCGGCAATCTGCAAAAAGTTTCATGGCCACAAATTGATTTAGCATGATGAATATCAGTGTTCATCATAATCACAGAAGATTGCTACATGAATAGTGAGTCCGCTTGAAATTTTTTTGACCAATAATATAAATCAAAAGTTGTAAAGGCATTCAATCTAGAGATGAAAAGATTAAAGATACCTGCAGAACAATCGAGCGATGTTGTGATCCAGCATCCACCACATATTCTGCGTAGATGAAGTCCCAACTGCCAATGTTTTCAGAGAAGGGAGAATAAACTTAGTGATGTAACCTTACATTCAGGAGTGAGGACTGAAAAAAAAACATGATAGCAACATCAAGACTTCAAATATTAACAATTATGTAGAGTACGTAGAGCTGATCAGTTATGCAGATATAAAAAATGCAGGCGTGGTGATAACCAACAGTCTGCCACTAAAATCAATTCTTTAGTTCGTATCATATCAATATCTCATTTTTTCTCCGAAGTTAATTAAACACAACTTATTCAAAGTTCCTTTATTCAGTAGATAGAGTCCTGTTATCGATTACAATTTCTCCAAATCATCGGCCTATTTCAAAGCCACTCAGGTAACCTCAACATGGACACTAACTAATGTGTACACTTGTTTCCATAAAAAACGAAACTGATTACCTGAAGTTGGTGCAACAAACAGAACGGATGCCGGCATCTGCAGCTGCTCGGCAGGCAACAGGAACAACATCTGAAACCTGTTATATGAAAGACTAATAAGAAAATGCTGGTAAACAGCATATGTATGTATGTATGTATGTATAGCAGAAAAGATCAGGAGCATTTAGGTACCACTAAGTCAGCTTTAATAGACTGCAACCACTTTACTTCTGTTGCTATGATAGTCTCTCGAGGGATTACTGCTGTCTCAGAATACTGCGTTAAACAAAATAAGAAAACAAAGTCAGTCAACCAATCGACCTGGAATGAAAGATGAGCTAACCTGAAAGGCTATTCATTTAAATCTATGACTTTGAAAACTTTTTCTGGGTTCGCGTCATACCTTTTCCAAGGAGGCAATACGATCAACTGTTAAGGCATCACATTGAACAGCTCCACAATCCAGCAGCTCCTGCCATTGCATACGTAGAGCAAAGGGTCACACCTCTTAAGTCTAGAAGGCTTCAATACGACTAAACACAATTTCCCAGAACTACAAGATCATAAGGATGTTCAAGGCATAACAGCACATCGATTCAACAAAAATTTACCTTTCGAAGGAACAGTCTCGGCGACTGTATTGCAGAAGTGTAAACAAAGTCTGGTGCAGCTGTAACCACATGAACAATATGTCCCTCTAGAATTAAATGACGAACCACCTGCAAATCACAACACATCAAATATTAAAATCTGCTCTTAAATATTGATATCAGAAAACTAATTACATAAGTAGACAGAATAATAATCTTTGAATTCTGTGAACTATAATCTGACATACAAATTGCATATTCGACCAAATATATATATCATTGCTTTGTAACACTGCAAAACATCAATAAATAACTAAAAAAAATGTGAATTACAAAATTTAAAACCCTACTCGTGGAATCGTGATGTGATGTTACAAATTTCTTTAAGCAATGCTGTTCATTCCAAAATATCCATCCTATCATTGACGGGTGGACTCGACCGAGGATGTATCTCATACGACTCGAACAAACAGTTGGTATTATTCGGAAAATTCAAGCAGGATGAATAGCATTACTACAACATATAATCTAGAGATACCTTAACTACAAAATCACTTAATCAGAATGAGATAAGCTGATCCACGATTAAATTCCGCTCCCGTAACATATATATCAGGAGGGATCAATCAAAGGTTCTGGTTCAATAAGACTCAATGGAAGAGACACATGTGAAAAGAGAAGGTACCCTCCGGGCTCCACCTTAAACACTCTAAGATCCTTTCTCCAACCTCCTCCTAAGAAATTCTTCGATATCTTGCAGAGGAAGATGACTATTCATCTCCCTTGCACCTTCCGTGATTAGCCGGGACGTTGAGGAAGAACATTCAGGAAAGTTTAAGGGAAAAAACAACAAAGGGCATTGAAATATTTCCGAAAACAAAAAACGAGACAAAAGATCGAAGAAAAGAAATCAAGAATCTCACCAAAGATGAGCAAAACGAAGCAAATTATACATGTACCTCAACAACACGAGTGGCATGACCAAATCCATGACCAGTAACATAGTAAGCAAAAACCAAAGGTTGCTGCTGCTTTGAAGATACTATTCCCTCCATTAGTGATCAGTTCCTTCTCCACTCCAAGAAAATATTTGACGTATAATTAACAATAACAAAAATGTAGAATGAGATAAAGTGATCAAATCAAGGAGTTGGGATATTGTTTTAAAATTCTTGGAAGTTTATTTAAATACGAAAGTGAGAGTGGATAAAGAGGACGAAGTCAGCGGGAGTGAGTTAGTTACCTAGTTTAGTACTCCGACGTAAGATGTCTCTATCATGTACCTTTTTCCAGGTCTTCTTTTATTAAAAACAATTCCAGTCGTCTCCTATATAACTGGAATCCGGTGGATCTAGAATCTAAATTTATCCAGTGTAGAAAAAAATAATAACAAAAGAACAAAATTATTTAGTTCTATCAAAGCCTGATCATAAATTCATTCACATAATTTTTTCATCAAAACAACTCATTTTAATTATTATTTTTTTAAAAAAATAATCAGCACATGGTTGGGGTTAAAACTATGTGAATTTTGGTTTATTTATTGAAGGAACAAGCACAAGCACAAGCACAAGTTCTTCTTCTTCTTTTTCCTCTGAGATTTTGGTAACAAAAACTACCCTTTGGTGGATAATTAAGGTTGCGTATTAAAATAGACAAATTTGCGGTGATAAAAGAAAAGAAAAGAATGGATAAATTTACAATTTTTAAAAAGAACATAATTTAATTACATTAAAGCAAATAAATTGAGTTGAATATTTATGGGCTATTTTTAGTTATTTTCTTATGTATTTAATTGCATTAAAGCAAAAAAATTAATTGAATCCTTACAGGTTATTTTTAGTTATTTTTCTTACGTTATTTCTTACTCTTTTGGAACAACACTAATAATATTTTAAAAGGAAATAATTATTTATAAATAATTTATAAAATCTTCAATTAATATGTATGCATTGCTAATTATTCACGTTGGATATAATGGAAAAGAATTATTTAAATTAAAAACGGTTCATATACACCAATATAATGTTAGATGAGAATTCTTTAGTTAATTATTTTTAAGAGTTATATATATTTATCCTAACTATGAATTATTAAATTTTGAAAGATATTTCAATTCACGTCCTAGTTTGAGTTAAGTCCAATTAAAAGTTATTTATACGATCCAAAAATTTAACAAATTAACTCTGTTATAATTATAAAAATCTAAATAAGACTATTTGTATATAAAACATGTGTATTCAATAAATATTTCAACCTATAAATAATTGAGAACAATTAATCTATATCAGATATTAGAAAAATTAATACTATAAATTAGTTAAATAACACACACTTGTAATTATATCACACGAGTCTTACGAACACATCGTGCCCTGTAAAAAATTCAACACTAACATTATTAGGTCAACAATTATTTTCTCAAAAATAGTAAATTTAATGTCGTAATTATTTATTATTAGGTCTAAGGCAATACAATTTCAATAGATATAACTATTTGGTCAACAAACGATGCATTAATTCTTTATCAAAACTGTTCCACGAATGATGCTTCCAGGAATGACCAGCTAGCTGTCTGTACCTTATCAGGATTTTTCTTACCATTTTGTGCTCGAATATCTACGTATAAAACCCTACAATCTCCTCTCTATTTCACACCACCAGCTAGTCTTCGCTTTACTAAGCTGTAACAATTTCAGAAATGGCTTCAAAAACTGTAGCCCCAGTTGCCCTACTCCTCTTCCTAACCCTTCTCTGCTTCACTTTCGTGAGCTGCGATTCTCTGGCTTCAACCGTCGACAACACCGCTAGAAAAAGGTCTAGCTTCACCAAAACCCTCATAGATCAACTTCAGCCCGTTGAAGATGCACTGATTTCCTTCGAGGGGAACGTCACCAACCCTCTCCTCAAAGAAGCAGTAGAAGGCGTCATACGTTCACTCTCATGGTTAATCAAGGAACTTGAAAAAGACGCCGGCGGCACTGTTGCTGATCTTCAAAGTAATTCTTCCCTGCCGGATATAATAAAATCTGTTCTAGGTGCGCTCTCAGGGCTCATCAAGGAACTCATCCAAACTCCTGGCATGCCTGATATTTCCATGATCGGCCAAGTGCTTGAACCCCTACTAGATACGTTGATATCACTCATCAAGGTATTCGCCCCTCAGGACCAGACCTTCTTCAAACTTCTACAATTCCTTTCGGACTTAATGGGTAAGTTCATCAAGAAAGTCGCCATCGTTGCTCCTCAACATGTTGGCCAACTCAAACCCATAAATGGTTCATTGGCATTGCTGATCAAGGCACTCGCTGCCTAGTCTTCAATGGCATCTTTGTCCCCGGCTTCCGATTCCGTTAAGTTCGAGCTTCGTTCTTTTTTTTTTTTGTAACTGAATAGCAGATGCAAATCGTGTTATATGCATGGTTTATTGATTATCAATCAAAATTAATTCTCACATTGCTTTTTTAAATAATTTTTTATATATCTATATAATAAAAAATATATGAAATCATGTGAGATTTCATGAAAATTATATATGTCTCGACTTATATATTGATTTTATTTACTTAGGATATGTTTATGTTCAGTAGATGAATTTTATTTTCAAATCCAAATATCAAAAACTCCCATGCCTTGCTAGCACTCTTTATTTTTCACCATCGAAAAATAGAATTAGGCACTGATAATGGATAATTGAATATTAGTCATAATCATAATTCATTCCTAAACAAATTCAATCCTAAACCTATAAGAATTTCATTGCTTAATATAAAATCCTTATATAATTAAGATTTTAATTCATGCTTTAAATCTAAAATATTGCAAAATATATGAAATTTGATCTATATATAAATTAAACTATACTCGAAATTGTTAATTTTGGCTTCCATTCTCAAAAAATTAAAAGAAAACTATTTGGGATATTTTGTTCAAGATCACACTCAATGTCCTCCCTCAAGAACAAACCCGAGATCAAATACATGTAAAAACAAAATCAACAAAAATCCAAATCTACTCCAGAAAATAATTTTTTTCATCACATACCACGGACTACTTATTTTACGTCTTAATGTAGACATTATTCAAATTAAAATTGTCCTTCTTCTAAGAAATACTCTTTATTAGTTACAAAAAAATTAATTACCAAAACAATATGAAAAGATTTGGAATTATATGGTGATGGTGATCTGAAAATAACTAGGTGGGATTTTATTGGATTGGCATGAGAGTGAAACTACTCGCTTCTTCTTCTTCATTTTTTTTTATAAGGATTGAACAATATACTTCTTTGATGGAAGAAACATAACGACACTCGTTTAAGTTTGGAATTCTTCGGTAATGTCTTTGGTTACAACGATGGTTGAGACAGGGAAAGCTTTCCTAGATCTAAAAGGATTTGCGTTTATAATCTTGGTAACTAGTGTTTAATTAGAATCCTTGTTGAAATATGATAGTTTAAACTTATCTTTATTCTATAAAAAACATGTATTCAGAATTTTGTGTGTTGAATATCAATAAATAAAAACTTGAAAGGTTAAGTACTTTAATATTTAGTATTTTCAACAATCGTTATTAGAGTCCAGGTTTGCCAACAAGTCTAAGACCTACATAACCAGGGCGAGATCAGATGCTGGTGTAGAGTTTATAAGTGTGAGGGAAAACCTCACCTCATAAGCTAGCTTTTGAGGGAGAGATATGCTCAAGACCACCTAACAATGAACAAGAGATCGGTCGGAAGGTTAAATACTTGATTGTTTGTTTAGTATGTTTAACGGTCGGTATCAAAGCTTAGGTTGATTAGGAGAACATGGACTTAGTAGTTGTCTCTGTCCATTAATAATAGTATCACGCAACAGCTATTCTCCATGGCAGAAATAGAAGCAGGAGAAATAGCTCAATGCAACTACAATTTAACAGCACACACACGGTAGCAGCAGCTCAAAATAAATGCACTAGCAGCAAGAAAAATAGACACAATAGTCTTTTTATGCACCAACAAACTTCCACACAGTAACAAAACCTCCACGATAGTAGCACTTGTAATTGCACAAGACAAACACAGCAGAAAAACGCAGCAGCTATAACAATTTTTCCAGGTAGCAAAGAAATTAATTTCAACCATATATAAGTATCATCGAATTATGATTGGTTCACGGCTGATATCAATAAATAGAACTTTGTAATTACTTCCCAGACAACTTTTCCTCCCAAAACCGACTTTTCAGGGGCAAATAAAGATTGTCCAACTCAGGATCAATAACGTAAAAGGAATGCCAAAATTAGTTCATTATTTGTCTGCAGGCAAAATGGTGGTCAAATTCTAAGAGCGAGCTACCGCCTAGTGGTATGTTGATTTCCACCAGATTGGGTTGGTTTAAATAGAATTCTGATGGTTCTACCACGATAAGCCTAGGCGGTCTAGAGTTGGGATCTAAAGGATGCACCACATCCTGTGCTGTTATGTGAGATTTAAATATATCAAACCATTTGGAATAAACTATTATGCTGTGTCGTATATTGTGCAGCGAGATTAAACATTTCAAATTATTTAGAATAAAGTACTATTTTATGATATTAGTAAAACCACTTAATTAAAATTATCATTAATGACATAACTTAAATTAAATAATTTTCTTAATTTTTTTTAAACAAACAAATCCTTTAATAAATGAATTATTTATACGAAAGCACATGCAAAAAAGAAGCAATAATAACAACATTTCATGGTTGTTTTAGTAAACTGACCAACTAAATAATTTAATTAATATCCATACTAGTTAAGATTTAATATATTAAAATAAAATAATTGATGTTAAGTAATTTTGAAATATTTTTTTTTTAATAAAAGAAGCATCCTTTGTATATCTACTCTATGATTTACTTTAAGGAGAGAGATAAATAATGAAAAGAAAAATCATATCTGTACCCATTAAAAATTATAAAAATAATTTCATGGAAACTCGAAAAAAAGATATTTAAAATTTTTTCTTTCTTGTTTCTTCATGTATCTCTTTTATAGAGTAAGCATTTGTAATTTCTACTAATTTTGCATAAAAAAAATTGCATCGCATGTCACATTTTAAAATACTATTAATTTTGTCATAATATGGACTATTCATTGGGCAATCTTCAAAATGGGCTTAAATCTTTCAGAGAAAAATTGGTCTCCTAGAGGATGTGCTGTATGACATTATCCTCATTGCCCACCAAGCAAAAAGACTAGACCAAAAGAAGAATGTCTTGCTCCACTCTTCTGGACCAAGTAAGTTGCAACTCCCTCTTTATCTGTCTGTACCATGTTTACTTCTTCATAATTAAATGTGGGCAGTTTAGTTTGTTACTGTTTGTTTTGTTTCTCGGACGTTACAGAGTCTTCAGTTGGGTTTTGCCAAGAAATGGACTTCTGTATCTTTGAGACCAAGAACAAGCACTTGTTGCACTTGTCAGGTGATTATCTTATCTGTAAACACTTAACTCTGCACATTTTGGTCTATGCTTCATTGTCTTGTTTTGCTTTGATAATTTTAGTGGGACTTGATTTTGGGTTATTATTGTTATTGTCAAAGGTTTAAGGTTTGGTTTCAGGGAGGGAGGATTATAATTTGTGGGAGATTTTTTTACTACTTTTCTATGTTGGTATGGATTTTTAAGTGGTACAGGCTTCTTTTAAGGCTTGAAACAGGTTTTTACCTGGTTGAATATGATGGAGGATGAATCTATGTGGACAAAATTGTTGCTTTATTTTGAAAAATGAAGATGGGAAATCATGGTTTTGCAAGATGTAAATCGATTGGGTTTTATTTAATTCTCCCCACAATTCCTTCCATCTATTAGTGAAAGAACTTATTGCTGAATGATATAATTTGGGCTCCCACCGTTTTCATGGTTAGAGAAATGAATGGATTACTCATGTATGCGTGCTTATAGTCAAACTATTTGCCCTAAATGTTGGTTTTAGGATTATTTGTTTAAGTTTTTTTTTATCGTGGTTAGGGAAGGAAGTGAAATTTGATGTCTTGATGAATGGATTGTTGTTTATTTGATAAGCGGATTTTTCTGTGTTATTTGTGCATGGGAGGCTGCTCCATTTCTTAAATTATGTTGAGGTGCTGAGATGTTCATGATTATGTACTTTACAGGAAAGAAGCACCTTGGAGCCAAAAAAGAAAGGAGATAGAGAAAGCAGAGGAGAGAAAAACAGGTCAGTCACCGAGGATAAATCCCTTATTTCCAGATCTCGTATAAGTCAGCAAGACAGCCTTCCTCCATTGGTTGGTGCTTTGAAAGCTTCAGCTGAAAAAAATGCAGCCAGCTTTCACTTCCCTGGGCATAATAGAGGGCGTGCTGCACCGTCTTCATTAGCACAGCTTATTGGGTTGAGACCATTTATTCATGATTTACCTGAGCTTCCAGAGCTTGACAACCTCTTTTCACCAGAGGGGCCCATTTTAGAGGCACAAATGCAAGCTGCCAAACTATTTGGATCTTCAGAAACATGGTTTCTTGTTGGAGGCACCACTTGTGGAATCCAAGCTGCAATAATGGCAACTTGTTCACCTGGAGAACATATTGTTCTCCCTCGCAATTCACATATATCAGCCATTTCTGCTATGGTATTATCTGGAGCAATACCGAAGTACATAATGCCTGGGTATGATTGTAAATGGGATATTGCTGGTGGTGTCACTCCCTCACAGGTGAGTCTATTAGGCCTTATTTGTTTTTGTATTTCAAAAGCGTTTTTGAAACAATTTGAATTTTATTTTATTTTTTTCTTTGCTTCAAATTAATATTTTTTTTGTGTGTTTTTAGATCATTTTGATAAGCTGATATCAAAAATGATTTTAAAAAAATAAAAAAAACATTATTTTGATACATTTATGAGTGAAAAACACTTAAAAAAACAACCGCAACCACACTCCCAAACACGCCTTCCTGCTGGCTGAAGACATGTTGCTATCTACCTTCTAAAATTGTTTTGTTACTTACAATGGTAAAACGTTTGCATTCATATTTTTTAGTATGAACAAGAAATGTATGTTTACAGACATCACATTAGAGCCTTTCAACATTTATGGGGAAAGATAAAGATGCCAACCATTCCTTTCAGTTTTAATTAAATAAGACCCTTTGGTTTATTTAATTTTATTGTGCTGATGGCATGCCAATAATATCTTTAAGATGGATCATATTATAGGTGGGGAAAGCTATCAAAGAGTTGGAGATGGATGGTAAAAAACCAGCTGCAGTTTTTATCACATCACCAACTTATCATGGTATATGCAGCAACTTGAGTGAGATTTCCCAACTTTGTCATGCTTATGGAATTCCTGTGATTGTCGACGAGGCTCATGGAGCACACCTAGGATTCCATCCCCAGATGCCTCATTCAGCTCTTAAGCAGGGTGCTGATTTGGTGGTACAATCCACTCACAAAGTTCTGTGTTCCCTTACACAGTCATCAATGTTGCACATGTCTGGGAATATTGTAGACAGAGATAGAATCTGTCGGTGCCTTCAAACCCTTCAAAGCACAAGCCCCAGTTATCTGCTTTTAGCATCATTAGATGCTGCTAGAGCTCAACTTGCTGAAAACCCAGGAACAGTTTTCAACAAAGCTTTGGAGTTGGCAATTGAAGCAAGCACTCTCATTAAAAAGATTCCTGGTATTAGCGTGCTTGACTTGGCGAGCTTCAATGAATTTCCTGCCATTGATCCCTTGCGCCTCACTCTTGGTTTTTGGTCACTTGGTTTATCTGGCTATGAAGCAGATGATATTTTAGATAGGGACCATGGAGTCATCTCTGAGCTTGTTGGGACCCAATCTATTACATTTGCAATAAACCTTGGAACTTGCAGGGAACATAATCAAAGGTTAGTATCAGGTTTAAAGAAACTACCAACATCTTCCTTACATTCCAAAACCACGGAAAAGAGGGTGGAGAGCAGAGAGCATGCACCCTTCAATGATATTTGTATCAGTTTGAATCCAAGAGATGCCTTTTTTGCAAATAAAAGGAGTGTGAGTGTCAGAGAGAGCCTCGGCAAGGTCTGTGGTGAGCTTATATGTCCATACCCACCAGGGATCCCTGTAATGATTCCTGGTGAGATTATTACAGAAAGGGCTTTGAATTATCTGCTGGATGTTAGAAGGAAAGGTGCCGTTGTTACTGGAGCTTCCGATTCTCATCTCTCTTGCATAGTTATCTGTGATGTGTGACAAAGGACAGTGCTAAGTCAACAGCTTTGTTGATTTCTTGTTTCCCCTGTTGGAGGCAATTGACAAGAGAAGAAATTACTTTCCTGTGGTGTCAGAGACTGGAACTTCAAATTCAAGTCATAGGGTTCTGATAAGACTAGCTGTTGGTGCTTCGCTAAGACGGTTAAAGACTGTTTGTTGCTGTGTAAGAGCTGTCTACGTGAACACGAAACCTGTTGCACTTGTGCCACAAGTTCATCCGTAAGTGGGAGACATCAAAGCTTGTCATCTGTGAACATTGATGAAATCTTTACTATGCTAGGCTCTTTTCTCTATCAGATTTCTGCTCCAATTGCTTGAAGGTGTGTTTTGCAGACCCTAGACTAATGAACCATTCAAAATAACAGCTTCAACCATTTTCAACTTCCATATCTTCCCTTTAACATGCATGTGATGGCTAATGACAAAGGGGTAGAATTCAACTTTAGATGGCAATGGCTTCTAAATGCAGGGTTCGTTGCGTCTTTCTTCATTTGTATCTGTCAACAAGTTCGTTTTATTATTTGTTGTAATTTTGGGCATTGACTTGATACTTGTGGCATTAGTGTAGGAACATGGAGCATGTCAGTATTATATGATGTGCCCCCACCGCCCTGCCAGAAGAATGCTACTGCCGGTATTGATATGGAAGAATCACTTTTTTGGAGCCCAAATTTAAAGCAAAATGCAGCGAGCAGAGAGGAGGTATAACGAACGAGAGAAGTGGAGGTGCCAGCAACCTGCCAGATAGATATGATCAATGTTGTGAATATTGTGGTTCTCGTATAATTTTAATCATACTCTTTAATTGAGTTCTAATCATAATTAGGTATGATCATCCCTACATATTACATGATTTCTTTGTTGATTTAATCTGAAGATCATGAATCGACCACATGTAATATACCTCTTTTTTTTCCTGAACAGGTTTGTCCCCATTTATGCTCGACACCTTCTTACCTTTCCTGTCTTCCACTCTTAATTCCAATCTTAATTCCAATCTTAATTCCAATATAACCATGGCAACAACACAAGTATCATGGCTCAGGTCACTAGCCCCATATTATATGGGTAGTCCATGATCCGTTGCGTCTTCATTTCTTGACAACTACCCTTTATCCCCTTCCAGGTTCTATTTGTGCAAAAGCATACCAAGAAGGTATAAATGGAGATGAAAACAATAACCCGAGTCAAATTGAAAAATCTGCTGTCAGGAACATGTGATTCTAATTTCTATGCCCCAGTACTCAATCTAGGGTGAAACAAGCCCAGAAATTCTCTGACATGAACAAAATAACAAAAAAGTAAACAGTGGCTGGTCTAGGATATAAAAAGAACCAAACATTTAGATTTCCTTCATTATGATTTTTTTGCATCCCATAACAAAGATACATTCCAGCTAACCATGCATCCTCCCCCGCCCATTTTACCACTTTTTTATGTGAAAGGTTCATCAGAACCTAGTGGTAAAAAATAAATAGCATTGCAAGGTAAAACATGGAAGCAAGACACAAAGTGTGACATTTTGGAAGCAAGACACAAACTGTGACATTGAGTCAACCAAAAGGATCTGGAGCGAGCCTCACAAATCACAACCACTATTTCTAGATTGATCAGGCTCTTCAACTTTTGGTTCATCCAGATTACACACTGGATTAGTCCTGTGACTCTGTTTCGATGGTGTCCTTGCTTTCTTCTTTACTGGCCAGTAGAAAGGAAGATAAGCAGAGGACTGAATCAAGGGTGGAGGTAGGATTGCTGGCCGGCCAAGCTGGAGTTCTGTACAATCACCTGGACCAACCCATTTAAGGGGATTTGCTGCAGCAAAAACAAGGATGTCATTAGCAAGTTTTCACATGAATTCTTTATGCAGCAGATGATGCCTTCAGGAATGCTATCTTGAATTCAGTACAAAATCCCAAGCAGGTTAAGCCAGCAGTCTGACCACAAGGTTAATCCAGTCGTGCAACAGATTCTCAAATAATTCTCCCCAGGACCACCCATTAATCAATCAAAAGTTATAACCAACCCACCCATGAAGAATTCTTTCCAGGTAGTCTAAAACCATGGCCACGAGGAAATTAGATAAAAAACACTACATACTCATTAATTCATGATAAGGACTCCACCTAAAGAAACAAGTGGTAACAGTTTCTCAACACACATAACAATTTATATGCATAGGTTAGATTGGTTTATCCAATGCCTCACCCCATTACCAATTCCGATGAGACAGCCCCCACGTTCCAGAACCACAGAGACCCAGATGATCTAAATACAGAATCAATCCAACCTGAATAGTGTTGGGTTTCATGGATCGACCACAAAATATACTCCTTACATGGAGCAGCAAGAGTGCACTGCATTAATGTAAGGAACCCACATATGGTACATATATTAGACAGATCAGTTTCAGGTTTCACCTCACAAGAAAAATAAAATTCAAAACACAGTGTAATCAACTTTCCTGTTCTTTGAAGACAGGCCCAGATTCTAGAATCCATTGAAAAAGTGAGAAGAGAATGGTGCTTGAGGCCTCTTTGGAATGCAAAAGCATACTGGTAGCAGTATGGTCTGGCCCTCACATATTTAAATAACTTTATATATGTATCATGTAGAACTGGGAAAAAAATTACATTGAAAAAAATAAAAAATAAAACATCCTAACCAAGGGAATTAGAAACTACAAACTGTGCAACTTTTGCAATCCTCCAGAAAACGTGTGGCAACTTTAGAGAACTAAATGAAAAGGGGCAAATTTCATTTAAATTGCTTCAGATGCTTTAGTCATGCATACCCTAAGCTGAGAAGTGAGAAGACAAAAGTTAGTCGAGTCTGAATACAGAACCTCATTCCTCCAGATTTATGTCTGTGTCGAAAGTTAAAATTGATGGAAGTTTGCATCACCGAGTTAGAATACTGAGCCAGTTCACCAAGAATTCCCTTCACTTCATGTTAACAAGTAAAAAGCTAATCATTTTATCTGCATACCTTCACCAGGTTCAAGAGGTCTAGCATCATCACATGAAGCTGATAAACGAGGACGCTTTTTTCTCACATAGTTTTCCTGCAGAGGCTTTGGTATTTGAAATGAAAACCGTGTGAGAGTTAAACCATCTCTCATATACTCTGGATGTTCAATTAAGTACCTGCAAAATCAAGAGATTTAACACCTAAAACAAAGGTCAGCCAAAGATTATCTAGCATTATACATAGAGATTAGCTAAAGTGATAAACAAGAGGTCCGAGCTATTGCAATATAGGAATATTCAAGCAAGAGGAGTCAACATACTTTTGGATTTCCACCATTGAGCGAAGTCTCTTGCCTGACGGTGCTTGATAGTACCTGAAAATTAGAAAGGGAAATCAAAAGGCTTATAATGAAGAAATCATGATGGTAGAAGTTTCCCGACTGGAACAGCTATAGATCTTGATGCAGGCATGTGAATATTAAAAAATGGGAAAACTGATTAAGAGGGCAGTGCAAAGTGAATAAATCTACATTTTCAACTGATAGAAAAGAGGAGGTAGTAAGCAATCATAATAGTGTAGCCAAATGACATTACAAAATTAGTCATCGTCATCAATTAAAAGCGTGTTTGGGAGTGTGGTAGCGATTGCTTTTAAAAATGCTTTCATTCCTAAACACATTAAAATAATACTTTTTTATTTTTAAAAAATTATTTTTGACATCAACACATCAAATTAATCTGAAAACATCAAAAACATATTAATTTTGAAGCAAAAAAAAAATCAATTTTTTTCAAAAGCGCTTCCGAAACACAATGTCAAACACACCGTAAGACTTGAACCATTAAAAGAATATTCTACATAATACATAACTACAGTTGACACAGAGTTGCTTGTGCTCTTAGAGACATGGAAGGCTTTAAGGTTCTTGATAGGTTTCCATAAATGGAAACCATAATGTGTGAAATTAGATTATAGTATGGAACAAACTATGTGTTTCAAAAAAAATGGTACACGTACACATCTGCAAATTTGGTACTTCCTTCGCCCCTGATTCTCAGCAACCTTTGCCACCCGGGAGGGGGCTGAGCAATGTTAGGTTTATCAATTGCCCACAGCCTACTCCCATCTTGATCAATGTCTGTTGGATCATCACATGATATATCAGGCCGCCACTCACGAGCAGTTTCACAAAAAAAAGGCTCTTCCAGAATATGTTCACGTAATTCTTCATACTTCTGTTTTGTTGGGATGAGCCTCCACTTGAAACATTTGGCACATTGCACAGTAAAAGCTCCTACAGATGGCAAAACTCTAGAAGGCACATTCAGGTCTGAGTATCTTCTAAATGGATGGTGGGACAGGATCGGTTGAGGAACAGGTTCAATTTCACCAGCATCATTAGCCAAAGGGTCATAAAGAACCAACTGTTTAGAGGAATCTTCAATTGATTGGTCATCTATATCCCATGTGTCATCAGAGTTATCCTCATTCGAAGAAGAAGAAACTTCAATTGGTTCCTGAAGAGAGCTATTCAAATGACCTGTGTAACGTGAACCAGTGCAGTCATCTCCTTCCTTTTTTAACACATGGAAAGTTTCTCCAGGATGGGACTGCATCTGATTATGCCTCAACCACCTAACAGACAGTCATAAGGCTAGATCATAAAACTTCTCCATCAGTGAATATTTGATCTTTTTGAAAAAAGAAAAGAAAAACCTCCTCTTTCATAGGAAAAAAGAAAAGGCAATTTATCCTGATATAAGGGGAAAAAAAGTCCATAAAAGGAGGACGAGACATCCTTGTAAATACAAGTCAAGAAACAGAACAAAGATAAAGAACCAAGGCTTACAAATTCTTTTGAAAGACAATGGAAGAACAAGTTATTTATCAACATTTAGATACTGAAATGTTCATCATTTAGAGTTAAACCCCCCTTTTCTGTAGTTTAGGTAATTTTTCCCCTTTCATTGGCAGGTTCTTTCCTCCCCCAGTTGACACATTAAGATTCCACTAAAGTATCCATGCATCACTTGCATACCAGGCAAAATACAGTACAAAACGTACCATTACAACATGTTACGAAGAAACAAATCCTCAAATGGCAAATTACTATAAATAAATATAACATGGATCACCAACTAACCTATATCTGCTCTTTAAAATATGAACACGGAAAATCCTCCCATAACCTGCACATAGAAAATACCTCAATCATATCAATCTAGTCTAACAGACTCTATACTTATAACAAAATTATTAAAAGAAAAAAAAAAACACAGCCACTAGATTTTTCCTATGGTAGAACTCAATGTTGCATGTTGCTAAAAAATAAACAAAATTTAAAACCCTTCTCTACTATGTTATTATCCAACCAGACTTGACAATATATCAACTCTTCTAGTCCCCCCAAAAAAGAGGTACGCTTAAGTTTATATATTTGACTAGATTGGTATGATCTAAGATAAAAAAAGAAATTGAAAAGTATCCATTTTTAGAATAAGGAAAAAAACCAACAAAAAGGAAAGTCACTAGTGCAGAATAATACTGAAACTCAAAAAATTTAAATAGACACAGACAAATCACACTTCCCCAAAAGGAAACAACACACAAACAAACACAAAAGAGAAACACAAACACTCCAAAAATGCCAGCTCAAGTTCCAAGCTTTTCTCTTTCTCAGTAACCAAACAAGTTTTCCAAGACAACCCAACAAGCCAAACAAACATTAAAACAACAGGAGCTGATCTGATTGACAAAGCAAAAGATCCGAAACCCAGAAAGATAGATCACAACCTGGAAGAGAAACATAGAAAGAGAATCAAACTTACAGTTGGTGAAGGTGATGTGATCAGAGCAGTTGGTTGTATGAAAGTTGACTGGATCGTACGGTCAAGAATGTGTGATAGAGAAGTGGGAGTGCCGTTCTGTTTCTGTGTTTTCGCAGGGTACAATCTCTCTGCTTTGGTCTCGTTTCCTTGCTTGGATAGATAGGAGACCGTTTTTATTTATTTATTTTTAGCTTTTGCTTTTGCTTTTATGAGTAAATGAACCGATCGATAAAGGTGATGTTTTGTTTAAAGGACGAGCCCTTAAGAAAAATTACTTTTTCGATCAAGTAGGATAATTTTAAGATTTTTTTATCTGTTTTTTTTTTTAAATTTAAATTTAAAATTAAATTATATAAGAGTTGTATTATCTCTCAATTAATTTGATGAATTTAAAAACAACCAAGTGGTAAAAAAATCTAATGATAAAATTTAAAAAAAATAATGAAATTAATATAAAAAACCTTCTTATTCAATTCTTTACTTGACTTAAATTTAAAATTAAACAGTACAAGGATTTTTTTTTAATATTATAAAGCTAAATGATTAATCTAAAAGTAAATTAATTGTCCAATGAAAGAAGTTAAAAGATAAAATTAATAAAAAATAATAAAATTAAAAAAACTATCGACTTGATTTTTTATTTAACCTAAATTTAGACTTGATAATTTAGACTTGATTTTTTATTTAACCTAAATTTAAAATCAAAAGGTATAAAAGTTGTTCTAGCTGACCTGGTAGTTCCAAATATATCTTAAAAAATTATTAGAAAGGTTTAAGGTTAAAATAAATAAAAAATGATAGGATTGAAAAAAAATATTTTTTTAATGTGTTCATTTATGGAGCTCTTCATATGAACAATAATAAAAGAAAATCTTATTTTTTTAATGTATAGGTTAATATGTTGTCATTTTATTTTTTATTATAATTAAAATTCAGCTTATTATAACAGGTTAATGTATCACGTTTAAACTTGTGATAAATTTGTGAAAATGTTTTTTTATAAAAATATATTATCTCAAATAAAATTAAAATAATATAATTTATAAAGTTTTTTTAATGTATAGGTTAATATGTTGTCATTTTATTTTTTATTATAATTAAAATTCAGCTTATTATAACAGGTTAATGTATCACGTTTAAACTTGTGATAAATTTGTGAAAATGTTTTTTTATAAAAATATATTATCTCAAATAAAATTAAAATAATATAATTTATAAAGTTTTCTTTTTTTTAAAAAAAAACTTGGCTTGAATTTTAAGAAATAAATGATTTGGTCCTTCTTTTTTTTAAATTATCAAGTATTCTTTGTTCTCTAGCGTTCTTTAATAACTTGGTTAGTGTACCTATGCTGCTGGCTTGCATAATGAAATTTATATAAATATTAAATTGTTCCTTGTTAAAAAAAATTTTAACCAATCTTTTTTCTTACAACAACTTAGGAGTGTTTGTTTTAGTGGTTAAGTATGCTTTTTAAAGTATTGCTATGAAATTGATTGAGTTAAAATTGTATAAATTAGTTGTTAAATAAACACGATAAACTCCAAAACATATTTGAGTTATATTTTTATTAAAATGATGTGTTTTTTTATTTTTTTAAATATTAATATTGATTTAATATGATTAGATCAAGTTTAAATTAATCAATAAAATTATTAAAAACTCAGGTAGTTCAACTTAAACCCTAACATAAGTTATATCCTGAGTTATGAATTTTCTAAATCAATTCGTGAGGCCTAGTAGAATTTAACAACTAAGTATCCAAACCCCTATGGTCAAACTTTGCACGAAGGCACATGTATTCATTGTTTTGACACCATTTCTATTTTATTTTATTTAATTTTTTTTCCACCCACAGATTCAAAGGATTTTGAGCTACCAGATCGGCCGCCCTCCTCTTATATTACAATATAGAAAACTACAATTATTAAGATTTTCAACCAAGCCTGCATGCAATATGATGTATTTTAAAATATAGGCTTCACAAAAATAAGAATTCAACATGAGACAAAACCATAGATGGATGGCTGAGTTAATAATAAGATTTCAAATACATTTTAAAAAACAATCGTCATAACTTTGAATTTAAATACTTAAAAAGATGTTTGCAACAATAAATCTAATTAAAAGAGAAATAAGAATTGAATTTAAAAAAAAAAAAACCCTAAAAAGACTCCTTTTTAGATTTTAGGTTAGGTTTTTCACCAACCCGACCAGTCTGGGCTCCAAGTTCACAGATTTGCAGGTTGACCCTCCAAGCCATGTCTTACAACTAGGGTCAAGATCATCCAGGAAACAGAACACCCAGCCTGCATGGTAGGGGGTCGATGATGCCTTGTGAATCCTAATAGCATCAACAGCTGAAAGCCTGATACTGATAGCTGCAAAATGCGTAAACAAGTTCGTCTGTTCGGCTGAAAATTCGGTATGAAAATCACCATGAGTGAACCAAAACAACCATCCTGAAGGTAATCGTGTACTTGGAAGGGGATAGAAGCAAAGCCTGGAGGGAACACAACAGAGGAGAAATAAAACAATAGCTAAACCTGATGGAAAGATGACATTCAATAAGGACATATCTGATGACTCCAGTATTCTTTCTGGAACTTTAAACTATCAGCCTCAGCACTCCATGCGAACAATTTGGACAAATCTATTTTACATTCCCTAGAGACCAAGTCAATAGCAAACATGCAAGATTGAATCATACACTTGCCTGAAATGATCCTAGCAAGAGAAAAGGAAAGGAGACAGAATCCTAAAGAGTTTGGTTAATTCAATTCATTCCTCTTGAAATCGTAACTGCAAATATCATCAGGCCTGAACTATCGACTTAGTTTTGCTTTCACTACATATGCAAACATTGTGGGATATGCAAAGTTCACTCAGAAACCAGCAGCCTGGAAAGATTAAATAGATAATAATTGAGGGAAATGTCCATCCAAAATATTGATACAGCCGATAAATAAAGCTTGAAAAAGGCATTTCATTTGCAAGACCAAACCATCATTTTCCTTTATACCAATTGTCAAGAAAAAAAGGCTATAAATAGAGATACAAAATTTCAATGCTTATACCCGCTCATACACGCAGAAAAACCCTGCTACTATCTGACAGCATGAATGAGTTTGTAGACTAGAAAACTGCACTGACATAACAGATTGCTGGATGGCTCAAAATGAAGGTGAAGATATCATTTTATTGTCTTTCGATTCCTCGAGATGTTGCCAACCAAACAGGCAAACACAGCTAAAACAAACATGCACTCTCGGCAATAAGATAACAAACTCTTCAATTCCCGCACAATGAGATGCCCTTGTCATCTTGCACAGTTAAAAAAACCAATTGCAACACAAAATCCCTAATGCATATGAGAGAATGCATATATATATATATATATATATATATATATATATATATATATATATATGCATCAATCAAGCAGATCTTGATTATCCTCCTATTGCTAAGTGTAGTTGAGGTGAAAAGTGGAAAATATCCGTGACGCTGCCATATGTATGAAATAATCAGCGAATTCATCATTCATGACCTAAGGGAATAATAGCACAGAATTGCCCTATGTTTGAATTACTGCTTGGTAGAGGCGGAAATCTTTTTCAGCCCTCAACACTGCAAATCATGAATTCCGCAAAACAATTTTCCATGCTAATTACGGATTCCTTAGTTGACAACAGCAGTTGAAAATCACATACTATGAAAAAAAACCCATAAAGTCCTGAATCTCATCTTGATCATTTTCTCCTTCCCAAATATCTAATGAATGATGACTATCTTAAAACATCAAACTTCAGGATTCATTTTGTTGTCAGCTGACAATCAAGCTCATTATCAGTCAGACTATTAAACTTCCTAACACTGTTGGAAATCTTCAGACATAAAATCTATCACTTTGCATCCCCATTTCCACACACCAAGATAAGAATAAAGGACCTTTGCCCTCACCTGTACCCAGAATTCATTTCATTTCCCGTTCCATACCTAAGCCCCTTGCAGAACTACAGTGATCCATTCCACATATCAATCAATCCATAAAAAAACAAAGAAGAAAAGCATAAAACCAGGTTAATAAACCTGCAAAAATGAAGAGTATGACAACATAAGCAATCATGAGTATCACTAAATCACTCACTTATTACTGACTAATAAAAGCTTAGAACTTTAACATTCATAAGCCATAACTAAATCACTAAATCACTCACTAATAACTAAGCGATCCATAAGCCAGCATAGCAAAGTTCAAACTTTAACATTTATACTAATCAATCCATACCTACAAACCCCAAAAAACAGTAAAATCTAACGAAACCTAACAAAACCCATTTCTCAAAAGGAAGCAGATTCGACAAATAAGCACAGACCCACCATAGAACAAGAGAAACCACGGTCTGGGCTCGAATCAGAAGGGACTAAGGAGCTGATAAATCTGGGGTTTAGGCTCAGAATTCATTCCAATGATGATAATCATAGGAATGAATCCATAGTGTGTGATTACTTTCGCCTTCTTAAATGTCCATGTGCTCCATTCTTTGACATACTGTGATGCTGACTTCTCTTCCACACCTTTTGCTCCCTTGCCGCTGCTGCTCTTGCCTTTCGTCTTTAGAGAAACCCTAGACGCCATTTTTTTGGCTGGTTTAAGAAAAGAAAACTTGGAAGAACCTTATATTTATATGTCTGGGTTTTTATTGTGTGACGTGTTTGGTGTTACTGCTTTTGCTCAGTTGTCTGTCACTTGCTTCTCGAAATCTGAAAATTCTAAATTGGAAACTTATCGTAAAATCTGGTCAGGACCCCTGAATTCACTCGGAAACTAGAGTACTTGAGACCTAACTGAGTCGAATTTGAAGGTATATGAGTTAAGAAGTTGATTCTGTCAAAACAATAAATATAACATATGTTCTTTGTGCCGATGCTCGGAGTGGTTGTTAGCGGAATTCTTAGAGAAACAAAGACATGCATGCATGGCTTACGATGTTTCATATTTGGTTCAATAAAACACATCGCATCTTTGGAAAAACTAGAGGATTCAAAACTTTCGTCAGGACAGAGCTCCTGGTCTCTCAATATCATCCTTTCTGTTGCCTGTTTCGTCAAATTACTGGTAGAGTGACTTCACAACTCAATATTGTTGGGTAGGGTGGGCTCATTAGCTGTTGATTTAACCTTTTTTCCAGCCTGAGAAACTAAAAATTCTGTCTCTCATGATGCATCTTTTCCAAAAAAAATACAGTAGGAGAGAGATGCGTGGTCGAGCAGTATGAACGCAAACAAAGAACCTTATTAATAAGAGGTCACCCTCCTCGATCTCTATCTTCAAGGCTCGAAGATTAATCTCATGGCAGATGGAAATGAATGACTAGCCATTCAAAATGTAACAAAAGGAAAAAAAAAAGGGGTGATTTTTTATCCACGGGCCAAGAGGCGATAGTTTACCTTGCGATGGACGTCAGAACCTCGAAGTCCACTTAATCCCAACACATGAGCTTAGTCAGTTCAAAGCTATGTAGAATCATGGGGATGCTATGGGTTTTGGTGATTGGTAGGCAAGATGCCACAGCACAAACCTCTTCCCTCGAACCAAACAATACAACAGAAAACAGTCTATTAATGACCAGTACGAAAATTGAGAGATTCGGAGCATCAACAAGAACCGAGTCAACTGATGACACTGGAAAATAACTTCATCTATACAAGGAATAATCAAAATCTATCAGGCAAATACTATGCAATGGGGATAGTAAACCGAGCAGAAAAGGTACATGGTAAAGCATCCAAACAAAAATGATGATATATGTAAACTATAAAGGTAGAAGCAAACTGGATAAAACAGCGAAAATCCACACTGCAGAGAACTGGCCTTCCCTAAACAAAAGCGAAGCTGGATAATCACTACCGAGAACAGTTGTTTCTTTATTATTACTCAAGTAATGAAATCTCAGCATCTATATAGGAAATTTAATCAGTTAGGCATCACCTCTTTCTTGATCTATTTTACATCAGTTGAATTCGCTGGTAAACTACCTCTTGTATCATTGCATTCATCAACAAGAACCGCCATATCACAAGAGATACATTGTTTCATGTAATCAAAGCAAAATCTATCAGTGAGATCACACTCACAAATTACATAGAATGTATTGCAATCTAATTGCACAAAAATTAACCCCCATTTCTACCACTTGATATACACTATTTCAAACAAGGATTGCGTGACTGCATAAGACAGGCACAAACCACAAAAGATGATGGAACAGACAAACTCAAATGGACGTGGAAGAAATGAAACTCAATTAGTATTATGATCAAAATATATGTAAAGCTACATGGCAAAGCATCTAAAACATGTTGCAGACATAAACTATATGCTAAAACTAAAGCTGGATACAACAGAAAATTCACTCTCCAGAGAGAACTAGCTTTCACAAATTAGTGAAAAAGTCAGTCAGTCACACAAGTTTTCGATTCTTCCAGAAATCTTTTCCATGTGAAGCAAAACAGCTAAAAAGTCCAAGCAAACTCATGCATTCATTATACCTTATTCTTGTCTATCGCTAAGCCCCATCCACAAACCATACTCCTTTCCAGATGGAACATTGGGAAAATGAAGGATAGAAACCAATCTGCAAAACTCATGTAGATGGCATAATACAAGTTGGAATCCTAGGGTCTCTATCTACTCACAAAAAAACACAAATGAAGCATGAAATTCCTACTTTCATAACAAAACTCATCAAAAGAGATCAAAGAAGTGCCTAAAAAGAGAATAAATTTTTACCCAAGACATGAATTTAAATAAATTCTCCATCACTAAACTTCCATCTTTACCTATGCACAAACACAATTTCTCAAGCAGAATCATACATCAGTCACAAAACAAATCACATAATCGAATCCAACAAAAACCAAAACAAACACAAAAAAAAAAACCAAATGACCAAACAAAACAGTAAACACAACTAGCAAAAATGCCCTCGATAATAAAGTAGTAAATCACCTTAGAAAACATCCTTAAGCATCCAGATACCATAAAATTAGACAAAAACATAAAATGAGATCTTTCGGAAACTTTAAAAAAACCCAAAAGAGCAACAATTTCTCAATCATTCAGAAATCTCAACATCACCATCAGTAATCTCCTGCTGCAAATCTTTTGGATCTTTCCCATCAACAGTACACCCAACTGAAACACAAGTCCCCAAAATTTCCTTCACTGTCCCACTCAGATCCTTCGCCATCGATCTCACACTCATAACCTTAGCAATCTCAATAACATCATCAAGAGAGATGTTCCCATTATGCTTTATGTTCTTTGTCTTCTTCCTGTCTCTCTCTGGCTCCTTCAACGCCTTGATAACCAAAGCCGCGGCTGAGGGCACGACGGTGACCTTGGCCTGACGGTTCTGGACGGTGAGCTTGACGGTGACACGGAGGCCCTTCCAGTCCTTGGCAGTTTCTTTGGCGATGTCTTCTCCGATTTTCTTCGGAGAAAGACCGAGAGGTCCGATTTTGGGAGCGAGGGAACTGGCTGCACCAACTTCGCCTCCGGTTACCCTCACGTAAACGTCGACAACCTGAGATGGGTCAAACTTCGGCGGCATTTTTGCTGCTCTGCTGCTGCCTGCTGACTGAGGGAATGGGAAGGGGGGCAAGGGTTTCACGAAATAGACGGATTATAAGATATATTGGCTGCTAGGGTTTTAAGAGAGTGAAATGTCTTTTTTAGGCCAATAAGGTGGGCTTCTTTCGTGGACTTTAACCAAGCCTTATTTGATTCCCTGTATGATAAAGGGGAACGTGGTCCGGAGTGATGGGTAGAACATGCGGCAATTATATTATTCTGATGGATCAAAACCGCGTTTTCAGCCATCTTCAGTGTTAATATTGAATTTCGATTTTTTTTTATTAAAAAAAAATTAAAAAAAAAATTCTTAATATTTTTAAATTATTTTAATGAATTGATATTAATAATAAATTTAAAAAATAAAAAAATATTATTATAATATTTTTTAAAATAAAAAAACACTTTAAAAAAAAACTGTTATTATATTTCTAAAATCTCTCATGAAGTCATTTACTATATAAAAAACAATCTTTGGAAATATCAGTATGCTGTGTTTGGTTTTTAACAAATATGTATTCATTTTGTTAGATGATTTATTTGAAATGACCACTAAACTTTATTATGTTAAAATGGTCCTTGAAAGTAGATTTAGGGTAGAGGATCGAGGGGGTAGGAGAAATAATATTTTTTCATGAGGTTCTAGAGTTGATTAAAATATGTTTTTAAACTGTAATTTTAAAACTTGATTTTGGTTGTAGTTCGAGATAATTAATTTGAATTGATCTTTTCATTTGAGTGATGGGGCCCTTCCAAACTACAATAAGCTTGTTGCAGCGTAGTATCTTCACATAGGCTCACTTATGAGATTGAGAATTCTAATTTTAATTTGTAGTTGGTTATTTGTCTACTTCTCTACAAGCTTTTTTAGAAATTATACTGTTTATAAGTTCATCATAACATTTTATATTTTCATATTGACACGAAAAAAAAAAACTATCGTTTATTTATAGTATGTTTTATTTAATGATTAAAAAACCTTTATTACAACTTTGTTATAGAACTAAGGAAACCTTAGCCACCATGGCTAACATCTTGCGATTTGCTCCATTCTGATAATAATCAAATGGGCTCAATAAGAGGTCACCTCCTCGATCTCTATCTTCCAGGCTCGAAGATCAAAATGTAAGAATAGGAAAAAAGGAGGGGTGATTTTTTATCCAGGGGTCAAGAGGTGCGATAGATTACCATGTGATGGACGTCAAAAGCTCGAAGTCCACTTAATCCCTACACATGAGCTTAGTCAGTTCAAAGCTACGTAGAATCATGGGGATGCTATGGGTTTTGGTGGTTGGTAGGCAAGATGACAGAAAGCTGGTGGCTCAGTAAAATGCTATGCGATTCTTCAAAAAATTTCCTGAATAACATTAGTTGGTAGCAGGAAATGGAAGGGAATCAAGCAGCTGACCGTTACTCCACACATTGAACATAAATCTGTTGAATCTAAACGAATCCACTACCACAAATCCAGCACAAATCTCTTCCCTCGAACAAAACAATAATGATGATATAACTTCACAGTATGAAAATTGAGAGATTCGGAGCATCAGCAAGAACCGAGTCAACTGACGACACAGGAAAATAACTTCATCTATACAAGGAATAATCAAAATCTATCAGGCAAATACTATGCATTGGGGGCAGTAAACCGAGCAGAAAAGGTACCATGGTAAAGCATCCAAACAAAAATGATGATATATATAAACTGTACAGGTAGAAGCAAACTGGATAAAACAGCGAAAATACACGCAGAAGAGAAATGGCTTTCCCTAAACAAAAGCGAAGCTGGATAATCACTACCGAGAACGGGCTTTCCCAAGCAGCAAATAGACTAAACCTGACTAACAGTTGTTTCTTTATTATTACTCAAGTAATGAATTTGCAGCATATACATAGGAAATTTATTCAGATAGGCATCACCTCTTTCTTGATCTATATTACATCAGTCAAATTCACCAGTAAACTGCCTCTTGTATCACTGCATTCATAGAAAAGAACCGACCATAGCACAAGAGAATTTCCTTGAAAAAAACATGTCCAATTGGCAGAGGCATTATTTACACATCAATTGCTATTTAAACGCAAGTTAGTGAATATGTTGGGTTACATCTACAAGGCAGAAACATAATTTCAGGTGATAAAAGAAAAATCTATCAGGGGGATCATACTCCCAATTACATAGAATGTACTGCAATCAATTGCACAAATTAGCCCCCATTTCTACAGCTTGATAAATACTATTCCGTAAGAGGATAGCATGACTGCATGAGATAAACAAAGCACAGAGGATGATGGAACAGACAATGTCACATGGATTTGGAAGAAATGAAACTCTAGTATTATGATCAAACTAGACATAAAGCTATGAGGCAAAGAATCTAAAAACAGTTGAGACATAAGCAGTAAGTTAAAACTAAAACTGGATGCAACAGAAAATTCAAACTCCAGAGAGAATTAGCTTTCACAGATTGGTGAAAAAGTCAGTCAATCGCACAAGTTCGCTATTCCTCCAGAAATATTTTCCCTATGAACCAAAACAGCTAAACAATTCCAAGCAAACTCTTGCATTCATTATAACTTATTATTGTCTATCGCTAAGCTGCATCTACAAACCTACACATTTACCACCGGAAGACTGGAAAATGAAGGATAGAAACCTATCTGAAAAGCTCATGTAGATAGGATAATACAAGTTCTATCTATCAAATAAAAAAAACAAATGATGCGTAAAATTCTACTTTTCATCCATCCGTCCTCGTCCTATAAATCGAACAAAATTCATCAAAAGAGATCAAAGAAGTGCCTAAAATATGAATAATTTTCATCCCAAGACATAAATTAAATAAATTCTCCATCACTAAGCTTCCATCTTTACCTAGGCACAAGCACATAACTCTTCAAGTAGAATCATACACCCAGCACAAACAAGTCAGATAACCAAATTCAATAAACTAAAAAAAAACAGAAACACAAAAAAAAAAACCAAATGACCAAACAAAACAGTAAACACAACTAGCAAAAATGCCCTCGATAATAAAGTAGTAAATCACCTTAGAAAACATCCTTAAGCATCCAGATACCATAAAATTAGACAAAAACATAAAATGAGATCTTTCGGAAACTTTAAAAAAACCCAAAAGAGCAACAATTTCTCAATCATTCAGAAATCTCAACATCACCATCAGTAATCTCCTGCTGCAAATCTTTTGGATCTTTCCCATCAACAGTACACCCAACTGAAACACAAGTCCCCAAAATTTCCTTCACTGTCCCACTCAGATCCTTCGCCATCGATCTCACACTCATAACCTTAGCAATCTCAATAACATCATCAAGAGAGATGTTCCCATTATGCTTTATGTTCTTTGTCTTCTTCCTGTCTCTCTCTGGCTCCTTCAACGCCTTGATAACCAAAGCCGCGGCTGAGGGCACGACGGTGACCTTGGCCTGACGGTTCTGGACGGTGAGCTTGACGGTGACACGGAGGCCCTTCCAGTCCTTGGCAGTTTCTTTGGCGATGTCTTCTCCGATTTTCTTCGGAGAAAGACCGAGAGGTCCGATTTTGGGAGCGAGGGAACTGGCTGCACCAACTTCGCCTCCGGTTACCCTCACGTAAACGTCGACCACCTGAGATGGGTCAAACTTCGGCGGCATTTTTGCTTCTCTGTTGCTGCTTGCTGCCTGATGGAAAGAGAGGGAGATCAAGGGTTTCGCGAAAATAGACGGTTTATATAGATATAGTGGCGGCTAGGGTTTTGGGCGAGTGCAATACCGTTTCTAGCCCTAAAAGATGGGTTTTTTCTTGGACTTTGATTAAAGGGAAACAAGTTGTTGGATTTTTATTTTTTTGAGTTTGTTTCCCTCATTTATATATAATTCAATACGACTCAGAGTCATGATTTAAAAAGAATAATTTTAGTTATTTGAATTTATCAATTTTATTTTAAAAAAATTAAAATAGTATTGTTTGGATAAAAAAAGTTTTTTATAAAAAAAATCAATGAATTTTTATTGGATTACGTATTAACCTGATTTTTTTTATTAATTCAAGCTTATTTAAATCCTCCTCTTATGTTTTTTTTAATGTGGACCAATCTAAGTTTGAATTGACCAATTCTTAGTTTAAATCACGAAATTGATTCAAGTTTTATAACAATGTATAATATAACCTCCTTCGTAAGACCTAAAACATGTTCAAGTTCATGGAAGAAAAGACAATGCATGAACTAGTTTGATGTTGTCAATCGTCCATTGCCAAAGAAAAATGTAAGCTAGAAGATGGAGAAAACTTTGATTAAGTTGTTTTTTTAATAAATTTAATGTTAAAGAATAAAATTGAAAAAAAAATTAATAGAAAAATATTCGTGTCAACTCGAGTTAACTTGCCACACTCATGACCTGGGTCATGAGATCAGGATAACCCAATAAAAAGCAAATCAAAACAAATTATGAAGCCTAATTCTCAATCAACATAATATTAAAAGATGAAATTGAAAAGAAAATCAATTAAAAAAAAAGCACAAAAAATAACTCAAGTTAACTAGAATCGACTTATTAAACTTGTGATCCAAATCATGAGATAAGGATAACCTCATAAAAACAGACTGAAATAAATCATGAATTTTAATTATTTATTAATTTAATATTGATGGATAAAATTGAGAAAAAAAATCAATTAGAAAAAGAAAAAAAATCGAGTCAAACGATCGAGTTAGCCTATCAAATCGCGGTTCGAATCATTAGTTTAGGATAACTTTATAAAATTTATAATAAACCTAAATTTAAATTATGAAATTAAAATTAAAATTAAAAAAAATAAAAACACAAAAACCCTCCTCCTATAGGGTTTTTTTTTTTGTGTTAATTAAAGCAAGATGACCCGATATTTCTTTAGATCATAAGATGACTTGATCTTAGCAGTGCATTAAGTAAATATTAGGTAACAAAAGGTTGGCCTCTCATTTATTTCCATAGATCCATATTAAAATAATATGATACATATCAAGTGTTTTAGGAAACA
>Ga0325405_1000049_pt1 | contig 99975 bp, 60 predicted proteins | sample PopdelMetagenome_21_FD_205663 | JGI IMG/M metagenome (GOLD analysis project Ga0325405, IMG submission 205663) | Populus deltoides microbial communities from Bellville, Georgia, United States - Xylem-Control-R2 | ecosystem: Host-associated > Plants > Phyllosphere > Stem > Wood/Secondary xylem...
AATTCCTTCACTTATTTGCATATCAACCCAAATTCAAGTAGCCCAGCATCAAAAGAACCATTAAGGGCTTTTCCCATCTCCAAGTTCCAATTGTAGGCAAATAAACATCCTTGAACCAATTTCAAACAGATAGCTAATTTTTAACTCCGACGCAGCTTCAATCATTCCAATTTGACTCGTCAAGGTCCTTTGTAGTTGTTTCGCTCTCGCTCTTGTCATTGGACCATCTGAATCCTCTTGCATATTAGTTTTAGCTTTACAAGATGGATTATAATTCCCATGATGCACATCAAAATAGCTTTTCAAGCCTTTTACGATAGTGTTGGGAAAGTTGCCCTATCATTTATAAGCATGTCATTAATGGGTTTGTCTGTGGCTTTGAAAATACTTGCGAGAAGCTTGTGGTTTAGGTATTAGTGATATTTGGTAAAGGGGTTGAGATGGTGGCAACTTAATGGGCATCACATCCTCATACTACTCCAGCACATAAGTAATGGCATCTGACATCTCTTCACATCAGTCCAATTTCTCATCCACCATTACCACAAGAAACACCTTTATTTTTTTGCAATCATTTATCAATGTAATAGCTGAAACTGAGATTTTCTTTTCGTATTGATGTTATTTGCCATTAAAACTTCACAACATTGAACAAACACACGGACAGGCTTCATCTACAATCATAATGTCATCAAGATATGGCATTAGACCAATCTTGGCCTTTTTCAAGAAGTCTATGTTAAGAATTATGTCAAAGTCATCTAGATTTACAACTAACAGATCTTTCTTCCCTTTTCATTGATCTAAGACTATCAACATGCTATAAGCCATGCCAATTATTTTATGTGTTTTGAAACTTATTGTCTTCATGGTGGTGTGGCTACTATTCAGTTGCAAACCCAACTTTTCCTCTAATTTGTTGGTTACAAAGGTATGAACACTCAAATCTAACATAACGTTGACTTCTTTATCATTTATTCTAATATTTACATACATCATAGCATTTAAAGCACCCAACTTTCCTTGTCGCAACACATCAATTCGTGTTAGGTAATGTTTGACAAGTCTGAAATCTTGAGCTGAATCTCTCAACTTAGCCACCAAATAATTTAACACATGCATTAGGTTAATGTGTTTGACTATTTCATCCTCATCGCCTTCATTAACTAGAATGACATTTAGTTTTTACCTCTTCGGATATTCCTTCACAAGCAAGCAAGAGTGGTCCATCATAAATGAAGCAAGCAAAGATTGGTTTAACGTCTTTACTTTGTCCACCTGATGGTTTAACCTTTGCATTTATCCACGGTAGAGTTTGATGTACCCCTACTAAACTTCTTCTTTTCTTCTTTGTACTTTGTCTTAGATTTGAGAAGGATACCACATAGCCTTCTCTCGTGACAGATATAAAATTGACCAGGTTATCGATAATTGTGATAGTAGAAGACAAGTTTTTCACCATCTGTCATCTCATTTTTGTTTATACCCATGATTGGAGACCTAAAATAAAGTTGAACAACATGTCTGTTTAGGACATATTCTCATTGTCAAGAATCAAAGAATTGAACCTTTTAACATACTCCTAAACTAACTTGTCATGCTTTAGCCTTTTTTAATTCCTCCTACACAATTCATGATATATTGTTCGACATGAATTGTTCTTTAAATTCTTGCTTAACTCGATCTTATATCTCAATCTCGAGACGTTTGTCATTCAAGTCTTCTTTAATCCTTGTTCTCCACCATAACTTTGCATCATTCCTAAGATACATTATAGTGATATTGACTTGCTCAACCATTCCAATCTTATCTATGCTGAAATATTGTTTCATATCCCACAGAAAATTCTCAAATTCCTTGATACTTCTCACCCCATTGAAAGGCTTCAACTCACGAGTTTTAGGCTTTGAAGTATTTAACCAACATGAGTGTTTGTTACCGCTTTCTTCAATATGGCAATTGATTTCTTTGCGGTCCGCAATCTTTGACTCATCTATATCGCCAAACCAACATGCAAAGTCCATGTTAAGAATTATGTCAAAGTCATCTGGATTTACAACTAACAGATCTTTTGTCCCTTTTCATTGATCTAAGACTATCAACATGCTATAAGCCATTCCAATTATTTTATATGCTTTGAAACTTATTGTTTTTATGGTGGTGTGGCTACTATTCAGCTACAAACCCAGCTTTTCAAAAAAATTCTCATCTAAAAATGTTATGACCCTCAAATTAAGTTGGTACTAAGAGAGAAACCACCATTTTAACCTCCTTATCGAATGTAGCCAGTGGTATTGACATGATTGAAAAGGTAGTTGAGAGAGTTGATTGACAATGGATTTGTCCATCTTTTTAAAGCTCCATATGGTGCTTCAATTATATTCCAAAAGAAGATAAATTAGAGCCTTCACATGTGTGTGGACTATCAAGTTCTTAACAAGGTAACAATAAAAAATAAATATCTAGTTCTTTTAATTGTGTTGTTTGGTTTAATGAATGCTTTAACAATTTTTTTTAACCTTATGAATGATGTATTATGTCGCATGTGTGTGGCATCATGACGATCATCCTCCCGGATTGGGATCTTCATGGTGATGGGTAAAAAGAACAAGTAATTCTTGTTTCTTATCAGAAAAAAAAAATAGAGTTGTCACCTAGTATTTTGGTCACTAAAAACCCTAACCGATCTTAAAGTCTAGATAAGGGGACTAATTATGTATACGGAGAACATACCACCCCTAATACATCTTACCAAATGTAAGCTATATTATTTGTTTATTTGATCTAAACTAAGATATTGTTGTGTTTTCTAACTATTGGTTTGTCTAAAGTTTAAGAAAAGTCATTCTTGGTGAGGAGGTCTTTATCTTATTAAGTTAAAACATAATCATTCTAATGTCAAAAAAATATAAATAAAATGTCTTTTTATTCAATATTGGAAATATATCTTACGTATAAATTTATAATCTCATATATTAAAAGAAAACAAAATAAATTTTTTGGTGTTTTTGAAATATAGGTCAGGTTCTTATTACTTTAATAAACTGATTATTAAATCTAAAAATACATGCAAAAATATCAATAAAAATATTTTTTGAATTTTAAAGATGTTAAATAATGACTTATATTTTTTTTTATTTATGCAACTATGATTTTTATTTTTATTTTTGAGAGACTTAGTCATATGCAATTTAAAATAAAATTGTATTTTTAAAAGAAAGATTTTTTGTTGTTTTTATTGGAATGAAACTAATTTACTTGATATCGAAAAAGTGTCTCGCGTGTAGGTTACACAAATATTAAATACAAGAGGGTAACAAATGTAGGGAACTCAAAATTAATAGCAAGATGATATTCTAAAAAAATTTAAAAATTTATTTAATTTATACTAAGGCCATGTTTTGGTACAACACAAAAAATACATTTTGAAATCAAACTATTTTAATCAAGATATTATCTCAAGACAAATTATTGTTTGTCAACTCAAGACCAAGCAAAATAAAAAATTCACTAAGTGTTGTCCATCGTATTTTTAAAAAAGAGATAACTAAGTGAGCAGACCTAGTGTAACATCCTAATATCCGCGATAAAATAACAATCTCATGTCGAATGAAAAATAGGTAAATGGATAAAAAAAAAAATTTTGTATATATGATTTTCATATAAAAGTCTACTGAAATTTTGGCAGAGTCTCCCCTATACCGGGAGGTTCCAAGTTATCAACATATAACCTGTTTACACTTCTAATATCTCACATCTCATAACTCAATCACGACTCAATCATTCTGGGTCTCAATCTCACAAACATCATCATCATCATCACAACCATAATATTTATAACATACATTGAACAACAAAGATCATTATAGAGGAATAATGAGATAAACAAACATATATAGACATAATCTTATGAATTTCAAAGTTAAGATTTTCTATTCAAGTTTAAACATTAATTTTACAAAATAAGTTATATAAAAGTTGTAATGTTACAAAATACAAGGATATACTCCCTAGAACTAGATTACAAAAAGTGAACAAAAGTTAGGATCTACTCCTGTCGTGCATGCGATGATCCTAAAACAAAATACATATTATTAAAACATGAATATCACAATAAGCATAGCAACACAAATATCCAACAATTTGAAAAAGGCAAACATGTATTCATATGTTATTCACTTCTCCCTTCTAGTTTCCATTGGAATTCTTTCTCATTCAACTACTAAAATTGTTTCCTCTTCCATTATCAACTTCCATTCAAGATTTCATAAGATTAACCACAATTATTTCCGCCTAACACATTATCGGTACTAATTTCATTGGTATCATCATTCCCTCGTAGGTGTCGATGCATAGCGATCCCCTTACCAGGGATCCTAACATACACAAAATATATATTAGTCGATGCATAGCGATACCCTTATCTAGGACTCTAACATACACGAAATATATGGTAGTTGATACATGTGATTCCTTTGCCCGGAATCCTAACATACGCTAAATGTGTGTTGATCGATGTATGGTGATCCCCTTACCTAGGATCCTAACATACACTAAATGTATGTTAGTCAAAACATGGTGATCCCCTTACCTGGGATCCTAACATGCATTAAATGTATGTGAGTTCATGCCACATATTCTACTTCTCTTATTCCCTTTGTCAGCGATAATTTCAACACTCGACAATTCACATAAGAACCATTCACCATGAACACATATACATTCAAAATACTATCCAAAATATCAACATCATTACGCAAACTTTCATCCTTTCACATATTATCCAACATTCGTTAATTCACATTTCACAACAATAACATATTAAATCATGGAATTTAACTAGAAAGAATAGGTGTGGATCACCTACCTGCAGTAGAAGCTCTATTCGTGCCCTGCTGCTGCTGCACCACACTTGTGGTCCCTCCTAATAATCATAAGCATATCTCATAAATTATTCTCATTCAATGATACATTTTATAAAAATCATATTAACAGCCAATACATGTTTTTCTTTCAATCATTCATTTCTTTATATTTTATGTTCTCTCATTTCATCCATTAATATCATCATTCTTTGTCCGACCATAGTTAACATTATAAATTTCTATTTTGAATATGACTCGTTTCTTTTGGAATTTAAAATGCAACATCACATGTTCCTCAAAGTGAAAATACCCAATTTTTACCCTTAACGCGTCTAGATAGTCACTTTAGCGACTTTCGAATCTATCAGTAGAGGTTGTGTTCCGACCTCTCTTAAGATTTTTGACTATATCTGGAGCTCTAAGACTCCGTTTCAAGCGAGGCTAGTCACTTTGAAAAGCTATGACACGGGGCTATAAGTCCCCTGAAGAGAGGAGAACCTAGTTCTTCCCTTAGGATACTTAAAATTACTCATCAATGAACAGACCTACTGCTCTACAGGGTCTATCATGATCCGGTCTCAGTTGGTGACTCATAACTAGAGTTCTATAGCTCCAAATTGAGCAAGACCAACTTCTTTGGTTAGTTAACATCCAAAACTATAATTTTTATAAAGGAACCTGATCGTAATCCCCTCATCCTTCTACTCGAATTCTATCTGAAAGTCAGGAGACGAATCTGTTTAGATTCGTCAACCTTTTCATTTACACACCACATCTACAATTTATCTTTCCCTCTTTTCTCTTCATATGGCCCGCCACCCCTTACTTAATTACCCATACATTTTCTTTGATAAATGATCATAATTTCATGCCCCCAATCACATACAACACATTAATTTACTTAATTTTAACAATTAATACATTTCCCCAAATCAAGTCTAAGAACCCTAATCCAAAATTCAACATTAATGCATCAATTCGTAATTGAATTTGAAACGACTTATAGGATCATGTTTAGAGCTCCTTATCTAGTAAGAATCAAGGTCTCCATCTTCAACTAGTCAAAAGTTTTTGACATCCCCTTTTTCTAATGGTAGTTGGCGCTCCCTCCTCTTTCTTTGTTCAAATTTTCCTGTTAATCTCTTGCCTACAAGTGTTTACTTTATCTATAAACTTTTAACCTTGGATGGGTTCTTGGAATTTTGGTGTTTTCCTCTTGGTTTGGCAATAATAAATTGAATTCTTGGAATTTTGGTGTTTTCCTCTTGGTTTGGCAATAATAAATTCAAAAACTCACTCACTCTCTTTTAATAGCTGCTGTTGGTTTTGATGAGCAAGAAAGAGGGGTATTTATATCCCATAATTTCTCTTATTCTCACTTAGGTCCCATTTCCTCTAAGTGTATTATTCCCCCCATCTTTTCTTTTTATAATTAAGCTATACCTCTTTTCTTTTTTTATAATTCCACCCCGTAACTTTTTAATTTTGTTCATGTTCTTTGATTTATTCCAACCCTCAATATTTCCAAGTTAAATTTTATAATATCTCAAAATATTTTGTTCGAAAATTTTTTGGTTTTTCATCGAAGCTATGATAGGTTTTTATATAAAAGTTTTGTTTATGATAAAAGGCATGTTTTTGTTAAACACAAACGTTATCTTTCCATTTCTGAGTTAACAAAGTTCATGATACAAAAAATGCATATATAATACATTTTTGAGTATGCTTATAATTTGTTTCTTCTGAGTTTGGAATTTACTTGGAACCATGCTCGCAACATAGGCTAATATATTGACTAGAAATTATTAGGGAAACTTAGTTTTATACCACACTCATTGTGCTGCTTATAATTTTTATTAATATGTGTTGCGTTTATGAAAAATATAAAATCAATGTCTTTTCTCAAATTAATTAAACAGGGAATTAGGATACAATGAGTGTGTTTTCCATGCTCAACAAAAGACTGAAGTTCAGAACGCAGCTTTATGAAGTGTTGGGCCTTATAACTATTATCGGCCCACTCAACAGAAGAGCAGAAAACCCAATTTGCATCCTTGAAACCCTAATTCCTGATCCTCACCATCTCTATAAATACTTCTGCTGCTGCCACTTCTTCATCCTGTACAGCTCAACCCAGCTCCGCCTCCTGCATCATCAGTTCCTACCTCATGCTATGGTACGGTAAGCCATGTTTTCTCTTCTGCTACTGCTTTATTGAAGTATTATCCAACTGAAAAGGAAATAGGAAAGCAAGTCAGCTTCTTGCCTGGGTTTCGAAATAAAACGATCCAGGCAGTTTATTATCACAAAACTTGCGATATAGACGATAATTCAGCCAGTATCACTCGCCTGGATCTGATTTCTTCTCTGATTTTCCAGGCCCTTAACCTGCTGGCACATCACTTCACACCTTCCTGATTTTGTTTTGTTTTTATCTCCTTACAAGCTAAGCTAGCAAACGCACTCTGTCCCTAAACCTTCGATGTTTTGAGGCAATTTCTTCGTTTGCAACATTAAAACAAGGAAAGTAGTATAACTATTACTTTCTGTAATTCCAGCTAACTCGCCCATATGATCTTTAATCCTGTGATCTTATGGGCACATGACTGGATTACATCACAAGTAGTTAACCTTTTTAATTCTGGTTTTATTGCCTGATGAAGGGGGTTTGAGACTGGAACCTCACCTGAGAATCCTATGCCATAGGGATGAGAAGTTTACTATAAAAGTCTTCTCAAATAATTGGTTTGTTCGACAATCACCCAGCAGCGAAGAACATTGGCATTTGGCAAAGCTCCCTTCACTTTTACTTTGCCTCCTTAATTAACTAAAATTCCTAATTTCCTTTTAACTAATTTACGACCCAAAATTACCTTAACTAACTTAGGTATATCATTAACAGCGAAAACATAAAACTTCAGAGCGAATGCAAATATAAAAAAGGATAAAAGTACGTTTTTTCGAGAAAAGAATTGGGAATTGGCCCGTCCCATACGGGATCTGCTCAAAATGAATTCATTGGGTATAAAAATCTCATGTTTTCCAGTGTTACCATTTGCTCATGCTACACAGTTCGTTTCTAAAATTTCAAAGTTAGAACGTTATGGTGTTCTCAATGTGTTTGTCATGGAGCGAAACATTTAGTAAAATGGTTTTAGTATTACACATGAGATAGGGATAATATGATTACAATTGATAATGATAAAAAAAAAAAAAACCTAGATTAAGCTGGATTAACATGTAAACCCTCTCCTGAAAAGATCTAAGCAAATTAGCTTTATTTTTAAAATTTGTGATTTTATTATTCCAAACCGCAATGCCAATAAGTCTAGAGCAATAATAATAATAATCCTACTATCCCTTTTAGTTATTTTTAAAGAGCAAATAAGTGTAAGAAGAGATTCTAACTAAGACTACAGATAAGTATAAAAAAAGATTACAATGCTAACTAAAATTTAAATCATGAAATTTAGTGACATGTATAGATAAAGATTACTGATCTAAAAGCGCTTGATTTGATGTAAAATAAAATTTATAGTTTTCTATACAAAAAAGTGTGAAAAGAAATTCTAATTTCAACTAAAGATTATATATTTTTATTCTAACTAAAAACTAAAAACTAAATCGTGAAGTTTAAAGATCTAAATATATAAAGATGCCTGATTTACAGGTGGAGGTAGATGACTGGTCAAAACTTGATTCAATCCAAAACAAAATTTAAAATTTCTATTTGTTTTTAATATTTAGGTGATGGTATCTTATATCAACATGGATGAACCTAGATTAATCTACCGTGCTTATGACCTGGGTTATAGATTCAATTGTGTTTAATAATTTTATTTTGTAAAAATTATTTTTATTTAATTATATAATAATAAAAATATACAATTATAGTAAAACAACCAAATGAAATATAAAAAAAATGAGGTTGTATATAAAAAAAGAAGCCTGCTAATATTATAAAAAAATCTCTATAATGTACTAAGGAAACACAATAAAAAAAATTTAATAGTATTAAATAAAAAAATATTTACTTAGTTGAACCACACTTAACCACTAGTTGAATCAAAAGTCTTTTAACGCAATAAATAAATGCATGAGCATTTCTAATGTGTTTGTTATATATAAAGATTTTTTTAATGTTGAATTGAAAAGCTAATGCATATAATTAATTAAACAAATTAAGAATTATATGTGCCAATAAATACAAGAATAAATGTTCAACATCAATTAAATACTAAAATGAGAAGTTGAGAGATAGTTGCAAATGAATAAATCTGATCTAACATAACGATCCATATATCTGATTCTGTTTAATAAATTTGTTTTTTGAAATCAATTTCTTATTTAATTAAGTGATAATAAAAATAAACAATTATAAGAAAAAAAAACATTACGTAGGATTGTGTGAAAAGGGAACTCATTAATATCAGAAAAAATGTTATAATCTTATTAAAAAACCAAGTATAGATTAAACAATATTTTAATAAAAAAATTCATAAAAAAGATTATAATTAATTAATTTTAACTAATTTCAACTAAAATTGAACACCCGGTACGCTATGCATGCCACATATATACTTACTAATCTGTTTTAATAACTCTAAGTTTATACAAAGGAAACAAAAAAGATAAAAACTAAAAAGGGGCAAGTGTTTAGGCTTGTCAACAAAAGGCTAGGCCATGCAAGTGGGCTTCTGTGCTTGAACTTTATTTTTTTTTTATCTTGGCATAAAGGAAAACAAATAAAAAATAAACGAAGACACCACATCCTTTACTACGATAGATGACTTGTTATCTACTTGCCCATTTCTAATCATTGTAGTGGTGGTTGAAAATCAAGTTCGGTCATTTTTTACAACCCCTAATTTTTAACATATTTTTATCTAAAAACAGCTAAATAAATTGTATAACCTTAAAAAAACTGATTTCAACCTAAAAAGTCCTAATTTGGTAAAACGAAAACACAATATCAATTCATAGAAAAAAAGCCTCCCTCAACCCGTTATACTTTTTCTAGCAACACAAAACCTTAAAAACACCTCAATTGCGTTCCTCTCGTCAAGAAAAATATTTTGACATCGAATTTGGTCTTTTTGTCATTAAAATTCGACCAACTAACCTCTTCCTCTCTTCTTTGTTATTTTTTGACAATCCTTTCTCTTATCTCTCAAACTCAAGGGCTAAAATATAAACAAATTGAAGTTTTGTACCAAAATGTATAACTATGAAACTAAAAAGAAAAAAAAATGATTTTGGAGCATTTTTAAGGCTAGAAGGCGTTGTAATATTTTTCTATTAAAAAAGGTTGCTATTTTTCTTCTTTCTTAATTTAGGCCCCCAATTCTAAATCTTTTACAAACAATAAAGTTGATATTTTTTCCTGCAGAATTGAGAACCAACAAAAAATTAAGATAATTTTTTAAGACAACGATAACCCAATATAAATAAAGTCAAAATAAATTATGAAACTCAATCCCCAATAAATACAATATTAAGGGACTAAATAAAAAAAATCAAATGACGAACAAATAAAAAGAATGGGAAAAAAAATCAAGTCATTAAGTGAATCAGCGTAACTTGTAAATGGATCAACAATGAAAGTTGGATCTTTGTTTTTTGTTCTTAACAGGGAAAAGGATAAACAAGTTGAAAGACTAAAATAGCACCTAAGAAGTGGGCATATTAGGTGTAAATTGAACTTTTCAAACTTCAATAAAATCACCATTCAATTTTAGTAACAACATATAATAATGTAAGGCATAAATAAATCGAGATAAGGAGTAAGAGAAACAAACCAATTTTATAGTGGTTCAAACAATTGTCTAATCCACTTCTTGAACGTTGTTCAACTATTTACTATCACCCAACGGTCTTTTTAACGAGTGAGACCTTACTGATTACACTAGTCTTTTTCAATGATCAAAATTAAAAAACTTTACACAATCTTTTTCTAGTATTAAGATTAAAACCTATCACAATATTTTTCAAGACTCAAGATTATTTGCGCAAGTGGATGGCAAAACATGCTTATTTGAAATTATTATTGGCTACTACTTTCATACAGTGTTGTTGAAGGTTATCGTTAGCGAGGGAAGATCTCTTAATACTTAAACAAAAGGTTAATTAAATGGCTACTTCAACTTTAGCTACTGGAATGAAGAGTTTAGAATTTGAAATTTCTATAGAGGATTCTGTCAATAATGATATGATTCTTTATAGTGCATAACTAATTCCAGCCCCATGATTTATTGATGGGTTGAAGAATACATGAGCGATTTCATGAAAGATCATGACGTATCAATTACACCTGGTTATGATTCGAGGATGAATTATCTTTAAGAAAGAGAAAACAATACAGTCCAAGCAACGAAAAAACATTCAGATTTGATTTATGCCACAATGTTCCTAAATGTTTAGTTTTATGGAAAAAAATGCAACTCTCAATCCGACCGTTGGATTGGATTGAAAATTTACCAAGAGTCTTGCAGACATATTATTAGATATTAGGTTAAAGTTTTAGATAAATTAAAGTTCAATAAGGCAACACAACATATACCAGAAGCTTTTATACAAGTTTTATTATCTGGTTCCTTTTGATTTATGGTCTTTTTATTTGTTATGGACTCTTATCCTAGTGTATGGTTTTAACCTTTATGTTCATATTGATTTGGTGCCTATTCCAATTAATGAGAGGACTTCTATGGATGGAGTGAAAAAGGCAAAAATGATGGGAAAAAACTTCATGACGAGGTTCAATCTCATATTGGGGATAAGACATCAAAATATGCTAAACATGCTAATAAAAGGTGAAAAATAGTCAGATTTGAGCTGGGAGATCTTATTTGGATTTATCTTAATAAAGGTAGATTTGTAGATTTCCAAGTAAGCGAAATTCTTGCCACCATATTTGGAAGATATTGACGATTATGATTTAATGGAGATCTTGATGTTGAGAGTTGATGGGTCATTTCGGGTTCTTAAAAGGGTGAATGATAATGCTTACAAGGTTGACCTTCCTGGTGAGTATAATGTTTCAACTAGTTTTAATTTAAAAGACTTGTGACTTTACTTGGTGACATGAGCAAATGATTGATGTTTTATCCTAAGTGCATGAGTGTCAAAGTAATAAATAACTCGGCAAGATAAGTGTCGAACCACAAAGAGGTCAACTATATAAAATTACAAATAATAAATGGAAAGGAGTTGAAGAGAACTTTTGCAATGAGATATTGATGTTAAACAAAGATAAAACAATTGTCAAGGTTAGAGGATCCACTAATGGTATTTCAAATAAGTATAATATTAACTCATTTTATTACTTAATTGGAAACCACACACAAATAAGGTTCCAATCGGATTATAAATTATTAACATGATCATATTAATTATCTTATTTGAGTAATGCCAATACTTGTAAATGTTGTCAGGTATTCATGGTGATAACTTATGTCAACAACAAATCAAGTTCTTTCATAGCACAGATGTCGATTATACCATACAGTAGGCTATAAAAAGGTCAAGTATTTGTTATACCAAGGTTGTACAACACAAATCTAGATTAACCATTTAACAAGCAAGGTAGTAAGAGTGAGTAAGATAACAATTATAAATATGTTAATATCAAACATTAAAGTCCATGTTGAGTTTATATTATACTTATTCTTACACCATTAGTGTAACCTTTTCACCTTGATAAAATTAACTTAGCTAAACATAATGAAGAAGAGAAACATAAATAAACAAGATAAGAATATAGTTATAATATAAGTTAACTAAGTATAATAAAGGAAATGAAAAGCATAAACAAGAGATTAATGAAATTATAACATGAAATAAAATTTGAACATTACAAAATATAAAAAAGAGAGCAAGATCTTAATTTGAAAACTAAGATGCCTAAATTTATGGCAAGTGCCTCATTTTATAGGTTAAAATTTGAAACTATTGATTTGATGATTAATTATTGAGTGGGTGGCCACCTCTTGACTTGGTGGCTAGCTATTGGCTTATTGGATGGACAAAACATCATTGTTAACATCAAAATTTGAATAGATAATATTCATGAAAGTTCTGGGCATTTATCTCAGCTTTCCACCAAAAAAAGAATGAGCTCATTTAAACTTCTAGCACTCGAGATATGGACTGAGCACTAAACAATGTTTAGACTGCATAATAGATTCAGATTTCTCTTTTGTTGCTAAGCTTTGAGCTTGAAAACGGCAGTTGTGAATCTTGGACTCTCATGAATGTTTTAGGCCTATGTCTTAGCTTTCCATAAAGATAAACCAGACCTAAATCCAAGGTCTACAACTCCAATTATGATCCAATAATCGAATGGTGTTCCAGTTTGAATTGAACTAACATCACTTCTCTAAACTTAACCATTTCTTTATCTTCTCAACTTCAATAGTTAAACACATATGTCATAACCCAATTTTAGGTTATTCCTTAAAATTCACTCTTAAAAAAATAATAAAAAATAAAGGCTGGCAACGTGTAGAAAGCAAGCCGGGGAATCAAGCTGCAATTTTGAAGGACATTCAAGGCCTAATTGTATCCTATTATGCCCAAAAATAGAGAAACAATGCAAATTCAAGGTCAAATTAAATGATTATTGGATGCATTTGCATAACAATTAAGTGAAAAAATATAATTAAATTTTTAATAAGCCAATTTGATTTAATCATCGGCCAAATTGAATTTTAATTATGTTTAAGAATTAATTTGGGTCAAATTGAAGGATTTAATTAAGTGCAAGGACTTAATTATACTTGAAATGAGTAAAATTAATTTTATTTAGGGCTTAATTGGTGAAACATTAAGTTTGTGAGCCTAATTTGGGATTAATTGAGAATATTGAAATTTTAAGAGACCAAATTTAACTTTTACCAAGTTAATTGATTGAAATCAGGGGCCAAATTGTAATAAAATTGAAGTTTTGGGGTCATTTAGGGGTTAAATTGACAAAATTCACAGCCAAGAGCCAATCTGCAAAAAGCGCCAAACTATAGGGGCTTAATTAACTAAAACCAGGGGTGAAATTGAAGAAATTGAAAGTTTAATGGTCAATTAGGGGTTAAATTACATAAAACCGAGACTAGGGACCACAGTGCAAAAGACGCGTAAATTCAGGGTTCTAATTCAAGTTCGGTAATGGTTAAATTGCACTAAATTAAAAGTATAGGGTCAATTATGGGTGCAATTAAATCAAATTTAAATAGGGAGGATTGAAATGAACTTTAACCAAAAACAGAACTCTGGTACTATTCATCTTCTTCTTTAATTTTCTCTTAAATGACAACTCAAGAAGGCTACTTTGCAGGTGCATTTAATGCATCTAACGTCCATCAAAATTGACCAATCTTGCACGTAAATGATCCTCTGTAATTTCTTTACAACCCTATAGGGCCCGTTCAAGTTGAATAACAACCCATCGGTGCCGACACCAGCCTAAAGAGACCAACTCAGTCAGCCTTTCCCTACAAATTTGACAACTCAGGATACCTACTTTGAATCAACAGTTGAGATCCTTCCCAACTGAATCAAGGGCTGCAATTTCCCCCCCATTGTATACAAGATTGCCCACTTCCACCGCCTATAAATAGAAGTGGATTTCATGTACCGAGGGAGAAGAAAATCAGGTCTAAAGTTAGCAAAAAAAAACCAGGTTTTTTCTGGTTTCTGCACATTTCTTGTCTTTCTCTCTCTACCGTGTGTTCAACCATTGAAGACCCCCACATAAACCTTTCTCCTCCACCAACAGACGGTTGCTCAGCCTCCCTATGAACCCAAATCCTCGCTAGTGATAGGGGCGACCACCGCGAGGTCCTCCATCTCCTCGCTGCAGATTTTCTTCTTCTGCTTCTTCTTTTTTCTTTCTCCGCCACAGGAAGCCAACATCGACACCATTTCTTCCACCAGCACCTTCACCCAATTCACTCTAAGCCAATAACAACAACTTCATCCCCTCCGCCAGGTCACCTCCCATTTTTCTCTCCCACCGTCTGCAATTGTGTAGTTGCAAGCAGAACGTGAACTGCTGTTCACGATCAGCAAAATAATTAACATCTTCTTTGGGACGGGCCAGTTCTAGCCCAGCCCAAATGGCTGGGTCAGGTCTGGCCTGGCCCCATTAAAAAAAGAAAAAAATATATGTTGGGCCGATATCGGCCCACCTTTTTCTGAGTCTGTGCTTGGCCCAGTCAGCTGGGCCGGCCCAACCCATGTATATTTACTATATATATATATTTATAATAATATATATTATAATATTACAATATTAAAAAAAAACAAAAATATCCAAAAAAATTTCAAAAATCATTTCAAAAAAATTGTGATTTTCTCAAATATTTTTCTACCAATTTGGCATAATATCGGGTTGTATATTTACACTATAAAATATAAATCCGGTATTAAAACACCTGGTTTTTTTCAAAATATTTCAAAAAAAATTCAAAACATTTAAAAAAAAAATCTCAAAAACTTTTAAATTAATTTCTCTTTTCAAAAACAAAAAAAAATATTTTGTTTAATGCATATGGTCAAATTCTAAAACTTTTCCAAGCATATTTTCATTAAAAAATTGCATATTTCTCATGTTTTAAAAATTTTAAAAATAGATATCATAACCAGTTTATGATCATCCATTAAGGTTTGATCAAAATATCAAAAACCTTTTTTCCAATCTTTGTTAGGGTATAGATGTAGACTTTAATATCTGTAAGGTGTAAAATAAAGTACACTCCTAAGTATTAAATATATAAGGTGTAAATAAATGCGATGCTAAAATTCAGACTTTAGAACGGTTAGGATTTAACCCAATAAGGTAGAGACTTTCTCATGAAGAGAGATTTACCTTTAACCTTAGAAAAGACCAACAAATAGAAACCCGAAAAAAAAAATCATACAACAATGCAGCTTACCTTAGGTAGGGTGCACTGGGGGTGATGCGTCTTCCCCTTGCACAACTAGTCCCTTACTCAGACTCTTGCAGACATAGGTTCCTAGTGACCATAATACTAGGTGACGACTCTTAAACATTAATCATAATTTTATGATAAAATCTAAAAATCCTTTCCAACACACAACACCTCACATATGAGACACGACAAAAGCCTCTACCATTGCTAGATGACATCGCGGTGCGACCCCGCGACAACATCAATCAATTCTTTAAATTGTGAGATAGCCTGCATTCAAAATAAGCATTTACTATAAATTAAATATATTTTATGTTATCAGACTTGTTATTATAAAACATGCTCAAGTTAGAGAATTTAATGATACTTTAAGTGCAATATGATGATATAAAACCTTGATGAAAATGCACTTTTAAATATTAATCACTTGGAAGATGTTGACGATTGTGATTTGAAGAAAAATGTCTTGGAAGATGTTGACGATTGTGATTTGAAGAAAAATCACTTTCAACTCAAGGGTGATGATATGCATCATGATTCTATTATGGAAAGGTTTTATTTTAATATGTATAGGCATTCATATAGTTCAATGATGAGATCTTGGACGGAACAACTATAAAATGCCTTAACAAGTCAGATTAGCATGACTGAAGTTTTGAAGAATTTAAAAGCTTGTAAGAAAAATGGGAATGATTCTAATATGTTTGTTTGTTTTAAAATAAAGCTTAAATCATGATTTGGAAGTTTTGAAGAGTTTGAGTTTGCTGTCAGCCCATGAGCCAATTTGAGTCTGAATTCTCACCACCTTATTGCATTGGAAAATAAGCTTATGTTATATGGCTTTCAAGTTTTGAATGTCATATTTCCAGATTGTCCAACCATGCATACATTAAAGTTGAGTGTAAGAAGTTATGGTTATTTTAATTTTATGTTTTTGTGTGTGTTCTATAAGTAAAATAACATGTGTTATTTATTATTTGTCTAGTTTTTTTTTTTTTTAACAAAGTCATTTATTTGGGTTTTAATTATGTCATTTTGGTATTTCCTAGACTTGGAGGGTTACTCCAAGTAAATAATGATGTTTAAGACCAATTATTAAAACTAGTAGAAACAAAATATAAAACGTTTCAACTTCTTATTTAGAGAACTTTCTTCCTTGTTCTTCCATTACTAGAATTGATTGAATAACAAATCAGACTTATCACTTTTAATCAGAAAGAGTGTGACATTTTTATCCTGATTGGAATTCCTTTATGGCGTTTTTGACTTATCAAAGAGTTTCATTAAGACTTTATCCCCAATTTTCATTACAAATCATGTAATTTTTAGCTTCAATACTACAAGAAAAATCATATAACCAAACTTACCTTCCTTCATCTTCATATCAGATTGCTAGTTTGTTTGGGTTAGGAAGCCAAGACACATTAATAACCCATCACTCAATAGCTCTTAACTAAAGATTACCCACGTGGTTCAAGTGTCACCTACATTTTTACAATAATCATAACTCTCTTAAGAGTTATCTCACTTTATAAGAGAATATAAAAAAGGATTAAGCTCAAGTCTTTATTGAATTATAATCTAACTAAAGAATATGAAAGATGGATTTGATGCACTTTAAGATTTAAAGATTTAAGAGAATGTAGCGAGGAGTAAAAGTTTTTTAGAGAATTAAAGCATCAAAAGTATGAATTGTAAAATTATAAGAGTGTAAGAGTAAATAGAGTTTTATCATGAAATCAAAAGGGTATTTTTTATGAGAAAACTCATTGATGGCCGTTACCCATAAAAAGAAAACAAGAAAGAAAAAAATTTAGTTTTTTTCAAGTGTTCTTCTAATGGCAAGAACGATTATATGTCTAATTTTGAGAGAAAAAAGATGTTACAAACAACTTGAGTATTAAACACATTATACAAACTCGGGGGGTAAGAATTCTTGAACCCATAAACAAAATAGAAACAATTCAAGAAAACTAAAATTAAACTGAAAGAACTTGATCCAATGATTACCTGAACTAAAGAATCAAAGTTAATGGATGAAAGACCCCAACCTTTTAATTATAAAGAATCAAGAACTAAAAGTATAAGGAAGAATGCTACAAAGAGAATTAATCTTTGATAAGTCATAAAGAGTTTAATGAAGAACTAAGAATATGAGCAACCTAGCACATACACAATATCATTTTTAAATAAACCAAGTCTTTTTTTTTTAAATAAACTAAATACAATCTAAATAACCATATTTATACTAGGTAAAACATTTTAAAAAAATTGAAAAAATAACAAAAGAGTTATAAATAAAATAGAAAATAGAATTCTAAACTAAAAAAAATAATACGATTCCTGTACAATTTCTTATATGCTTTATCATAAGGCCTTACTGAACTCTAATTACTATAGAATTTTAACTCTATAGACAACAAAGCCTTCAGAATCTTCTGGAAATATTTTAGCTCGATCCAATAATCGAATCAAAAGTTATGTTTGTCATAGTAAACTTATACATTAGGAAAGAAATAAGCCCAAAATCACCTCTCCTTATCAAATCCGCAAGCTACCAACTTAAGATTCCTTGCAAAACAAAACTCCAAAACTGTTAACTTTATTTCCTTGAATAAAGAGGACTTCTAATAGTGCCAAATTTGTTGAAATCTTTCCTTGTAGAAAAAGGATTGTTGCCTAATTGATCTTTTTGTAAAGTAAGGGATCCTTGCAAAATAAGAATTTCATATGTAATTAAATCATTTCCTTGTAAAAATCCACAAATCATATGAAAAGCAGTCATTTTCTGACTTTCTTGTTTTCCTAGTAGATTTCAAGCTTGATCTCAAACATGTCATTTTCTCTTTTTTGGATGAGTTACCGGGCCTACCATAAATATATGAAAAACTTGAGATGTCTAGTTTCTAATCCCGACCAGGATCGAAGAAAAAATTTACCTATAACTTTAGATATTTCCTAAAAAGTACATGAACATCTAGTTTGGTAGATTTTCAACTTTTTAACCCAAACATCTTGACTTAGTCCATTAAATCTATCTTTGACCTTCTTAGTTTTAGACCTTGTAATAGGCTCAATTTGTACTCTAATGTATCATTTGATGATGCTTGTTGATTCTCATCATTTTCCCTCATTAAAAGGATTATTCATCAAATCAATAATAGGAACACTAATAGGCTAGATTTGTACTATAATGTATCATTCAATGATGCTTGTTGATTCTCATCATCTCCCCTTTTCTCAATAGGAATCTTCATTGAATCAATAATAAGAACACCATTTATAGGAAATATGTCCATATAATCCCACAATAAAAAATTTATAACATTATTTTGCATGGGCTTGTTAGTATAAAAAAAAATTCTTTAAAACCTTCTCTCTTGTATAAAAGTTCTAATGCTTCTTTGTTTTTCCCTCAACACTCTCATTTCGTTGCTTTGATTTTTTTCTCCTCTATTATTCTCTCTACTATCAGCCAACTCTTTATTTTTTTCTCTCTTAGTCAAATATGAGTTTATTCTCCTCTCATAGGTTATGACATTTTCTCTCATCTCATGGCTCACAATATTTTTTAAATTCTCAATCTCATTGGCCTTACTTTCCATTTTGAATTTCAATTGGTCCATGTAAACTTATTTTGGTGACAATGGTACAAGAGTGATAGATTCTTATATTTTAATAAAGAATTCATGTTTCTAAACTCATCATGTTCAACCTTTCTATCAAACTATCACAATCTCTCTAATAACAAATGACTCGTATGTATAGAAACAACATCACATAAAACTTCATCATTATATCTCCCAATTGAAAACAAAATCGAAACCTATTTATTAACCTCTATCTTCCCATATTTATTCAACCACCTAAATCTACAAGATATGTGATACTTTATAATTTTCCAAAAGTTCTTAACAAAGCTAGTACTAGCTACATTAACATAACTCTTATCATCTATAATCATACTACACTTATTGATGTGGCATCTCATATGGAAAATATTCTCTATTTCTTGCTCCAAATCATCCTCATTGACCTAAACATTTAATGCTTGACTAATCACAAATGATTCACCTTGAATCAGATACTTTACATCTCCATCACTAGCTTTCTTTAAGTGGTGGTATCCTTCATCATTGATGTCATTTTTGGACATAATCTCACTATGATCATGTATTATCATAACTCTCTTGTTAGGATATTAAGATGCTATATGATATATTCTTAAACATAAAAAATAATTAACATCATGATCACGAGGTGTTTGAGTGTCAGATTTACCTCTAATATCAGTATAGGCTTTTTTTTGCCTTTTGATGGTTCGGTTTTAGCTTCTATATTTGGCTTGATTTGAACAACCCTCTCTCTCTTATAATTTGACCTCCATGTCAAATAAAAAACCAATTTTAATACCATGTTTTCTCTTTTGGTGATAATTTATTTTTTTGAAAGATTGGTTGAAAATGAGTTTTCATAAGCGATGATCCAAGCTCTTATCAGTATATCTTTACTAAAAAACATCGAATCAAAAAAGATTTACGATTATAATTTTCATGAAAAAAAGTATGACCCAACAAAGTGCACTGGGTTTGGCAATGTGCCAAGCCCCGGGCATGCTGGATCTAGTGCTAGCCAAACCAAGACGTGATTGAGCTTGACAGTGTGCCAAGCCCTAGAGATCGCCAGGCCCAAACACAAATGTTGGGCTTGACAGTGTGTTAGGCCCCGGGCATGCTAAGCTTGGTAGTGTATCAAGCCCCAAGCACACTCAAGAGAATACACATCCTTCTTTGGGCATACCCAAGGGAATGAGGTAATGTAAGTTTAGCATGTTTACTTGGACTTAATAGTCCTCTAAGTCCATTACACTTGGACTAGGCATTTAGCTAAGTCCAAGGTAACATGGGTTTGACAACTATACAAGACCCAAACACTTGGACTTGGCTGTTAGCCAAGTCCATTACACTTGGACTTGACAGTTAGTCAAATCCAAGATAACGCGGGTTTAGAAAACATGCGAGACCCAAAGTATTAGGACTTGGTCATCCATTAAGTCTAAGGTAACGTAGATCCGGAAAACATGTGAGACCCAAGGTAATTGGACTTGGAAGTTACTTAAGTCCAAGGTAACGACCATCCTTCCTTGGCATGCCTAAGGGAATTACGATCATCTCTTCTCACGCCCAAGGGAATGATCATTCTCCTTTGGCACACCTAAGAGAATACACATCCTCTCCTGAGCACACCCAATGAAATAAGATAATTTGGATCTGGTAAACATGCCAGACCCAAGACACTTGGACTTGGTAGTCAACCAAGTCCATTGCACTTGGACTTACCAGTCAGTTAAGTCCAAGATAACATGAGTATGATAATCATGCTAGACCCAAAGTACTTAGACTTGTCCATCCGTCAGGTCTAAGGTAATATGGGTTTTGCGAACATGTCATACCTAAGGTGTTTGGACTTGGCCTAATAAATATGTTAGAGCTAAGGCACTTGGACTTGACATTCAGTCAAGTCCAAGATAGCACGGGTCTGACAGTAATGTCAAACCTAAAGTACTTTGACTTGGCCATCCTCCAAGTCCAAGGTACTTAGACTTCAGTTAGGCAAGTCCAAGATAACATGGGTCTCGCAAACATGTCAGACCTAAGGCATTTGGACTTGACATCCCAACAAGTTTAAAGTATTTGGATTTGACAGTTAGCCAAGTCCAAAGCAACCATCATCCTCTATTGGCACGCCCAAAGGAATAACCATCCTCTATTAGCACACCCAAGGGAATGCCCACATCCTCTATTGGCACGTTCAAGGGAATAACCATCCTTCATTGGCATGCCCAATGGGATGACCATTATTCCTTGGGTCTAGTCCAGGGAAACGTTTTGGACCCTAATCTCCCTACACCTTTTAGGTGTATAAAAGTCCTTCAAGGACCCATCATATTTCTATCAAACATTAATATAGATATAAGTGATATTTATATCTCATTGAATGCTATAAGGGTAAAATTACACTCCAGACCCTCATATTCACAAAAGGACAAGACTCATAGGCTATAAATACACCATGAGACCTTCAAAACAAAGGTTCACAATCTTCATTCTTTACTACATATATATTTTCAGAGCATCTCTCTCTAGATTATTCTTGTATTTTTCCACTCTAAAAAGATACTTATTTAAGCATCGTTGAGTCCCCACCTCTACCAAAGGGGACCTTTTACAGGTACTAGCCGCAAACCACCTTGACTTACAAAGCACCAAATACAAGTTATCAACCACCTTGGCTAGAGAGAATGCATGAGATTGTTAGAACCAATTATCTAACTGATTATCCTACTTGGGAGCCCTATTGCTAGGCTACTTAGATTTTTAAGACTTCATCATTGGCGCTGTTTGTGGTAACATTTTTCAAAAATTCATAAATAACTTTATTGTTAAACGATTTTCCCTAGATACTGTTATTAATGGTAGATAATCAGGACACTCCTGGAATAAGATGATTTACTTATCTTTCTACCGTAACAGATACATCAACCCCCGCATAGCCAATCCTCCAATAACTGATAGAGTAAATGTAACTCCTTACTTAAACAGTTTTAGGAAATCAACAAGCTAAAGAAAATCCACCACCACAGACTAAGGCTCTTCCGCAGCAAGTCATTGCATTTCTACATTTGCCTCCACAACAACCAGCTGCACCAAGAGCCCGTGAACAATTACACTACCTAGACGAGACTAGACAAAATGATATTTATAGAAGTTCCTCAAGTGACCACTCACGCATTTGCCACACCCATGCACAAATACTCTAAACACACTCCTCTTAGTTACTATGGGATCGATATCGGTCATTGTAACCGCCATTATATGCCAAGCTCTTCGGGCTCGTAAGAGCCTAATAGAAAAAAAAACTAAGAGAAAATTTATTCATGAGCATACCCGGGAGAATGTTTATAACCCCTATTAGTGAGGGGTTTCTCCAATTGTCCAAAAATATTGAACACTTGACTCCCTGAAGACTATTTTGTCCATGAAAATAAGTTTAGATAACTATGACGGCTTGGCCTACCCATGGAAGCACATGCAAAATATATGCAGTAGCTTAGAATTGATCATCCAAGATCACATACTCTATTGAAAGCTTGACCAAAGTGAATCAATTTGCAAGCTACTTATTGAAAGCTTAACCAAAGTGAATCAATTTATAGAAAATCAAAGATCACATTGAGCACATGCCATCTAGAAAAAACCTTATGCCTTATCAGATAAAAGCTTGACCAAAGTGAATCAATTTATAGAAAATCACATACGGGTTAAAGAGGCTAGTTTGATATGACATAGACCTTATTTTTATAAGGACAACTAACATTAATGACCTTCTAGATGAAGTAATTAGGGTAGTCAAAGAAAACTTCTTAATGCCACCTTCAAGACATATTCCTCCAAAGAACTTTCATCGTACCTATTACTCAGGTCATCTCAAGATGTATAATCCTTAATAAGAATGTAAGTTTTTGAATATAAATGACTTATTCAAAATGATTTTTTATTCTTTCCAGGTAATGGCTGAAGTCTACTCTCCAAGGAATTAACTTGGTCTTCCTAGTGCTATATGCACCAATCTCCAAGGGATAGATATAATCTTATCAGCGCTATATACATCAATCTCCAAGGGAAGGATATGATTGGTGTCCCTAGTACAAATAACAACATCATGTAATCACCACTCTCAGTAGGGGGGCTCTTATGCCCTGTAAAAAAAATAATGAAGGCCACTTTTTAGTGGATGACTTTTAAGCCTCATGACAATGATGGGAAAGCTACATGTTTTCACTCCCAAAAAACCTATAATCACTTACAAGTTTCTAAGTATAGGTTCACCCTTATTAGGTTCTACATAACCAATTGGGAATTTATATAGATTATGGGCATGGTACTCTTAATCTCTTATTTGCTAAGTACAAATTCTTGTTCTTTTGTATACAAAAGAATTTCTTTTAGTCCATATGCATATTTCTCTATATTTTTCCTGACTTACTACCCCCTTCTCATACGAGCAAAACTCACTACTCTATCTGAAGTAAGAGATTAATTAAAGTCTTTGCATATTATTATATCGCAAAGACTGGTAGTCCACTGATGAACCAAGTTTTTATTAGTATATCTTTAACAAAAAACACTGAATAAAAAAAATTTATGAATATAAATTTTCAAGAAAACAAGCACGCCCCAGTCAAGTCACATTAGGCTTGGTAGTATGCCAAGTTTTGGGAACGTTGGGTCTGGCACTAGTTAAACCCATATGCGATTGGGCTTGGCACACTGCCAAGCCCCGAAGATGATGTGTGCCAAGCCCAGGGCACACCCAAGGAATACACATCCTCTCTTAGACACACTTAAGAGAATGAGGTAATGTGGGTCTAGCAAACATGCCAGACTTAAGACACTTGGACTTGGTAGTCCGCGAAGTCCATTGCACTTGAACTTGGCATTCAACCAAGTCCAAGGTAACATGGGTCTGGCAACTATGTCACACCTAATATACTTGGACTTAGCAGTCAGCCAAGTCCAAGATAACGTGGATCTGGAAAACATGTTTGACCTAACGTACCGGGACTTGGCCATCCATCAAGTTTAAGATAATGCGAGTCTAGCAAACATACCAAACTCAAGGCACTTGGACTTAGAAGTTAGCTAAGTCCAAAGTAATAACAATTCTCTCTTGGCATGCCCAAAGGAATGACTATCGTCCCTTGACACGTTTAAGGGAATAACCATTCTCTCTTGGCATGCCTAATGAAATATGCATCCTTCATTGGGTATGCCCAAGGGAATGAGGTAATGAATATACTAGACCCAAAATACTTGGACTTGACATGTAGCTAAGTCCAAGGTAACGTGAGTTTGACAAATATGTCAAACCCAAGGCACTTGGACTTGGCAATTAGCCATGTCCAAGGTAACATGGGTTTGGAAAACATGCTAGATCCAAAGCACTTGGACTTGGCATTCCATGAAGTCCAAGGCACTTGGACTTGAAAATCAGCTAAGTCCATTACATTTAGACTTGTCCATCTGTCATGTCTAAGGTAACGTGGGTCTAGCGAACATACAAGACCCAAGGTACTTGGACTTAACATTTAGCCAAGTCCAAGGTAATATGGGTCTACCAAACATGCCAGAACTAAGGTATATGGACTTGGCAGTTAACCAAGTCCACGGTAATACCGGTTTGACAATAATGCCAGACCTCAAATACTTTGACTTCACCATCTAGCAAGTCCAAGGTACTTAGACTTCAGTTAGCTAAGTCCAAGTTGGACTTGGCAGTCAACCAAGTCCATTACACTTGGACTTCAGTCAGTGAAGTCCAAGATAATGTGGTTTTAGAAAACTTACCAGACACAAAGTACATGGATGTGACAGTTAGCTAAGTCTAAGGCAACATGGGTTTAACAAACAACATGTCAGACCCAAGGTACTTAGACGTGAGAGTTAGCCAAGTCTAAGGTAACAACCATTCTCCTTTAGCATACCTAAATGAATGACCATCATCCTTTACCACACACAAGGAAATAACCATTCTCCTTTGGAACACCTAGGGGAATATGCATCCTCCGTTGGGCAGCCCAGGAGAATGAGGTAACGCGGGTCTGATCAAACCCAATGTACTTGGACTTGACAATTAGACAAGTCCAAGATAACGTGGGTCTGACAATTATGCCAAACCTAAAGTATTTGAACTTGTCTATTTGCTAAATCTAAAGTAATGCAGGTTTGACAAACATGTCAGACTTAAGTCACTTAAACTTGGCAGTCAGCCAAGTTCATTACACTTGGACTTGGCATTTAGCCAAGTCCAGGATAACATGGATCTGACAATCATGTCATACCCAAAGTACTTCTTCTTGGCCATCTGCCAAGTCCAAGGTACTTGGAGTTTAGTTAGCCAAGTTCAAGGTAACGTGGGTCTAGCAAACATGCTAAACCTAAAGCACTTAGACTTAACAGTCCGACAAGTCCAAAGTACTTGGACTTGGCAGTTAACCAAGTCCAAGGTAACGATTATCCTCTTTTGGCATGCCTAAGGGAATCACCATCCTTTTTTAGCACGCCCAAAGGAATGCTCACATCCTACCTTAACACGTTTAAGTGAATAACCATCCTTCCTTGGGCATGTCTAAAGGGATACCATCCCACCTGGAGCACGCACAAAGGGATGACCCTCTTTCCTTGGGTCTAGTCTAGGGAAAGAACTCAACATCCATGGACTCATTTACATCTGATGTCTTGGACCTTGATCTCCATACCTTTTAGGAGTATAAAAGTCATTTATGGACCCACCATATTTCTATCAAATATTAATATAGATGTAAAGGATATTTATATCTCATTGAATGCTATCAGGGTAAAATTACACTTTAGACCCTCATTTTCACAAAAAAAAAGACTCATAAGTTATAAATACACCATAAGACCTTCATAACCAGGTTCACAATTTTCATTACACACACACACACACACACATATGTATGTATGTATATTCAAAGCATATTTTTTTAGAATATTCTTGTATTTTCTCTATCTAAAAAGCTATTTAAGCATTGTAAAGTTCCTATCTCCACAAAAAAAAATCTTTTACAGGTACTAGCTATAAGCTATATTGACTTATAAAGTACTAAATATAAGTTATCAACTATTTTAGGTAGGGAGAATGCATAAGATTATTAGGACCAATTATCCAACTCAAGAGCTATATTCCTAGGCTACTTGGTTTTTTTAGACTTAATCAATAACATATAATTATCTAGAAATTTTATAAATGAACAATATTTGAATTCTGAAGAGAAATGTAAAGAATTCTTGCAATTGATGATGAACAATATTGCAAGAATTTTGTTAGGTTTCATTTTTCCCCGGAGATGTAATAGCGTTCATATGGCTGCCAAAGTAATTTTGAGTTTTGTGACCAATAGTGTTCAAATAAACCATCTTTATTGCCGTCGTAGCATTGGAGTCCAATAGTTGCTATCCAAGAATTAGAATAAGCCAGCAACCAATGTTCTAGGCCTAATACCTTTTGCCGTAGGGCTAGCTATTTACGTACTTGGAGCCCATCGCGTCTTCTTGGCTAAATTAGCCCATTACTCAATCCTCATAACAATCTCTCTGGTTCAGAAGGCAGAACGGACTGTGGCTGCCAAAGGGGAGCGTGGAGAAGAGAAAAATGGCGGTGAAGAGGTTTATAACTTTAGAATCTCTTGGTCTCTGCAAATCTCACCACCTCAAGAATTTCCACCCAAATCATTTCACAATCTCTCCAAATTCATATCTTTGTAGAACCAGGTATCTCTCTCCCTTCCCTTGTGTTTCTTTTTTTTTTTTTCTGTTTTTTTTTAGGTAAATGATTTTTTGCCTGTGAAGTGTGCTTTTTATTTCAGCTTCTGTCATTTTCTTTTTCTTTTTTCTTGAATTCTGGAAAAAGACAAAAGAAACATAAATTTTACCTGCAGTGTTTCTTAATTAGATTTGAATTTATCATTTTTCAGTAAACTTCAAATTTTAGTGAAGATTAATTAGACTCATGGTTTAGTAGTTTGGTTGATGTGATGTGCAAGGTTCTTGGTCAGAGACCAGTGTATAACGTTAAAGGGCATCTTGTTCCTTTGGTGGGTCATTTATGGATTCACTCTTGTCCATCTCTAAACAATGTTGACAAAGTTGTGGAGCCAACCGAAAATTTTGAGAAAACCGCGGCGGTCTTTAGTGGTAGTGATGTTAAAGTGAAGAGACCAAAGCTCAAAGGCAAACGAGCGGTGGTGAGGTGGTTAAAGTTCTTCAGGTGGAAGAAGAAGAAAGAGTACGAGAGAATGACAGCTGAAGAGAAAATCTTATACAAGTTGAGAAAGGTGAGTTTTGGTTTTGTTGATTTAATGTGAAATATAGTGAGTATAATAGATTAGGAAAATCCAAGCCCATTGTTATTCTCTCTAATTTGAGCTGCTTCAACCATATTGATAGACACCTTGAGATTTGATGTATTCTGGTTTCCCATTTATAGACACCTTGAGATTGATGTATTCTAGTTTAGTAGCTTCATAATATTCTTTTGTTGAATGTTATGTTTTGTTTTCTTCGTACGTTTTGGTTCGGGGATTGGGGTGGGGTGCTGCGGAGGTTTACTGTGTAGTTGAGTTTTTTATTTTGTTTCAAAATGTTTACTGTATGCTCTTGTGATCTGCTTCAATGTAAGCTTGTTTTTTCTGCAGGCTCAAAGGAAAGAAGAAAGGTTTGTTCAAGCTTTGAAAAAGATTGAACCAAAAGAATCATCGGAAGCAACTCATGATCCAGAGATATTGACTCCAGAAGAGCACTTCTTCTTTTTAAAGATGGGCCTTAAGTGCAAGAATTATGTGCCTGTCGGCAGAAGGGGAATATACCAGGGTGTGATTCTTAACATGCACTTGCACTGGAAGAAACATCAGACTCTGAAAGTGGTGGTAAAGACATTCACTACAGAGGAAGTGAAGGAGATTGCTGCTGAACTGGCACGATTCACTGGAGGGATTGTGCTGGATATTCATGAAGAGAACACAATAATCATGTACAGAGGGAAGAACTATTCCCAACCACCAACAGAGATTATGTCACCCAGGGTCACTCTCTCCAGAAAGAAGGTTCTTTTTTCCCTTTCCCTTTCTATTTTCTGAGGCCTTAATGACTGATTATGAAATTGGGTTTGGATGAATATCCATCATCATTATTTTAGGTCTTCATGTAGAAGCATGCAATGCATGCACAAAGTTTCACTTTTTATCTTGTTATTTGATAAGAGATCTTACAGCCTTAGATCTTGCCTTCCATGAGCTGATTTCTTCTCTCCTCTAAACCTTGTGCAGGCTTTGGATAAGTCAAAATGCAGGGATGGTCTAAGGGCTCTCAGGAGGTACATACCAAGACTACAACAGGACCTTGAGTTACTTCACGCACGGGCTGGAGGAAAAATTGGAAAAGGAACTGAACCTACCGAAGAAACCACTGAGACTGACATTGATGGTGCAGAATCTAGGAGCATTTCAAGCAAGCAATTGGAGAATTCGGAAAAGCTGAAAGAAATCATTGATAGGCAAGATGAAGGCTCTGAGGATGGTCCTGATACTGACTTAGGGATTGCATCAGACTCGGAAGATCTATCAGACATTTTTGAGACCGACTCTGACGAAGACACGGAGGAGACATCAAAACGTCCACTTTATTTGGAAGAGTTTGAAAAGTTCTCAGTTGAAGCAGACGGAGAGCCTGAAGATTTTGAGGAGCACTTGCGCCAAATATCTCTGGGCTCAAAAAAGGGAGTGACATCGGGGAAAGATGTGGATATCCCCACAGGGGTAGATGTCGATTCACCATCCTTTGACGAGGTTGATCGCATGTTTCTCCGTGCTGCTTCTCTTTTAAAGAGAAAGAAGAGATAGGAGAGGACTCACTTATGACAGCGGTCATCATTCCGGAAGATAGGTTTCTTTACTACATACGTGAAGCCTAGCAATATTTGATGGGCGTTGCATTTTTTTTTTCCTGATGTAAAACCATTTTGATAGAAATATGATGTAGTTTTTTTTTTTTTTTTTTTTTTTTTGTATAGTTTTGAAACCCGGCCCGGTCCGGTGGGTTAACTTAGGACCCGGCCGATCCGGGGCTGGAACTGGGCTGGGTTGAAGAAAAAACAGGGGAAGAAAAAACCCAGTGTGACCCGGCTGACTCGATCAAAATCCAGTGATAGGTGAAAACCTGAAACTCGGGTCTTAGACCGGGCCGGATCTTAAAATTATGGCTTTTCGTATTTTATTGTAAACATAACTTGGAACTTCAGAAACGTAGTTATAGTAATTACTTAGGTCCTATTTTATGATTCATGGCAGCTAATTATTTTTCATATATTTCTATGTTTATTAATCATTGAAAAAATTAATTAATAAAAATACAATCGAAACTTATATTTTTATAGCTTATTTAATAGTGTTTGGAATGTTTGAAAGTATTTAAGTGTAGTGAGTATGAAAATTTATATTCTTGCAAGAATATAAATGTTTTAATGTACAAATATGAGTATAATTTAGGATTGATGTTTTGAAGTTGATTTTGCTTTCGAAATAGCTTGTGTATATAGTTAAATTTTGTACTAAATTCTTCAATTAGCAAGATATATATATATGATTCTAGTAAAAAATAGTTATTTATAGTCGTTACTATTCCTCTAATAATTCAATCGGTCGATCAGTTCCTGTAAATTCTTAGGTTTTCATCACGTATGAAAAACGGTCAATCGATTACCGGTTAAAATGGTATCACCAAACAATCGATCGGTTCATGTAGAATTCTAGATTTATCAGTTTTAATCCTGGTTAATTCTTAGAACCGTTTTATCAATAATTTTTAAATGCATGCAGAGTGAAGTGTGTGTATTCATTTTAATTTGTGCTATCAAGTATGATATAATTATTTGCATTTAAGCACTAAAATGAACACTTAAAAACTAAGTCTTCACTTGCTTTACATCTTGAACTTGTTAATTGATTTTTTCATTCATATGATCTTTATATAAACATGTTTAAACTTAATATCATCCAAATATATCATTAGTCCATTTCTATTTAATTGTTATTATCAAAATACATAAAAATATTAATATGTGACCCAAAAATCAATATTTTTCATATTATATATATTATAGATTAATCTCTTCCTATATTTTGCATATAGTCCCTTAAAGACTTCACTTGAAAACCAATATATATATGTTTCTCTCCCCCTTAATCATGTATCCTGTTTTATATTTATTTTTTATTTTTCCCTCAATCTCCCCAATTTTCTCCTATTTTGTCACCAACGAAAAGAAAATAGGGAAAGTATAACAATTATAGAAAAATAAAACAAAATCATTGCATAATATTCAAAAGATAATATGCATTACAAAGTGAAAAGTAATAAAAAAAATGAAAATGAAAACATTAAATGATTGTGATATAATCATTTAAGGTGATGGGTAGCAAGAGAGAAAACTAGTCATCATATCCTTCATATTACGCACATCCTCTCGAATATGATTCATCTAACTCTCAATATGCTCTAGTCGACCTTCCATCCTTAATCACCAAGAGCTTGTACGAACATCTTTTGAAGAGGAAGCTCTAGGTGGCGTCTCAAACATATCAACAAACTCAACATCACCATTGATATTCTACTTTTTCCCTTCATCATGCTCTTCTTCATCATGAGTACCAATCTAGTCTTTAGATATCTAAGCACCATATTAGTCAAGACATACCCCATCTTGGTAAGTGTCCTGATGCTATTTCCATCGCTTTTAGGTATGGATTCTTGTCTATATTGGTGAGTAAGATATCAAAATACTCAAAAACAATAGTTAAACATTACTATATGGTAAAGATTTTTGTTTTTTTATTTATTTATCATGGGCCATAATGATATTATTCATCATAATATAAGGGAGATTGATGCAACATCCTCTAATCATACAATCTATCAAACACATATTCATGAAAGTGACCTCATCATAATGCCTCTTTTTGGACAGAATATTATATGTTATTATGTAGTGAAGAATCCTAGAATGTTAGAGCAAATCCTAACTCTTAATATTAACACCTAGTGCGAAATTTAATTGATCAGTATGTTGTGTTACGACTTTGTCATACACAAAATCTCCAATAGTTGGTATGATTATAACCTCATAAACCTTAGGACCTTCTAGGAAATATATGAAGTTAAACTTCATACATAAAATCTCCAATGATTTTATTGCTTAAAATATTGCCTAAAGTATCACAATCAAATTCAATATGCTTATTTTGCAAATGACTTACTATTTTAGGCTTCACATTGATTCACATATTTACAAAATAACATCATGATAAGCTTAAGATAGATGAGTTTCTTCAAATGAAAAAGATTTTGCCAACCTATATAAGTAAATATTGTATCTATCCCAAAATCACTTAACATGCTTTCTAATCCTCTTTAGACAACTATAGATCGATTAGCATGAACCATTTTATCCAACTTGTTGTCTCCAAATCTAAACCAAATAAAATTTCAAAAAGCTATTGTTCATCCTGTAGATAACCTTCTATTTCTTTGTTCCAATTGATCGGCTGATTGAATTGGTATGATGAATCGGTTGACCGGTTCATCCTAGATCTGCATTGTTAGAGAGTTTTACAGTAAAACAGATTTTTCATGCTAAAAGGGGTATAGTTTTTTTTATCATTTAAACATATCCAACTTATTTCCAATAATGTATTCACACAAGCATAAGACCTTGAATGTCATTAGCATGTATAAAGCCTAGATTCCTTATAATTTCATAAAAGGAATCCTTACCTAAAGGCTATGTAAAAACATTTACAAGTTGATGTTCTGTGCTAACAAAATCAAGTATAATGTCACCTTTCAACATGTGATCTCTTAGAAAGTGATGTCTCACTTAAATATGTTTTGTAAGTGAGTGTTGTATAGGGTTCTTAGATAGATTTATAGTATCTGTGTTATTACACATGACAAGAACATGATCAAAATTTAGTCAAGTCTTTTAAAGTTTATTTCATCCATAAAATCTGAGCACAACAACTACCCGCCACAATATATTCCGCTTTAGTTGTTGATAGAGCTACTAAGTTTTGTATATTGCTAGCTCAAGATACTAGTGATGATCCTAAAAAGTGAAATGTTCCATTAGTATTTTTTTTATCAACTTGACACCCAACAAAATCTGCATCCAAATAGCTAATCAAATTCAACTCGCTTCTTTTCGAATAACACATCATTAAGTCATTGTACCATGTAAATATCTAAAAATGAATTAAACAACAGCTACATGGGATTCTTTAGGATATGCTTGAAAATGTAAGCATAGACAAACACAAAACATAATATTGGGTCTACTTGTAGTTAAATACAAGAGTGAGCCAATCATACCTTGATATTTTGTGATGTCTATGTTCTTATCATTTTTATCCATATCAAGCTTGATTGATGTTCCCATAAACATGTCAGCTTTTTTGACATGTTTCATCCCAAATCTTTTTATTAGATCTTTAATACAATTGCTTTGGTTGATGAAAATTTCATCGTTTGTTTGCTTGATTTGCAATTCAAGAAAAAAGTTCAATTCTCTCATCATGCTCATTTCGAATTCATCTTGCATGCATTTTGTAAATTTCTTACAAAGAGATTTGTTAATAGCATCGAATATAATATGATCAACATATATTTGTACAAACAATATATCTCTACCTTTTCTCTTTGTGAGGAGGGTGGTGTCAATTTTATCAATATTGAAATCATTTTCAATAAGAAAAATCTTTCATTTATCATATCGTGCTCTTGGTGCTTGTTTTATGCCATATAAAACCTTCTTAAGTTTAAAAACATGATCGGAAAAATGAAAGTTTTCTAAACCTTGAGGTTGTTCAACATATACCTCTCCTATAATAAAACTATTTAAAAATGTACTTTTGACATCCATTTGAAAAGGTGTAAAATTGAAATGAAATGCAAAAGCTAAAAGCATTCTTATGGTATCTAGTCTAACTATGAGTGCAAAGGTTTCTTCATAATCAATACCTTCTTCTTGATTATAACCTTTGACCAATAGCCTATCTTTGTTTCTTATTATTGTCCCATGTTCATCAACTTTGTTCATAAAAACCCATTTTGTTCCTATGATGGATTGATTTTTAGATCTAAGGACTAGTTCTCAAACATCATTCGTTTCAAATTGGTTTAGCCCATATTGCATGGTTAAAATCCAATTAGCATCCTTCTCAGCTTCTAGGAAAGATTTAGGCTCTATATGCAAAATAAATATACAATGCTCATTGATGTTCCTATGAGATACCCTAGTCTTGGTTCCTTCAAATATATTACCAATAATTAAGTCAAGAGGATGGGAGCTTACATACCTTAGCTCTTTTGGTGGTACAAAAGAGTTACTTACCATTTCTTGTTGATGGTTTGTGCTTGGTTGATCTGTGTTTATTTCTTCATTGTTGTTCTCTATAGATGTCTTATCATTAAGAATTAATTGTTGAACACTTTCATTTATGTCATCTAGAATTTCATTAATTTTTTAAGTTTCCTCAAAAGCGATATGCATAGATTCTTCAAGACAAAGTATTCTATTATTATAAACTCTATAAGCTTGGCTAGAGGAGGAATATCAAAAAAAAAAATACCAACATTGGATTTTGAATCAAACTTGTCCAAGTTATCCTTAGTGTTAAGAATAAAACATTTTGAACAAAAAACGTTAAAATATGAGATGTTAGGTTTTTTTCCTCTTCAAAACTCATAAGGAGTCTTTTTCAACTCTAGTCTCAAGGTAATACGATTTAAAACATAGCAAAAAGTATTTATGACTTCCACCTAAAAACATCTAGAGGTATTAAATTCATTTAACATTAGTCTTACCATTTCTTAAAGAGACCGATTTTTCCTCTCCATAACCTCATTTACTTAAGGAGTGAGTTGAAAAGTTATGGTGGTATCCTTTTTTTTGCAAAACATTTCAAAAAAATCACTTATAAATTCACCATCATGATCACTTTCTATGTTTATGATTGAAAACCCCTTTTTAATTTCAACTTTCTTTGAAAACCTTACAAATTCATAAATAGTTTCATCTTTTAATTTTAAAAACAAAACTCATATATATCTTGTAAAGTCATCTACAATCACAAACACATATCTATATCCGTTTATGCTTCTAACTCTAGTTGGTCCAAATAGATTTATGTATAGCTATTCTAAAGGTCTGTCAATAGAAATATGGTGTTTACTCTTAGAAGATGTTTTCAGTTGTTTACCTATTTGGCAAGTATCACATAATTTTTTATTTTTGAATGCAATATGAGGGAGTCCTTTAGTAAGCTCATTTTTTACAAGTTTAGAAAAAAATATCCGTGCTTATATGACCTAATTTTATATGCCAAAGAAAATTATCATTAATGCTAGCAATAAGACAACTTTCTATCCTAATGCATGCTTCAATTTTAATCTTATAAACATTTTCTTTTCAATTACCAACAAATAAAACTTTATCATTTTCAAGGATTAAGCAACATGCATGGTTAAACATGATTTTGTAGCCTTTATCACACAATTGACTAATACTTAGCAAATTATGTTTTACCATTTACAAGAAACACATTTTCTATTAAAGAAGAGGACTTACCTTCAATATTGTCAACTCCAATGATATTTCCTTTTGAGTTGTCTCCAAAAGTTATTTTTCCACCATTGATCTTTGTAATGCTTTAAAATAATAAATCATAAACGGTTATATTTCTTGAACAAGCACTATCCAAGAATTAGTCCCTATATTCCTTTAATTCCTGCACATATAAAAACAAGATGAGGTTTTTGGTACTTATACCTTCTTGGGTCTTTTGTGGTTAGTGTTGGTTCATTTTGGAACCCAAGTCATATAAATAACTTTGTCCTTTTTCATAGGACTTGCATAAATCAAGTAACCATTGATTCTACAATAATTGCATGTTTGATTTGGGTCATGTGATTGTTTGGCTTAAAAAAAGTTATTTAGATATATTTTATTCTTCGTAGGTTGATAGCCTAATCATCTTATGTTGAAGACACATCTCTAACTAGCTAGAATGGTTTTTAAATTTTTAGAACCTTGAGTAAATTTAGCTAGTGTAATCTTCAACCTATCAACATTTTCCTTTAAAGCTTTATTTTCCTCTTCAAGTTTGTTCATCTTATCATAATCTTCAATTATAATGCATGCTTTCTTTTCTACTGTATTTTTCTTAACAAGTAAACATGCATGGTTCTTTTTTAATAAACTATACTTAGAACCTAACTTTTTGTATTCATCATACAATATCTCAAATACATTATACAATTTATTATAAGAGACATCAGATTCATCATCCGAAAAACGTTTCTCATTATCGCTTTCAATTACCATGAAACAACATTTGCAACATGCTATTCTTCATCACTTGAACTAGAATCCGAGTCATCACTCCATATTGCTTTCATAGCTTGTTTGTGATGATGTTTCTTCTTCTTATTTTGAAGAAGAGGACAATCAACTTTTATATGTCCCGTCTCATTGCACTTGTAACATCTAAGTGTCTCTTTGCTAGATTCTTTCTTATTTCCATCCTTCTTAAAGTTTGAGAATTTTCTATTTATTTGCTTCTTTCTTAGGAAGTTTTGGAATTATCAATGAGGACAATCAACTTTTATATGTCCCATCTCATTGCACTTGTAACATCTAAGTGTCTCTTTGCTAGATTCTTTCTTATTTCTTTGCTTCTTTCTTAGGAAGTTTTAGAATTATCTATGATTAGTGCGAAGTCCTCCTCCACTTCTTTTTTTATCATCATCATCATCACTATCAACATGATGTACGGTTTTGAATGCCAAATTCTTATTGGCATCTCTTCTAGTTCTTGCTTTTCCATGATGATTTCATGAGTCATTAGTAAACCGATGAGCTTTTCCAATGAAAGTTTGGTGAGATTCTTAGCTTCTCGGATTTTCATCACCTTTGCTTCCCAAGTCTTTAGCAAGGACCTCAAAATTTTGCTCATAATATCGACATTAGTATAAGTCCTACTAAGAGCATCCAAACTATTAGTGATAATTGTTATTCTTGTAAATATACTACTTATGGATTCATTTGGAAACAAATTTGAATAACTTATATTGATGTATAAGCATATCAATTTTGAATTCTTTAACTTGATTATTACCTTCATGAGTTAATTCTAAAGTATGCCATATATCTTGCAATAACTCAATTTTGGATTCTCCAAAATTTTCTTGAATGTTATTTTATTTCTATTTTTATTCATAAAAATCCAAAAAAATTAAGAAAAAAGTTTAAAATTCAAAAATATATTATCTCGGGTCAACCACCTTTTCCATAAAAAAACGAGTCCACCAGATCCATACAAGTCAAACCGTGTCGACCAGGGTAAAAAACTAGTTTTGGGCCATTTTGGGTGAAAACCATCATTTTCGATCAAAACCGAGTCCATCGAGTCAATATGTGTCAAACCATGTTGACCGAGATAAAACAAAATGAGTTGCAGGCCATTTGGGGGTCAAAACTGTTATTCTCAATCAAAACCCGGTCCACCGGGTTGATACTGGTCAAAAAATATTTTTGGTGTTTCAAATTAATTTTTCGGTAATTAAAATTGATTTTGAGCGGTTGAAATGAGCTTTTTTTAATATTGATTTGAGTTTTTAGTTTTACATATATAAATATTTATTATTATATATAATAAAACAAAATCAATAATGCATAAGTTTTTATTGTAGTAATTGGTGCAGTTGGGGCGGTGAAATGTTTTTTTTAGGAGAGAGCCGTGTCTCCTATTTATAATTTTTCATGTCCCCTCAGCATTGCCTATAAAAGCCAATGAAAATTCACAGAAGAAAGATGAAGGAAAGAGGTAGAGAGGAGAAGATAAGAAGTAAATAGTAATACTATTTATATTTTTTCTAGTTTTTCTTCCCACGAGTAAGAAATTAATTTTTTTTAAAACAATTAGAAAAATACAATAAATATTTTAATCATTAGATCTAATAGTATTTAGTTCTGAGCCTTTAATTGGATCTAATATAATACAGCTTACCACACTGAATTAAAACCCAAATCTATCTCCGCCTTTGAAAAGATCTATCTTTGATCCTATCTTGCCACATTATCGGGTGCACCAAGCATACAGTGTAGCTTATCACACCGAAGTTAATATCTGTCAATCAGGACCATAAGATCAAGCCAATCATAGCTAAAGGATTAAATCAAAAGTGATCAAGCGGTCCACAGGCGTCTGGTTCACCAACTTACCATATCGCGTCCGCACCATAGCAAATCTCAGAGATTCTCTCTCTCTCTCTCTCTCTCTACATGGATCTCCCAACTCCGGCCATCTTAAGACGTCATCTCACCATATAAAGGTTCATTTCCTCCTAGCGATCAAACCCCAAGCGGGTTTCATCACCTTCACCGCAGCATTATGCCGGGAAAAGGTCGCGACGTCTTCGGCCAATCGAAGCTTCAAGCCGCTGATTCTCTCTCATCAGCTATCAACAGCTAGTACGACCACCATCATCAGAATCTTCTCCCCTGTATCTACCAGAATCTTCCTTCTTTTGTCCGTAATCTGGCCGAATAATTTCACCCCTCCAATAGTGCCCGCGCGTGAGCTACATGCGCCACCAGGGGTATTTTCATAATTTCCTGAGAAGATCAAGGGTATTTCAGTCTTTTACCTATATAGTGACACTCAGGTAATTTTGGGGATTCCTAGTGGTATTTTATTTATTTTTTATATAAGTATTTGTAAAATTTTCTTTGTATTTTGTAAAATACCCGAAATAAATATAAAAAAGAATAACGACGTGAGTTCAACACCCATCTTATCTCGTCATCGTTTGCGGGTCCAAAGCCCAATTCTCAAGTATGGGTATGCCCTTTTTTAGCGATACCAACATAATCTTCCTTTTTAGGAATGAACATTGTTTGTCAACACATCTCTTTTTTACAAAAAAAAAAAAGAATCGATCTTAAAAGTTTAAAAACAAAATATGAATTATATCCATTGTTTATTTTTGTAACTCAGATGTAGCTCTCATTTTTAGGGTTAAATGTCAACATTTTAGACGAGTCTCCTATTTTCAGGGACTAATGTAATTTTTTAATGTGTCATCTATTTTTAGGGATCGACATTAACCATCTTTAAAAACAAATTGCAAATAAACTCAAAATATTATAAGACTTGAATAAATAAATAAAACACAAATAAAGGTAACCTTTCTCTTGAAAGGATGTTTTAAGGGTGGTGTTTACCTTCTCTTAATCATAACTAACTAAGTACCTAAATTTCTAGGACCAGTGTCTAATTTAGGATTTCTAGTTCCCTCAAATTACTAGATGACGACTCCAATAAAATCTTTATTTCCCCTAATTAATCTTTTTTATTAATAAAACAAAGTGGAGCTGTTGCGTGACGTCGTGTATCGATATATCCCTAGCTTTTTTAGAAGATGATATTATATTAAACTCACTTCTATTCAAGGCATAATACAAAGTGTTCATAGCTTTATCATCCATAGAAAAAAACTTCTTACCCCCGTCGGTATACTCATTTCTAGGTTTAGAAATCATTATATCATTTTCAATCTTAGTAGGTTTGTGAGATCCATTTTCAATAGATTGACATAAATCATAATCAACATATTGAAGATATATAATTATCCTAACTTTCCAATAGACATAGTCATTACCATTAAAGAAAGGTGTTCTAGAGGTTGATTGGAAATAATGCAATTAACTCAATTAAACACAATAAACATAATTAACCAATAATTTAATTAAAGTGCTTAAAGTAAAAAGTATAGGGATAGAAATTGCAAACTCGGTTTTTAACATGGTTCGACAAGTCTACATCCACACCTCAAACACCAAATCAGTCTTAATTATTATATTCTTTACTAGTCCAAACCAAATATTACAATGTCCTTGATGAATCCTCATGAAATCCTTTTTCACCATTTAAAAAAACACCCTCTTTAATATTTTTCACCTTGGTGAGGAACCTCACCAATGACCAAGAGTTTTTCACTTAAACTCTTGAAGGATTACAATTATTTAAAATATAAAAACACTTACTCAAAGAGTAGATAATATAATTGAAGCTTTTATCTCTATATCTTACTCAATAACACTTAGAATATATGAGTGTAGTTAGTATGAGAATTCATACTATTGTGTAAAAATATGGAGGTTCTAATGCATAAATATGAGTATGATTTAAGATTAATGATTTGAATTTGTTTTTGCTCTTTAAATAGCTTATATATATAGTTAAATTCTGTAGTAAATTATTCAATTAGCAAGCTACATAATTGATTCTAGAAAAGAATAGTTGTTCATAGCCATTATTGTTTATTTGACAACTTAAGCGGTCGACCAGTTCAAATTGGTCAAGCTAATCATTCGATCGATTCTTGCAAATTTTAAGGTCTTCATCACGTATGAATAAACGATCGATTGATTAAATTGGTATCACTAAATGGTTGACCGGTTCATATAGAATTCTAGATTTATTCTTCACTTGCTTTGCATCTTGGACTTGTTGATTGACATCTTCATTCAATACCTCATGCTTGTTGATGTGATTTTCATATAAACTTGTTTAAACTTAATCTTATACAAGTATATCATTAGTCCATTTATATTTAATTGTTATCATTATAATGCATACAATATTAATATATGACCCAAAGGTCAACAAATAGCTTAATCATATTCATATATTTACAACTTTACTTTATAGTTTAAACATCTTATGAGGTATTTACACTTGCAATGATAGCTAGAGAGGTTCTAATTGAGATGTGTGCATTCACTAACATGATTGAATACAAAGTATTTTCAAGTAGTCCATTGTGGTTAAGTAAAACTAGAGATATTATGATTTGATGTCGTAGATGACAAATGGGCAGAGTGTGTTATACGGAAAGTATCGTAGATGGCAGGATTGTGTTCTTTAATGAATTTGGTGACACACCGTACCCTAGCCATCTTTTGAAGCAAGTCTTAACATTGCATGACAACCTTTTTAAGTCACAGGTAGGGTAGGGGAGGAAAAACTCTATCTTTCCTATATACATATTTCTTTCTAGAAAAGTCTTCTTTCAAACAAACAAAATCCTGACCAATAACATATTTATTTGAAAACATTGGTTATAATGGATACACGTAGTAAAACTTATATGCCATCCATAAATAATATAAAATTCCCATTCATGAGTCTCAAAATCCAAAATGCTTAAGAATAAGATTGATGTATTAAATAATCGATTAATCTTTTAGTTCAAGCAATTTAATTTATTCTCCTTAGCCAATGTATCTATTGGCTTGATATGGAAAGCCCAAGTGAGTGGTAACTAGTGGTGCCTAGTAAGCCAATGTGGTTGATAGTTGATACCTGCAATAGGTCTCATTTGATGGATGTAGGGACTTTCATATGCTTAAGTCAAGAACTTTGTAGAGAGAGAAAGTGCAATGATATTTTAAAGAGATAAGCTTTGAAAATATATATGTTGAAAGTGTTAAGAATAAAGAGATTGTGAACCTTAAGTTTGAAGGATTCATGTTGTATTTATAACCCATAAGTTTTGTCATTTTGTGAAGAAGAGCTAAAGTGTAAATTTACTTTTATGATATTTTGAGTTATATTTTACTCAAATTAATATGTATTGAATCAATATAAAATACCGAAGGACCCACGCGGAGTTCTGGAAAAAATTCTCAATAGAGTTTTGGGCTTGGATAAGGTGTCTGAACACATTAGAGGAGAGAGATGAGTCTAAATACACTGCTTGAACCCAAGCAAGTTAGGCTCATGACTGGTAGCTCAAGCCCACAGGGATGTTAGGGTACACGCCCAACATCATGGTGCTGGGCAGCATGCCCAACATCAATTGGGGTGTCAAGCCCAATACCAGTGGGCAGCACACCTAGTAAGGTCAGACGTGTCATGCCCAGCATGCTGGACGTATGCCAAAATGGTGGGCTTGGGTTTTCATGCCGGAGCTCGGGCATACGCCTATGCACATTGGTAGTATTTTGGGTTCGGGTATGGTATCCTAAGTCCGTGGGAATGTTTTTGGAACTTCTTAAGGTTTTTTTAGGTCTTTTAGGGGTTTTTTAAGCCCGTTAAATTTAGATTCATTAATCATGAATCATTTTTTCTTAACTTTAAATTCTATGCCAATGTAGGGTTCTACAAGGTAAAGTTTTGCTAGACTGTTTTATAATCTTGTCAACCTTATTTAGATACAATTCAATATTTTCCGAGAGCTCATCATAATTTTCATCTTGAAAACACCTCTATTCTGTTTGATTACAAATATTGTCCATTGGACTCTAAAAATTCAGACAAGTTAGTCATTCATCAACTATACATAAAAGCAAACTAAAATTATTCCATTTCCTCTGAAGTAACAAAATCTATGATTACAATCTAGCCTGATTATTTCATTTAGAGATTTTTATTCTTTTTTATTTCTAATAAACAGATAGAAAAAGTAAAGAGAGTTTTTAAATAGATTCTTTTAAAAATAAAAAGTTTCTTTCAAATTATTTTAAAAAATAATTTAATAATGTGACAAGTTAAATTATTATCTAATTAATCCAATTTAAATAAAAAAAATTAAAAAAAATTCAAAACAACATCATTTGAATTTTTTCTGCTTACTCATGAATATACATGGCAAATCCACGTTCGGCATCGTAAAACCTCTTAGAACCATGACCAGCATAAACAGTAAAATGTTTTTACTAACAACCCGACTGCAGAGTGTTTCCATTTGTTTTTTTTTTTTTTATTATTATTATTATTTACTGGGCTCGGCTTATTGGGCCCGCTATCACCTTCAGTTTTAATTTCACTTGCCTTGGCCCACCCCATCCAAAAAGAACAGGAAATATTTCAATATCACTTCCATTACCTCAAATTAATTTTTCCTGTTACTTGACAGTGAAGAATATCACCCAACCAACTTGCAATCTGGAACTATCACAACATTAAAAATTAATGTCAGCAAGACACTGCCTTTCCGTCTTACTACAGTATTCCAACTTCAATTTCGTAAATTGCTTACTTTTATGCTTCTAAAGGGTTTTCAGTTCTTGTGCAGTACCAAGACACTGCCAAAAGATTATTTTTTTTCCCTGTCATTCATCCAAAGCATATTCGCAGCTCATTAGATGAATGTCCAGCTTTGACCAATGCCCTTTATGGACTGAAAGGAAGAAGCAAACTTGTTCCTGAACATTATGAATAAAGGAAAGAAACATAGACAATGATAAACAAAACTTGAGTGGCATGCCGTTTCATCTGAAATTGCAGTTGGCCTGTGTAAGCCTCACTTGTTGCGAAAGAGATACTGAAACCTGAGACCTCTTGGAAGAGAGGGAAATGGATGTTAGTTGAGTTACAAGCTCATTAACATATGCCTGACGTGTGTGTCTGCAGTGTATCGGCAGATAGTTCCTGTGTTGGTGAACCTGAGATGCATTGCAGCAAGTATATATCAGAAAGTAGTACATTATCTGACCGTATAAGCAGGTAAAAAAATATTTTTTTAGACTTCAGGACCATAGAAAACATATATTTTACTTTGCATTTAATGAATAATGTTACCAAATCGAATCCTAAAACATCTTGAGCAAAATAAAATGATTATAAGACACTAAGAACGATCAAAAGCTTTCATGACCAAAAGTAAATACTTACGTTAAATGCCAAGGCTATCCATGACGGGAAAACTTTTGCACTTCCGATTCAACTTTCCTGACACTGTCCACAATAACTTGAATTTTTGAAGCCAGTTCTTCTGCTTCCTCCACAACGTTGTTCATAAAACTGAGTAATTTTTCACGATAAGTTGCACATAATTGCTCTTGATGCTCTAACTCTTGAGTAAGCTCTTCAATTTTCTTATCCTTGCCACCCTACATGCTCAAAAAAGCAAACAATTTGCTAAGGTAACTAAATCAAATCACAGTAAATATGTGAAGCTAGATTGCATAGATGTTTTGTGCCTGCTGATTCTGCATAACTCAAGGAGCCACCAGAAAAAGGTTCACTGGACTGTCCGTCCAGCCATATTGCAAATATGGATGCCATTGGAGACATGCCAGCAAATATCGTACTCATACAGAAAAAATGGTTAAAACTCTGCAAACTGTTTATCCTGATGCAATTATTTAATTCAATGAAAACACAGAGCATACAATAAATGCATACAGCTGCGGAAACGCCCAAGAAAGGTAATAGGAGCAGTCCAATTAAGAGCCACATTCAACAACGTGACTGGTAATTAACGTGATGTACGAACAGCAAAAAAGAGGTTTAGATGTAGTTAATGGCAGGGCTAAGAGTAAAATGTGATATGATGACATGGTGTAATGCATATCCGAGCAAGGACCATAAGTAGAACATCCTGTCATGCTTGCTGAGATATGGTAAGCCTAAGGCCACATACACCGGTTGAAAGTGTTGAAAAAAAAGCCACCCTTCTCTATTCAAGAACTATTGCAATCTTTGAAATAGCACTTGATTGATTCACAAAGAAACAGTCTTTTTACACATGCATGTAGTTGTCCGGTTTCTTTAAGCATTGAGAAAGCTAGATAAATGCAAATCAGGAAACGCCTATTTGACCAGGCTAATCATCACCATATATAGAAGCCACAGAAATTCCCTCCCACTTTAAGATTTTGATGAGGAGCTAAATTCATATGCGAGAGAAAAACAAAAGATGTCAGCACAGCGAAACCCATCTCAGGTTTTATACTGCAGAATATACATACCACTAATACTGGCGATTGTAGTTTCAGAAAGGCAACATTGGTGGAAAACTTTGGGCTGCTTCACCCACCTAAGAGTTGGGGAAACAACTAAACCTGTTCTAAATACGTATAACAAAAGGTAATGACACCAAGTAATCATGCATTGGCATTTGGCACTGAGAGAGAAAGAGAAATACACAAAATATATTTCCCCAGAAAGATAAAAGAAAGAAAAAAAAAAAAACCTAGCCCGGCCGATGAAAATGATTGTTGAATAGATTCTAATTCTATGAACAAACAAAGAAGCAAGGAGTTGAGAGTTGAGATACTAACTGATGAACTGAATCCAGAGGTGGTGACAACTAAAGGATGATTATGATCCTTTTCAAATCTAGTAACCACCCATTTTCCGGACTTTTCGATTTTAACCAAGATTGTAGCTTTGCAACCATCTCGTGCACCGGGCCTAGGCTTCTTGTCCGGGCCAACATCAGTCCTGTGATTAGGAGAAAAACCCTGTTTGTTACATCCAAGACGACGAGCAAGAGTTCTTCCATCAATCCCCGAACGTCGACGTTGCATAACACGCACAGCAAATCCTACCCGTCTGGCATACTCTGTGTAGAATCTCCTGGCAGCATCTTCAGATTCAAATTCCATACCAACATCCGGTTCTGCAATTCCATCTCCAACAGTTTCTTCTTCTTCGACACAACAAGTAGAAGTGTCAACGACACCCTTGTCCAAATCCACTGATACAGTCATTAAAACATACCATCATTAATTCTTTCCTGTTCCAATTACCTTAATTAAAAAAAAACCATGCTGTTCAAAAAATTAATGTAATCGAAATTGCGGAGTTGAGTACAGGGAAAAGGAGAGAAGAACTTACTGGGAATCGAAAGAGGGTGGACGTGGAGTGGAGGCATCAAATAGAATATTTGATATATCCAATCAATGTTGAAACTAAGGTCAAGCTAAGAGATTATGATAGTTAATAATTATAGAATTAAAATAGGCATTACGAGGGATTCACATTTCACACTTTTACTATTCTTATTTTGGAAGAAGAAAAAAATATACGAGTAAATTAGTATAAGTTAATGAGTTTTATAAATACATATTCTTGTTATTTATTTTCTTATATCTACTTTTCATTTCAATTTATTAATTTATCATGGAATGATCTCTTTTTTAAATAAATCGAAATAAAAAGTTAGTCTATTTTTTCTTATATAAATAACGATTTAGTTTTATTTTATCTTTATTTCTTCTCTAGTTTAAATATTCTCTATACATGCATATATATAGAGTTTTGAAATCTAGTCTGACAGTCTCGGTTCAAGGTCTGGGTCATAGATTTTGTTCGGATTACTTGTATCAATTTTATTTTTTTAAATTAAAACAATATCGTTTTGATAAAAAAAAATAAAAAAATAGTCAACGTGCTACAATCGAGTTTTTAACCTGGTTCTGCCGGGTCAATAGATCATTCGGTTAGATCAGCATGATATTTATTTGATCAAATCTTAAGAAATCAGGAATTTAAAAACAATCCATTAATCGATTCTTAATTGAGACTTTAAATGGAACATCAATAAAATCAAAACCTCAATACAAGAAATTAGATTCAATCCAAACTTTGCTGGTAAATTTAAATTAATCCTTTGGGTCAATCATGACTTTTACTTGGATTTTAAGATGAGATTTAACCGGAAAATTAATTGGTAGCTGTTATTAAACAATTTTTATATCAATGGGCTCATGACGTTTTCAGGAATGGAAAGAATTTATTATTTCTTTTTTTAACTTCTTAAGCCTATATAATATTAATATGATTCTTTATTAAAAAAAAATATATTATTTTTTAAGTTTTTATTATCCAAATAAGGCCTCGTCTAAATGATTTTTTCTTAAAATAAATTATATTAATATTAAACAAATAGGAATAGAAATGGGGGCAGTTATACCTTCACGTCTCCATGTCATACTAATCATTTTTGGGTTGTGGGTTTGGAAATTCCTGAAAATAGTGTGTGTGTATATATCATTTGATAGTTAATATCTAATTAAAAAATAAATATTAAATCCATATAAATCTTGAATTTTACATATTTCTCGTACATAGTTAAATATATATAATCAAAATATAAATTCAATAATAAATTTATTTTAAAAATTTAATTTTGTAAGAAATAAATATATGATAAAATATAAAATATAAAAAAGCAATATTGAAGAATTTTGACACAGAGCTATTTGCGGAATAGAATTCTTGATTCATTCTTCAACTATACACATGTATATATAGCAAATAAATTATGCAGCAACGAAAGATGTTCTTACACATAATTTCTCCCAGGATTCTTGCTAAGATTATATACTAATAATAAAAACATAATCATATTTGAATTAGGTAAAAAATAAGTTGTATTAGCCAATGACATAATGGTAGAATATCTGCAGTATCTTCAATACTCCCTCTCAAGCTGGATTAAGCGAAATGGTCGATCCTAACTTGCTCAATAACCGGTGAAATTAAGTAGAAGGCAAAGCTTTGGTGATCACATCAACTAGTTTATCATGAGAACGTACATACTGAGGTTGGATAAGTTTTGCTTGAACTTGCTGACGTATATAATGATAATCTATTTTGATGTGCTTGGTGTGTTCATGAAACACCAAGTTGGACGCAATATGTATAGCAGCTTGATTATTACAAAACAATGTCATTGTAGTAACACCAAGAAATCCAAAATATGCAAAAAGGTGTTTAGGCCATATCAGTTCACAAGCAGCACAGGTCATAACACGATACTTTACTTTAGCACTTGAGCGAGCTATGATGGGTTTTTCTTGCTTTTCTAAGACACCAAATTCCCACCAACAAACATACAATATCTAGTGGTAGATCGACGATCAAAAGAATTTCCTGCCCAATCATAATCAGTGTAGCCTATGATGTTATTATGACCATTGTGAGTCATAACAATGCCATGGCTAATGGTCTCCTTTAGATACCGTAAGATACGTTTTACCATACCAAGATGCTGAACCATTGGAGCATGCATTTATCCACTGCTAAGGTTGACAGAAAATGTAATATTCGGTCGAGTGATTGTTAAGTAAATTAGTTTACCAATAATATTTTGTTAGTGAGTGTAGGAAGCAAGAGGTTCACTTGAAGAGTCCAATGTTAGTTTGTTGTTTAAAGGGTTTGCAACAGGCTTAGCATGTAACGTATCGACATCCTTCAACAGATCAATAATTTACTTACACTGATCAAGGAAAAATCCTTTACGGGAGGCTGCCATTTCAATGCCTAGAAAATACTTCAAGGAGCCAAGGTTTTTAATTGAAAATTGTTGTTGAAGAGATCTTTTAAGCTGAGTTATGGAATCACCATTATTCCCTGTTATAATGAGATCATCCACATATATTAACAAAACTAGTTTATGAGTGGAATCAAGCTGAATAAATAAGAAAGAGTTTATAGTGCTTCTTGTAGAACCAAAATCTTCAGGAGCAACACTTAATTTAGCATGCCAGGCTCGAGAACTTTGCTTCAGTCCATATATAGATTTGTGAAGTTCACAAACTAGTGTAGAGCTTCCATTCTGAGGATGTTCGAAAGGAAGTTTCATGAACACTTCTTCTTTAAGATCTTCATGTCAGAATGCATTTCTTACATCCATTTAGCAGAGAAACAACCCTTGGTTGATAGCAACAGATAGAAGAACTCTGACAATAGTCATCTTAGCCACGAGAGCAAATGTATCCTTGTAGTCAATACCAAATTTCTGAGTGAAACCTTGAGCCACGAGATGAGCTTTGTGCTGATCAATTTGCCCATTTGACTTAAATTTTGTCTTGAATATTTAACAACAGCCTACAACCTGTTTTCCAACAGGTAATGGTATTATACTTCATATGTAATTTTCAATAAGAGCTTTCAATTCTTTATTCATGGCTTGCTGCCATACTTTTTTGTGACTGAGCTTCTATGAATGTCTTCGGTTCATGAACATTTAATATAGAAGTAAGAAATGCATTATATGCTCGAGAAAATCGATGATAAGACATGAACCTGGAAATAGGATACTTCACATTGTAGGTGACATAATCTTGTATTCGAGATAACGGTTGACATGTTTGAAGAGAAACTCTTATAGTATCTGGCAGAACATTAAGAGAACATGGCAATTCGTGTATGTTGGTATTGTCAGGTTGGGGATTGCTAGAATCAGGGACATGAACAACAACATCACTGAAAACAGATGCAATCTGAAGCTGATTTTGTCGGCCAGTAACAATATTTCTAGGATCAGATGCAATTTGAAACTGAGTCTGTCGGTTAGGTCTAAGAAGAGCAGGATCAAAACTAGGGATAATAGATGGAAGTTGGTTAGTATTCTCAATACTAGGCAAAGGAAAGAAATCGGATAAGGTCTCCCCCTGATTTCCTGCAGCAAAATATGGTGTCTTCAAGAAATCAAACATCCTTGAAAACATATAATTTCTTCTACAAGGGGTTATGACATTTACATCCTTTTTAAGTTGTGGAGTAACCCAAAAATATGCACTTAATAGCTTTAAGATCCAGCTTGTCACGATGTGTAGCTGGTAAGTGCATAAAACAAGTGCAGCCAAATACTTTATTATGAGATACATCTGGAATTTTATCTTGCAAAACTTCAAGAGAAAATTTAAAATCCAACACTCGACTGGGTAAGCGATTTAAAAGATAAGTAGTTGTAAGGACTCTATATGACCAAAAACCTTTGGGAACATTCATTTAAAGCATGATGGCATAATTTTTTTAACCAGATCATAATTTTTGCGTTCAAATTTCTTGTTTCGTTGAAGTGTGCCAACACAATTAGTCTTATACATAATTCCATTGGAACATAAACATTTTGACATGTCTTTGGACATATATTTGGTGTCATTATCAGATCGAAAGATTTTAATATGAGCTGAAAACTGATTAATAGCTAATAAATAAAAATCCTTAAAATAATCAAATACGTCATGCTTAGCTTTCAGCAAATACACCCAAGTAACTTTAAAGAAATCATCGATAAATATAACAAAATATTTAAAACCATCAATGAAAGTATAGAAGGGTCCTCATACATTTGAATGAACAAGTTCAAATGCATGAGTGGTTTTTGACATTGAAGAAATAAAAGGAAGTCTTGTTCATGTATTTGATCCGATTTTATTTTACTAAGAATATACTCTAAAGGGTGAGCTAGACAATGATGCCATAAGTGGAGCTCATGTGAAGGATTAGTTGTTGCTTGAAAATCCTTGAAGACTTAAGATTTATGAGAGATATAATAGATACCATGTAGGAAAAATCCTTCACCAATCATCTTCTTGGAGACAAGATCCTAAAACATAACTTTGGAACTTCATAGTTTAGAGTAGATGCAATCTTACTGATAGAAAGCAACTGAAATGGAAATGATGGTACAAGAAGAACATCTGACACTATCTTATTAAAAAGTAAGTTGATTTTTCCCTTCCCATTAACATAATCACTTTTCCTATCAGCTACAAACACAAACGTGGGATGGACTAATGACTTAGAGTCATGAATGTTATTTAATTTGTTTGACATGTAATCGGTGACACCATAATCAATTATCCAAAGATCATGTAAATTTACAAGTTCTAATGTAGTCATGAAAGCAATCAAATTACCTTGGCTATTTTTCAGGTCTGTTTCTGCTAAAAATCAGCAAAATGTCTGAGAAGAGCAGTTAGTTGCTTCTGGCCTTGACTTGTTAATTAATCATGTGACTTTTCTTGGCCATGCTTGTCTTGCAAATAATTTACAAAATCAGACAGTAGTGGATATAAGCGCAAGTGTGGGAAACATGACGGTAAGAAAGGCAACAATATGAATTGTTTCAATTGTGGTAAACTTAGTCACTTTGCTCGTAATTACACTGAGCCAAAGGTAATGTTTAACCATAATCATCCCTCTAAATTATATGTTAGCAGTTGTTTAATGCTTGCTGAATCTGTTCCCTTTTGGACTGTAGACTCAGGAGCAACCGACCACATAACAAGGGATCGAACAGCCTTTATGGAATTTTGTCAAATTCCAAAAGGAAGTAGATACATATACATGGGGAATAATGCTTCCGCTTTTATGCTTGGGATCGGTACTTGTAAACTAGATTTGCAGGGCGGTCGCACATTTTATCTTCATGATGTACTCTACACTCTGAAGTTTGACGGAATCTTGTGTTTATTCTTGCTTTACTCTAATTGGGCTTTAATATTGTGTTTGTTGGTTGTTGTGTAAAAATACATCTGGATAATATTTTTTATGGTTTTTGTTTTGTATTAAATGGTTTTATAGTGTTAAACACCGTTAATGTATCTATTAATTATGATGCTTCAATTTATGTTGTTTAAAATTCCAGCATTATTAATGATAGTAATATCATAACTTGGCATGCTAGATTAGGATACATTGGGCAAGATCAATTACATAGATTAGTAAAAGCTGGTCTTTTAGGATCACTTACCAAAGAGGAATTGCTCGTTTGTGAGTATTGCCCTACTGGAAAAGCAACTAGATTACCATTTGGCAAAGCTAAAAAAGCTAGTAGTCCATTACAGCTTATTCATTCAGGCATTTGTGGCCCAATGAATGTGAGGGCAAGACATGAAGGAAATTATTTCATCACATTTATAGATGATTTCACACGATTTGGTCACGTTTATGTGATCTCACATAAGTCTGAAGCATTGGATTGCTTCATTCAATACACAAATCTGGTGGAGAATAAACTAAGTACCAAGATCAATGCTTTAAGAACTTATCGAGGACGTGAATATCTGTCTGAACAATTTAAAAAATTTTGTGATAAAAAGGGTATAGCTAGATAGTTAACTATTCCTTATACACTACAACAAAATGGTGTAGTAGAAAAGAGGAATATAACCTTACTTGACACGGTTAGGTCAATGATGGCGCAAGATAACTTACCAATTTCTTTTGGGGAGATGCATTGTTGACTACTGCTTACATACTTAATCATGTGCCCTCTAAATCTGTCGCATCCACCCCATATAAACTATGTAATGACGTCAAACCTAATCTAGATTATTTCCATCCATGGGGGTGTGCAGTTTATATTCACAATACTTCTCATGAATATGGGAAACTTGGTCCTAAGGGGAAGAAGTGTATCTTTATAGGATATTCTGAACATTCCAAAGGATTTGAATTTATTGGTGAGAAAACTGATGGAAGAGTGACAAAGATTAAATCGTGTGATGTTGTATTCTTATAAAAGGTTTTTTCAATGACAGGTGAGGTTGAAAAAGATTTTCAATTATATGAAATGGAAAATCTAGATTATGGCGCAACAAACCATTCAGTAGAGGACTTAGATGAAACTTTTAATCCTCCTAGAAATAGTGGGAGTGATATTTTATCTATTCCTACTCTCATGGAGCAAGATCATGAGTAATCTCAACCTCGAAGAAGCATTCGTGAACTAATTCCTCATCGTCGATTTGAGATTGAGAAGGAAGCGTTTATGATTGCTCCACAAGATGATAAAGAACCTAAAACATTTAATCATACTCTATCTGGTCCTAAAGCAAGTGAATGGATTAAAGCTATGGAAGAAGAAATGGAGTCAATGAAAATTAATCAAGTTTGGGACTTGGTTGATTTACCATCATGACGAAGATCCATTGTAAATAAATAGGTTCTTAAAATTAAACGTAAGACGGATAGGTCAATAGAACATTATAAAGCTCAACTAGTAGCAAAAGACTACACTAAAAAAGAGGGAATTGATTATGACGACACATTCTCACCAGTTGTGAGGATTACTTCAGTTCATCTCATTTTAGCTATTGTCGCATATATGGACCTAGAGTAATACCAATTGGATGTTAGAACTGCGTTTCTTAATGGAGAACTAAATGAGAAGATCTATATGGATCAACCTTTAGGATTTAAGACTAAAGGACAGGAGCGCAAAGTTTGCAACCTTAAAAGATCCATATATGGTCTTAAGCAAGCCTCTAGACAATAGAATGTCAAGTTTCATCAAGCTATCTTTAAGGATGGTTTTACAATGATGGAAGAAGATCATTGCGTGTATTTAAAATATTCTAACAATAGTTTTATAATATTGACCTTATATGTTGACGACATCTTAATAGCTAGAAATAATAAAGAAATGATTGATACTACTAAAAGGTGGTTATCATCAAACTTTGAAATGAAAGACATGAGTGATGCTAGCTATGTTCTTGGTGTGAAAATCATAAGAGATCGTGCTAAAAGGCTTTTAGGTTTAACTCAAGAGACTTACATCAAAAAGATGTTAGAGTGTTATCACATGCAAGATAGCAAACCAATGGACACTCCTGTTGATAAAATTTTGAGCCTAAGTTGTGATATGTGTCCCAAGACTCTAGAAGAAAAGAAGAAAATGTCCAGAATACCTTATGCTAGTGCTATCGGTAGTTTGATGTATGCAATGATGTGCACACGTCCCGATATATGTTATGCTGTTGGATTGGTTAGCCGATATCAATCAAACCCTAGTCAGAAACACTAGATGACAGTCAAAAGAATTCTACGATATCTAAAAGGAACTTCAAATTACATACTATGTTACCAAGGAAAGAAAGACTTACGATTGATTGGTTTCTCTAATGCTGATTAGGAAGGAGATGTCGACCAATCTAGATCAACTTCAGGATGTGCTTTCTTGCTTAATGATATTGCAATACTATGGAGAAGCAAGAAACAATCCTACATAGCCTTATTTACCATAGAGGCTGAGTATGTAGCTTGTTCCGTAACAACACAAGATACAGTATGGTTAAAAAATTTCCTGTATCATTTGAAAATTGTCAAATCAGCATCAGACCCAGTGACAATTTACTATGATAACACTGTTGCAATAGCTGTGGCCAAAGATCCAAAATACCATGGAAAGACCAAACACATCAAGATGAAATATCACTACATTAGAGAAGCAATTATTGAACAAGATGTGATCTTAAAAGGCCTATGTAGAATGTAATTAGTAATATAATTAGTTTTAAGGATCATACGAAAGCTTACAATGATTGAGTAAAGAATAAATGTCATTAGAATATCATTTTATTCACTATTTGTTTTATGGATTATATTGAGTATCGTATAGTACAATTTGTTGAAGTATGTCGATAAACTTAGATTGACTCACTCACATGAGCAATCACCTCTAGCACTTGTAAGGTGAGTAGAGATGAGACTATTTGAGTTTTAATGCTTAATAAGCGACTTGGGCGCAGTGGAAGCAATTTTAACTCAAAATGATTATTGAAAAGTCACCTTGGCTGGGACCAAGATGAGATTCTTAAATAAAAGAATCGGCATGAATGAATTCCTACCATTCATCTGTCTATTATGATTGAAGTCGAGTATGAAATTATTCATCTGCCACTAATGAAAAATGAACAACTGAGAATTTCTGATTTGAAGTCTATGTTTTTAGCAACAAGACTAAAACTCGTATATTGAATTTTCTCCAACAAGGAGAGCAACGGCATACACTTTTTGTCTTAAGAAAAGAAAAGAGTAAGCTCCATTATAACATGTGTTTCATACTACATGTGCTAGCGACTATTACAGGAATAAAGAATGGATCCATGTTTCTTTATTATGTGAGTCTTGAAGATCATATCTAAGATTTCAAAATCTTACCCTTTGTGACTTTTGACTATATCATGAGTTGATGTATTAATGATATCTACTTTAGGAGTATATCCTATAGTCATTGAATGATTTGACTTAAAGGAATACTCTTAGGAAAGTGAGTTAATTCAGATCTGATTGATATGAGAGCGAAAGAAAAAGTAATTTTAGTTCAACACCTGTTACTTGTATTCACTAGTCGGGATCACATCACTTGAATAGATTTGATATGATTTAGAATACTTGTAATTGTAAGGATGGATTGAGTATGAAATTGTTGAGGGATTGAATTATATTCAGTCATGTGTAACTTAAAATGCTCGGGGTATATATTTGTACACTTTAAGAAATAATTAATTATGAGGTTGATGTCTCCTATATAGCTTGTATTATGTTTATATATTGGAGCTCCTTTCACTGTGTGCTTCAGGTCGCACAGTCCGTTCGTCAAGTATGAAATTCTTGTGCAAGTTTGAAGTATAATGTATTAGAGAGATTCAGTCCTTCATGGGAGAGTGAGAGATGTTGGTTGTTGGGTTAGGCCTTGTCCGTCCATAATGGATAGGCCTGGTCCAAGTTATTAGAGGAGTTACTAAAGGAAGTAACCGCCTCCTCTAATCATATATAAAGGGACATAACCCATATGAAAAATAGTTTTTCATTTGTTGAATAATCATTCATTCATTCTTTTCTCTCATCTTGAACTCTCTGCATTACTTTGACAAAATTTACGAAGACGTTCGTACTGTGGAATATCACTTTGGTTCTAGTAATTGAAGTGACTTGAAGTAATTGATCTAGAAATAATAAAGCGAATTCTCACAAGTAAGTTTTCCTTTTCAATCTACACGTCTTCATCCTTCCCTTCAATTCATGACTAAGACCGCCACCGAGAACATCAACCCATTCTCCCTCATAATTAAAGACCATTAACCGCGATCTCCATATCGAAACCAGCCACCGTAGCCACATAACTAGTAGCTGTAATCCCCTCCACACCATCAGCTTACAAATGACCAAAACTCTTCCTCACCTTCGCTCCCTCGCAACCCACAACTATTCTCTCCACGACTAGATTGACCATCATGGTTTAACCATCAACCGACAAACCATGAAGAAGAAAAAAGTAGATAAAAAAAGGAAGAAATAAATCGATTGTGTGTTTGTGGTTTTTTTTTCATGTGTTTTGTGTTTTGTAGGTGAAGGTGAATCTTAAATCTTTTCAAAAATACTATTAAAAGACAAATTAAAAAATTAAAAAATAAAAAATTAAATCTTTTTAAAATCACTTTTAAAAAAGCACAAACCAATGAGCTTCCGGTTAATAATAATAATAAAAAAAGTAAAAAAAAAAAAAAAAAACTGTAGAGAAACTACCCAATAAAAAAAGAAAAGAAAAGAAAGCAACCCTGTGTCTCTGGTCTTGAGACCCTCAAACCCAACCAACCAGGGTAAAGCACCGCACTGCCCTCCTATCTCTATTCCCATTCCATTCCATACTGCAAGCATTGGACTTGGATTATGTCTCAATCACAAAGTGAGTTTTCTTTCACAATTCTTGAATTGATTTATTATTTACACGTTCCCATTCTTCTTCTTCTTCTTCTTCTTCTTCTTCTTCTTGTTTTTACCCTTCGTTTGTTATTGTTGATTCTGTATATTTGGTGTGTTCAATATGGTGATGTTGAAGCTTCAATCATTAACACAAAAAAGGTTTTTTTAGGTTGGGTGCCATTTTATGCTTACATCTCCTATTTGATGTATGTAAAGTACAAAACCTAGAAACCTTCTGTTTCTTTTGATTTGTATGTTTTGGGAATTAATATATTTGAAAAAACCAGTTCTTTTAGTAGCTGTACAACAAAATGGGCTTCATAAAATTACTTAAACGATATAATTTCGAGCATTTGGACTGAAATAACATGATGGGACACAAGTGGGTTTCTTGGATCAAATTCTGCAATGAGCAGTACACTGTTATCAAGAAAAAGCCTCGATAAAAGGGTTTTCTTCTTGCATAGTCAATGTTTTTGTTTTGCATTGTTGCAACTGAACTAATCAAGTATGTATGGTGTTGTCTACAGTGGATGAAAACGCTTCTGCTTCTATGAGTGAAGATGGAGACATGGATCAAATTGTGGAGAGTTCTAATGGTAAAGAGTTGGCAATTAGTGAAGCAAGTTCTGATATGGAACCATGTGTAGGCATGGAGTTTGAGTCTGAAGAGGCTGCCAAGGTGTTCTATGATGCATATGCTACGCATGTGGGGTTTATCATGCGCGTCGATGCATTTCGACGATCAATGCGTGATGGGAAGGTTGTTTGGCGTCGACTTGTTTGCAATAAAGAAGGATTTCGTAAGTTAAGACCTAGAAGAAGTGAAAACAGGAAACCTCGAGCAGTCACAAGAGAAGGTTGTAAGGCAATGATAGTTGTGAAGAAAGAGAAAGCAGGAAAATGGGTTGTAACAAGATTTGTAAAGGAGCACAATCATCCCTTGGTACCTACACCCGCTAATGGTCGTCGGACTGTGCTTTTATCTCAAACACCGGTGAGTGCAGCAATAGAAAAGTCTCCCTTTTCCTTTTTCTTTTAAGAAAAAAGTATTAACTGCCTATTTATATTTCTATTTACCATGTTTCCACTTGTTAGTCACCTAGCTGTAATTTCTGGGTTATTCACTAGCATTGATGCTCATTATGTTGATCTATCAGTAGATTCTGTTGTCAGTTATTGTGCTCGAATGTTGAATTGGTTATAAGTTTCAATCATCTCATAAGCTGATGGGTAGCTTACTAGCTTTTTAGATCATTTGAGGCTTTTCCTCGGAGTGTCATGGACAAAGTAAAGCTCAACTGTTGTGAAAGTTTAAATAGTTGCTTGCTACATGGACCATTACTATATCTTTCCTTGCTTCAAAGTTTTTGTCTGTTTTTATTGTTTTCCTGGTCTCTTGGTGAAGTTCATGATCAATCATTTTACCTCTTACAAAGCATCAAGCTTGTCAGAACATGTTGCCTGCCTACACTAGATAGCAAGTGCTCTAGTGTTCCTTCTTGCAATATTAGTTTTTGTAAGTTGGATTACTGCAAGATGAGATTATGATTATTTTTCCTCTAGTCTATGGAGCTGTTAAGCACAAGACATAAAATAAATTGTGCTATATTTCGAATACAGCTTATATCTTTTCTAGAAGCTACTTGACTTCAGGAAGGGTTGTACAAAAATTCTAAAACAAGTCTTCTTGCAATGGAGATGGGTTTTATTCAGATTAGTTTTTCGTGCCCTTGCAATAAGTCCTGCCTTGTTCCTGCTAGTTGAGATATTCCATAAACCACCGAATGAAGATAATCTTGTTTATGTCAATCCCAAAATTTGGAGCGTCCAAGTCAGTTGTTAAGTATCATAGACTGGATGGCCTGCAAAAGTGAGCCAGCAACTGGATGACAAAAAGTAAGCCTAGTCAGAGGGAAGAAAGGCAATCCATCTTACTTCCTGAAGCACAATGTCCATTTCTTATTTGGATTGCATGATAACCTCGTTGAGTGGTAGAGAGACAAACCACATTCAGGAAGGGTTTCCCGAGATTCCTATGTCTTTTTGAGGCAAATCTACATTTTATTACTCACTACAGTTAGTAGAATTGTCTTCCAACCACAGGAATGTTCAAACTTCAAATTGATGTTGTCGAGTGCAATAACTTGTCAAGTGAGACTTTGATAACAGGTAATCAAGACAAAATGAGTTGATACCACATGCTTTGCTTGTTCACTAAGGGTGGTTTGGAAGGTGAAGGTTATTGTGAAAGCAGCAAGCTGCAAAGTGTAAAGTAGGCACCTTTTTTTTGGGTTGTGCATATTCCCCGACTCCTTGCCATGAGAACCTAATCAAGGTGCTCTCCTGTTATTCCAACACATGGTGCTGCATGGGTAGCACCATGGCGTGAACCTGTCTTTGTGCACACAGTGCTGTTCTGTGCTGTATCTTTGATGATAGAGATATCAATCTTTTGTTTCCTTCGCTTGAAGACACCAGCCTGTGATATCCAGGCCGTTTCTTTTGTTTTGGATGGGGTGCAATACTGGTCAATGGTTATCTATGTTTATGTCTGTGAAGACTAACTTTTGCTTGACTGAACAAGCTCAAAACCTTTTGTAATCATGATTACTAGTTGACTCAGTGCTATCTGGAAGTTCCCTGTTCTGTCCAAAATATAGGTCCGTTCCAGCAAAAAATAAAGGATGAGTGACTGTTAATAAGAAAGATGTTCTTTCTTTTTTTTTTTAATTGAAAAAAGCTTCAACTTCAGAAAATAGAGCTGTTAAATTATGAGCAATTTATGACATTAGAGGAAGGCGGTACTTGTATAATGACCAAAACTGTTGGCCTTCTGGTTCTCTTTTGTACCACTACAACAGTTAGAGGACACTTTTGTCATTTTGTGGAAGTTGGCGGTCTTTGTTCAGGTCATTTTTGTTCGAGCCCTTTTCTGCTTCCCAATGACTAGCAGTGCTATGTGCCATTACCTTTTTTTCAAATAACAAATTTATAGGCCTTCCTACTTTAAATGAAGGATTTTGTGAACTTTTGGATGAAAGACTTTGTAAAGCAATCTTACTTTATTCAAAATGGAAGATTCTGTTAGGCAGTCTCACCAGCCATGCCTGAGTTTCATTTGTGTGAGATTATGGGATGTGAAATGTGAGTGAAGTCATTAAATTTTGACTTCAGTGAAAATATTTGTTTCTTTGAGATGGTTATCATCTCAAATCTGAAGCGTGCAGTTCATTCTCTGACTGAATTAAGGGATTTCAGAGTCATGAACAATTTCCAGATAGCACCAAAAGAGTGAAACTTCAACTCAGGGATACATGTATTTGTAAAATACTGCATTGAGGCTAATTCCTCCTATAGCCAAGAAGTTGGGAACCCTTTGGGCTTTGGGTGTCTATTGTGTATAAAATTGCATTAAGTAGTTCTCAGGATATTATTATGCTTCTTATATTGTTATGAAAGATTTGCTCCGGTTCACTCTATAAGCTAATAAATGACATTAGATTGATTTTGGGCCATAGTAACAAACATGTATAAACGAATCTCAAGTCCATCCTTATTGCTTTGCTTTGCCCTAAAATAGGAAATCTATAGAGGTTTTGGAATCTGATATGAAAACTTCAGCTCCTAGATCGGTTATATACAGAATCCTCTTTCAATGTCCAACCTCAACCTCAACCTCGAAGATGATGATGTGATTATTTTGTTTAGATCTCTATACCTTTAATTCTTGATGCCAATCTAACATGCATTTTCAGTCTCGTGAGAGGTGAAGATAGAGGCTTCAACCATTTCTACAATAATCTTGTTAGTATTTTCTATTTACCATGCAGTTATTTCTTGTGTACTCTGTAGGATGAGAAAGATGTAAAGATTCGAGAATTGACCGCTGAGCTACAACGAGAGCGAAAGCGATCTGCAGCTTATCAAGAACAGCTTGATATGGTTTTGAGAGATATGGAGGAGCATTCCAATCACTTATCAAGAAACATTGATGACATAGTTCAAAGTGTAAAAGAAATCGAATCAAGGAGGTAGCTTCTGTTGGTCTTGTTTGATATTCTAGTTGGCTTGTCTCTATACAATTTCTTTGAGATGCTGTTACCTTTTCTCCAAAATGTAGTCTGAATGTGTAGTTTCAGCTGAAATGTCCTTTACGTCATATCAGTCTGGCCTTTTCTTCTTTTTCTCACCAAGAGACCTATATTCCACCATTTCTTATCATTTGAGACACATCTATGGAGCAGAGTCAGGTGTGAACTCAGAAATTCTGAAAATAGCTTAGATTCTTTGTTTACTATTCTTGCCAAGAGATCTCCAGAAGAAGAATCTGATACATCTCTCCATGCCAATACAAGTCCTTGACAGTCTGATCTCTTTAAACCATGCCACATTTAGTTCATACAATTCTTCCGTCTCCCAACAGGATTTAGGAAACCATTGTTCTATTGTTTGAACTTTCAGTCTTAGCCTGTTTTTCAGAAATACACAAGCCTCTAAGCTGCTAATTTCTCGACTCTTAAAAGTCTTTTTGATTTTGCTATAGATGGATAAAAGGAAACATAGCAATATACAGAAGTTCCTGTATGGCAATTGAAAGTTAATAGTTGCCTCCCTATTTTTGCATCAAGAATTCTAGCATTTGAGAGGACTTGAACTTTGAACTACTCCTGAAAACTTTTAATCTAGAGGTATTCCTCGAAAACCTTAATGCGTAGGCTAACTAGTTTTCCAAGGAGATGTTTTCTAACTGCGTGGAAGAGGACAGCACGCCGCCACAAGGGAAGCCTCATGGGCAAGTGAAATTGAATCGGAAAGTTAAAATAATTATACCAGTCTTGCTCCAAATATCTACGAGACGAGTAAAATAAACACCACCCTTTTACAGGTTTTCGTTGCGCTTCGAGATTAAAAATACAGGACAGGAACTTTTTTTTTTTTCACACTGGAAATTCTTAAACCCAACTCTGAGATCCCTTATCATTTGAGCTAACCTGATTTGGGAACCGGAACATGATATAATATATAGTGAACAACATTGATGGCAAATAAATAAGCACCCCAATAAACACAATCACAGAGAGCGTAGCCACTGCAGTGACAGAATAATAGCTCCCACAGGACAGCTTCCCCACCTTTATCTGTACAACATCGGCCATTGAAAGTGTCAAGAGCACAATCCCAGTAGTTGACGCCATCACTGAGGATAAGAAGGCAACGCCCCTGGCCCATCCAAAAAACCTGTGTCCTTCGAATTTATGAGGGCGAAAAAGGTTGAGAAAAACCTTGAGTGATTTGGCTATCAGGCTAGATAAGAGGAAGCAAGCAAAAGATATAACTTCAAAGACAACAAGTCTCTTTGCCACCTCTGGACCCGCGTCACATTCTCGTCGATTTTCAAGGCTATACTGGTTGCGAGAAGCCACGGATAACCCCACGAACACAGCTATCGTGAAGAGTGAGTTGACATTAACGAGGTCATCCAGCGCCTTCTTGAAGATTTCTTTATCGTTAACTTCAGCTTTTTTGGCCACACCAATTAGCTGGTCTAGTTTCTCCAGAAACTTTTCATCTATATTCAGCCGTTTTGCTTGGCACTCCTTCTCCTGCTCCCTGAAAGGACAACAAAAGCAATCAAACACGCAGGTAAATCTGATCAGTCCCAACAAAACACTGAGTGAAGACACGAAACAGCTAATATTTTACCCGCTCATGATCAGATTCTTTACTTCTTCTGTCGCAGCTCTCTCTGTCTGTGTTGGGTAAAGAACTTGAATCAGGCGAGGCTATATTACAGTTTACACTTGCAGGTTAGGAAGGGACTTCCTTATTATCTCCTTCGTTGAATTCCTGTAAATACTGGTAGTTGGACCTGTGAAAATCACTGTGCTGAGAAGATACTTTCAACCAAGAAAGAAGCATCAACTTCAATAATTGATTCTAACCACATGTGGAACATCAGTAATGTTCAGATCATTAATGTGTATGGCCAGGTGGTAGTTACGATGCAAATTCCGAAAGCAAAAGTAATTGATGACTCATCTTCCATATGCAAAGGTGACCCCATGATTTAAAGAAAGACCTATATTGTTTTTGTTAAAATAATATTAATGAAAAAGCTGGAATTATACTCAGAAAATTATCTTGTTTTAATAGAATTTAAATTATTATTTTTATTAAAAAATAATTTTACTTTTATATAATTTTAAAAAGTTTCCTATCAAATATCTTAATTTATATTTATTTTTTCTTTTAGTTTTTATTTAGTATTAACAACTCTTTTAAACATACATTAATGTATATGATTTTTTATTTATTTTATTAAACATGAAAATTAAAATTTTAATTTAAAATTAAAAGTTTTCATGATTTTAGAAAATACATTAGCATTGCATGTATATTTTTATTTTGGGTTCAAAATTTTTTTTCATGCAACTTGTAGCCGAACGTGGGAAAATGACTAGTATGTTATAAGAATTTATTAGATCTATTTTCCCCCTTTATTTCATTAAGTTAGTGACATTAAATTTTATAATTCATTAAATAATAATTTGAATGTAATAATTTCTAAATTATGCATAATATTGCACTTGTAAAAAAAAAATCTTAATTATTATTAAAAGTAAAGATCTATTTTCGAATATATAATTTCCATATTGTAGTTTTTGATATTTTAATGAAATTTAATTCAAATGGTCTCTGACGTTTAGTTTTATTTAATGTTTTAAAACTTGACCAAATTGATGGGTTAACTCATGACTCAAGATTAGAGTTTATATTGAATCAAGTTTTAACTAAGAGGGGAATTAATGTGTTGTGATCCGATTAAAAACCTTAATTAAACCGAGACTTAGCCAACATGAGAAAAACCAAATCAAAACCCGTCATTTTTTTTATAAAAAAACTAATGTCATTTTTAATTTTATTTAAAATAGAAAAAATTAGGTTAATTTGGGTTTACTTGGTTCAACCCACCTGACTTTTAACTCGAGACTCAAGTGCGTGTTCGATAATGTGATGCATTGTGCTTTTCAAAAATAGGTTTCAATTAAACATGCATTAAAATGATTTTTTTATTTTTTATTTTTAATATTAATACATCAAAACCATAAAAAACATATGAAAAACATCAATTTGATGTCATTTTAGGTGAAAAGCAAAAGTTACTACAATTCCAAACAGGTACTAATTCAGATTTTTGGGCTGTATAGCTAGTCTCTTCCATGTTCCGTTTAACAAATAACTAAATCATTTCTCGTGCTACGCTGCAGATCAGATGAATTTTTTTTTTCACACATAGAAAAATATCTAGGTGTTGTTAATGTGTTTTTTAGTATATTTTTTTAATCATATGAGGATTGACTTGATATAACTTGTTTGATTTGACATGTTCAAATACAACCCGAACAATGAGTAAAAATATAGTTTAATTAAAAAAATCAAAATGACATCTTTTTTTAAATATTGAAAAGACAATAAATTAGATCGACTTGAATCAACTCGTGTTAACTTGTCAAATTTGATACCCATATCACGAGATCTTGATAACCCTATAGAAAATAAATAAATAAAACTTATCAAACTCAACTCTCAATTAAGGATGAAATTGAAAACAAAAATTAACTAAAAAAATGAGCTAAGTCAACCCGGGTTAACCAACCAAACTTAGGTCATGAGACCAAAATAACCTCATAGAAAACAAATCGAAACAAATCATAAAATTCAATTCCCAAATCAGTTGAAGGATGAAATTAAAAAAACACAAAAAACAACTTGAATCAACCGATTAAACTTGTAACTTGACTCATGAGACCGTGATGAACTTATAGAATGCAAACCAAAAAAAATTATGAAGCTTATTTTTCAATTAACCCGATATTGAAAGATAAAATTAAAAATAATTCAACAAAAAAAAAAAAAACATCCGAGCTAACAAGCCTTAATGGTGGTTGTAGTAATATTACTAGCTCAACTTTAGTTAAAAAGTTGAACCTGAATACTTCTAAGCATGATAAGCCATATAAGCTTCAGTGGTTGAATGAATATGAAGAAGTTAGGGTCACTAAGTTTTGATTTCATTCACATTACGAAAGTTTAAGGATGGGGTTGTATGTGATGTATTTTTATGCATGAGACACACCTATTGTTGGGGAGACCTTAACAATTTAATAGGAAGACCAAGTATAATGGGTTCAAAAATAGGTATGTTGTGGAGAAAACTTAAGAAAGCTGAAGAAGTTGAACAAGAACTTTTGAAAAATAATAGTGAGGATATGAGGCCGAGTGAAAACAAGGTAAGTCATGAGTGTGAAACAATTAGAGGGAAAGTTTTGGCCATTAGAAATAGGATTGAAGATTTCAGCAAAAAAAAAAAAACACAGGAAAGGATGAGAGTGGAGGGAAGAGATTAAGGGTGAAAAAAGAAAAGTGTGTAGAAGAATTAGGGAAACACCTATTTGTTTTATGCAAAACAAAGTGACCTTACTCATGCTTGTCATTCCAATATGCCTATGATTTTACTCTTGTATAATAAAACATATTTTTAATTTTGATGAATTGAATTCTTGTGTTCTTAATGTTGCTAAAGTTCTTTAATAGGAATTTAAGGATATCTTTTATGAATAGATTTTTATAGTTGGCCAACAATTCAAGGGATTGAGCATCAAATTGATTTTGTATCAGGAGCATCAATTCCAAACCGGCCAACTTATAAATGTAATCTCGAGGAGGCTAAGGAGCTTTAAGGGCAAGTGTAAGAGTTAATGTTGAAATGGTACATTCAAGAAAGTATGTGTCCTTGTGCAATTCCAATGTTACTTGTGCCTAAAAAGAACAATACTTGGCATATGTGCCTTGATTGTAGAGCTATTAACAACATTACAATAAAGTATAGATATCCTATCCTTATATTAGATGATATGCTTGATGAGTTGCATGGTTCTTCTATGCTTTTTAAAATTGATTTGAAAAGTGGTTATCACTAAAATAAAATAAAAGAAAGAGATGAATGGAAGACAACATTCAAAACTAAATATGAATTATATGAATGATTAGTAATGCCTTTTAGTTTGACTAATGCCCTTAGTACATTTATAAGGTTATTGAATCATGTGTTGAGATCTTTCATTGGAAAATTTGTTGTTGCCTATTTTGATGATATCTTGGTTTATAAAAAAGGATTAAATGAACATATTAATAATTTAAGACATGTTCTTGAAATACTTAGAAAAGAAAGATTATATGTTAATCTAATTAGTGTGATTTTTGCATGAAAGGGATTCTGTTCTTAGATTATGTTGTTATTGCAAAAGGGATTGAGATGGATGGGGTAAACATTAAGGCTATTCATAAATTGTCTATATTGAAGATGGTAAGTGAGGTAACAAGTGTTCATGATTTAGCTAATTTTTATAGAAGATTTGTTAAAGATTTCAGTATTCTAGCTGCACCAAAATTATAGAAGATTTGTTAAAGAAAATGGTAGGATTTATTTGGGATGATGACTGACATAACCTAAATTTGGGTTTCCCCTAAAATTATCCCTTTCTTTTTAGAATTGAAAATAAAAATAAAAATAGAAAAGAAATAAAAAATAATAAAAAATGAATAAAAGACTGTCAACTTGGCAAAAATAGGATGAGAAAGGTTTCAAATGTATGGAGGAACCAAGCTAGAGTTTTGAACAAAATTGAAAACCCAATTCTACCCCATTGTACCAAAGACTAAAAACACAATATAAATTCAAGGTCAAATTAAATGATTATTGGACAAATCTATATAAAAATTAAGCATACGAACTTAATTAAACTTTTAATAGGCTCATTTGATTTAATCATGCCCCAATTAAATGTTTACTTAAGTTTAAGAATTTATTTTAGTTAAATTAAAAGATTCAATGAAGTTCAAAGACTTAATTAGACTTTTAATGAGTTAAATTAATCTAATTAAGGATTTAATTGGTGAAAAATTAAGTTTGAAAGCTTAATTTTCCCAAACCCAATTGGGTGAAATCAAGGACAAAATTGCAAGAAAATCAAAGTTTTGGGGTCAATTAAGGGCCAAATTAAAAAAAATCAGAATCAAAAGCTTTTTTTGCAGAAGACGTATGAATTAAAGGGCCAAATTCAATTGAAAACATGGGTGAAATTGAATAAATTAGAAGTTTGAAGGTCAATTAGGGGAAAAATTGAAAATATTCAAGACCACAAACCAAGTTAAAAAAGGCGCTGAGTTTAGGGGATCATTTTAAAACTTGGCAGGTGTGAAATTAAATTGATTCTTAGAATCAAGATTCAATTGAGGACTTAATTAAATAAATTAAAATATTAAAGGCTAAAATTAAACAAAGGTTAATGACCTTATTTAGGTCAAAACCCTTAAAATGACATAGTTTCATTTAAATGAAATAATGCGTTTTGATGTTGTTTTGACCAAAACAATGTGTTTTGGATTAAAACGATGTCGTTTTGGTCAATACAAGTAAAAAATAATAATACGTCTAGCACTATTCATTATTTTCAACCTTCAACAACAAAAATAGCATCTTTAATGCCACCTTTTAAGCTTTTCTTCTCTCTCTTATACCTTTACTATACAAGAAAAATAAGATATCACCCTCGTGATCTGCCATTGCACCTGAACCTAAGAAAAAAAGCAATCCCTTGGAATCCCTGAACCCTGCAAAGTTGACTTAAAGAGGCTGATGTGACTAGCCTTTACAACCCATGATGGTGACTTCAATTAGGATACTTCCCGTTTGAATCAAGGGCTAAGATTCATGTCATATAAACACCTCATACCCCTCTTTCACCTCTACAAATAAAGGTGAATTTCGTGCAATAGAGAATGAGAAAATCAGGTGGAAAGGGAGCCAAAAAACTAGCCTTTACACACCATCTTTTTTAGTTGCCCAAATAACAACCTCTGTCCCCCTTCAGTGGCCACCATGAGCAATCAACAGCCCTAAAAATGCCACCACCAGACAGTCAACAATCATCTCTCACCTAGGTAAGTTTTTTGTTCCTCCTATTAGTTCATTATATGATGTTTCACATAGATTAAAGTGAGAGTGCAACTCATTTTTTTTGGCAATTTTCCTGGGCTAGTGATAGAAGAAAGGGTTGGACCCTCAAGCCAACTCAACCCACATTTAAAAAAAAAATAAAAGAGAAGTTTGTTGGGATAATTGCTAGCCTAACAAAAAACCAAGTTGGGCTGGGCCTCAACCCAACCAATGTGCTTAGCCTTGGGCCCAATAAATCAGACCCATGCAGTTAGGCCAAGCCCAACCTACAAGCTAAAGGTGCATTTGGATCACGCCAATTTTGTTAAGGAAATAAGGCCTTGTTTGGGTTCTTAAGGCGTGTTTGCCAAACACAACCTTAAAGAATTTTTTATGCTTCTGATTTTAGGCTAAGGGTGCATTTGACAAACACACCCTAAGCCTTTTCTTTAGTTTTAATTTATACATAGTTTGAGGTCTAGCTAAACAGGCCTTTAAAAATTAAAAAAATTCAAAAAATATAAGGCCATTTTGAAATTATTTGTAGGTCCATCGCGTGTTTTTCTAATAGTTTTTGCCTAATATCAGATTATAGACTTACATTGTACGATATAAACCCGATATTAAAACTACCTGATTTTTCTTCTTAGAACGATTAAGATTTAACTTGATAATGTAGAAACTTTCTCATGAAGGGAGATCTGCCTTGAACCTTAATTACGATCAACAGATAAAAACATGACTTTGATTGACAATCAATCAACAATACAACTTACCTTAGGTAGGTTGCACTGGGGTGATGCATCTTTTCCTTGCACAACTAGTCCCATTACCCAGACTCTTGCAGACTATAGGTTTTCTAGTGACCATAAAACTAGGTGGTGACTCCCTTTAATCATAATTTTTGATTAAACCAAAACACCCTTTAATTCTAGGAGGCAGCTCCATCATTCGACGTTGTGCACATCTCAATAGTGATAAAGAAAATGTTTTTCACTTGATTTCGATCCCATTGCTTGCTTCACCTGACTTTAAAAAAACTTTTAAGATTGAGTGTGATGCCTCAGGTATAGGTATTAGAGCAATTTTAATGTAAAAAAAAAAAAAACGATCCACAACCTATTTTAATGAGAAACTTAATGATGCAACTTTTAATTATCCAACATATTATAAAGAGTTGTATGCACTGGTAAGGACCTGGAAGAGTTGACAACATTATTTTTAGCCCAAGGAGTTTGTGATACATATAGACAATTAATCTTTAAACACTTAAAAAAACAAAGGTAAGTTGAATAGACAACATGCCATAGATATTGAATTTATTGAGACATTCCTATATGTCATCAATTACAAGCAAGGTAAGGAAAACATTGTTGTAGATGCATTGTCTCGAAGGTCTGTTCTTCTTAATACCTTGAACACTAGACTTTTATAATTTGAATATGTGAAATAGTTATATGTGGATAATGATAACTTTGGTCAAGTGTATAGACAATGTGAGCATTTAACTTTTGATAAGTATTTTAGATATGATGAATTTTTATTTAAAGGTAAGAGATTGTGTGTGTCTAAATGTTTGTTATGATGAATTTTTATTTAAAGGTAAGAGATTGTGTGTGTCTAAATGTTTGTTGCGTGAATTGCTTGTGAGGGAAGCTTATGAGGGTGGTTTAATGAGACATTTTGGGGCAGTTAAGAGTTTGGATATGTTACATAAGCATTTTTACTAGCCTCACTTGAAAATGGATGTTCAAAGAATATATGATAGATACATAACATGTAAAAAAACTAAGTCTAGAGTCATGCTTCATGGTTTATATACACATTTTTAGAAAAAAAAACTTTAAATAAAAAGGTTTTAAAAATAAAATATAGTTTAGATTACAATCAGGTAAGAGTTCAATTTACAGTTGGTCAGAAGATAAAATGAGAGTGCAATTAAGGGTTTAATTGAAGATAAATTAGGGAGAAAGGGTTGAAATTGGTCACAATTAAAGTAATTGGAAAACCATAGATCAAAATGAAAAAGAATGGCAAAGTTTGAAAGTCTGATTCACTCAATTAGAGGCCTAATTAAAGAGAAAGATTGGAATTCCGAACAAAATTGACTAAAATTGCACATATCAGAGGGCCAAGGACCAAAATGAAAAACTACCAAAGTTAAAGACCAAGTCATAGTGGATTCAGGACAAAGTTTAAATAAGTTTTAAGTTAAAAGTGTAATTGGGAGCCAAATTTAGAACTTCCAAAACTAAGGGTTAGAATGAAAAAGACGTTGGAATGAAGGTCTAAAATGACTTCGTTTCATCTAAATAAAAAAAACCTTAATTTAATAGGCGAAAAACACATTGTTTAGCCTATCCTTAAAAAAAAAACAATATGTTGTCCAACTCCTTCAACCCCAATACCTTGGTTTCTTGCCAGCATTATAGTACTTTTAGCTTTATCTTTCTTTGTGATTTATGTTGGGTTTCTCGAATATCATACATATAGCATAAACTATATAAAAAATTATTCATGACTCCCTAGGATCCTGTTAGACAAATCTAGAGTTGTTTAGGGATTTATTACTTGAAGATCTTATCTTTTTTTTTTTACTTTGAATAATTCTTTAAAGGCTGGGTTATCGCAAACCACAAGCCATCTATTTGTATGATCTCTAATGGTAATCCACACAAACTACCCATGGGAAATCTTCTAAATCACTATTTAGAAGAGAGAGATTGCTATGCCTAGAATGCTAACAAATAATGACAACCCCTTTATTCTTCTAATCCTTTTTCTTAGACATTCTAAAAGACTAAATTAGAAGAATTGGACCTTTTTCTTCTTAAAGGCCCTTTCAGCCTTGTGCTTCCCTAGTCTAACATTGCGTGCAGCACGCTGCCGTGGCCTTCTGCCAGCAGCGATTGGCTGTATGTGTAGCATAGCCAGGTGCGCCAGCCACACTGGCGCCGCTGCTGGTGCTACCATTGGTGGCCATAACAGCCACCTAAAACCATTTTTATTTTTTATTTTTTATAAATTGAATGGTGAATTTTAGCCCGAATACCAGATTCCAGCCAGACTTAAATAATCTAGTCGTAACAATAGCCACTCTTTCTTTTTGAAAAATCATGAGAGAAAAATTACTTTTGAGAAAAATAATTTTTGCACATAACATTAATTCAAAATTAACACCAATAACAATTAAAACAAACAATCAACAACTCTAATTATCTAACGATGACTATGATGCCACTGTTGGGTTTCCTAAATATCAGTTTCTAAATATCATACACATAGCATAAACTATATAAAAAAAATTATTTGGGAGTTCTTAGGATTCTAGAGTTATTTAGGGATTTATTACCTAAAGATCTGATCTTTTTCGGCTTTGAATAATTCTTTAAAGATTGGGTTGTTGCAAACCACAAGTTATCTATTTTTCTGGCCTCCAACGGTTATCTATATGAACCACCTATAAGAAATATCCTAAATTCCTATTTCAGAGAGAGGAATTGCTATGCCTAGAGTGCTAGTTCTAATTCTGTATTTTTGTAATTTTCTTGTCTAAAATTTAATTTATTATCAATTAAATAATTGATTAATTTATATTTGAAGATCAAGTGCATCATCTAGCAAAGTGTCATGATCCTTCAAATATTAGAAAAATCATTACTGGTTTGACTTAACCTTTTAATAACCAGTTTCTCAGTGTAATTAATATCCTTTCATCAATAATATTTTTATTTAACATTAAAGCATAGAGTATGTCTTCCATGTTAAATCATGTTTGTTCTCTATATAGTAGTCATTGATCGTTTGAATAAGATTTGAAACTCTTTTCAAATCTCATTCTACCTTGGCCATGGATTTCTCAATCAATACTATTAGAGAACAAATGAAACATATTTCCTAACTCACCTAGGGTGATGAATTCTCTCTTGATCACTTAAGCACCTTTATATAGTTCATGTTATACCCGATGTCTGCTCTTTTGTTACCTCGATTAAGACAACATATAACAGGATTAAAGCATAACATTATCTATATAAGATAACTTAATGATCTCAAGTCTAAGGATTACTTACACAACCGTCATGTGAGCCTTTCCATAAATATAGGTGATCTTTCTATATGGAATTCTCATGCGGGTCAGTTCAGTGTACATGTCTTATAACAATCATCTACATATTAGTTTTAAGTATCCCTTTATATAGTTCATGTTATACCCAATGTCTGCTCTTTTGTTACCTCGATTAAGACAACATGTAACAAGATTAAAGCATAACATTATCTATATAAGATAATGTAATGATCTCAAGTCTAAGGATTACTTACACAACCGTCATGTGAGCCTTTCCATAGATATAGGTGATCTTTCTATATGGAATTCTCATGTGGGTCAGTTCTGTGTACATGTCTTATGACAATCATTTACATATTAGTTTTAAGTATCCCTTATACCTCAACTTATGAGAACAACTGCTTCCTTTCATAAAAGAAAGAACGTAGTATATATCAGTCTTTATGACTTTAATGAATGTCCAACATTTAAGAGAGCATCGACCAGGAACATTTTAGAAACAATGCTTTGATGTAATAGAAATCTCATAATTATAACAATTTTATAATTTTCTTTGCAAAACATTTTTGTCCCATGGACTTTATCATTACTTTAGATTCATTAATCTAATATTATATGAATATTAAAGATACATTAATTAATAATAAATATATATTTACATGAATATAATAATGTCACGTGTAATCAACCGATTAACTACAAGGCATATGAAACTAACAATTTACCCCTCATTCAAGACAAGAAACATGCTCTTCCTCACTCTTGACTTTGCACCTCACCCATAGCCATTTTTTAAAATCTTTTTTGATCCTTAAATGCCCTACCCACGCCAGCCAAAACCATTGTAAAAGCTACCACTAAAAACCTACTAAACAAAAGCAAATACATTACTATTTAAACTAATTTTGTAGTAGAGGATAGGAAGAGGTCTGATTGGGATCAAAGGCTCATATGCATACTTAATGATCAATGGTCTTGATCTTGCGAAATTATGAAACCCAAAACTGACATCTCTACCTATAAATACCTCCCTCAAACCATACTTGTAAAAGATAGAAAAAGGGGAAATAAAGGGAATAATAGTACAAAAAGAAAAAAAAAGGGAAAAAGAAAGAATAAAGAAAAAAATAATAAAAAATAAAGATTAGTGGCAAAGAGAAGAATAGAAAAAAAAGGAAGGGAGAAGAAATTTTGATTGAAAAGAGAGAGATATGTGGGAGAGTTCTAAAAATGAAAAATAAGAGAGACATAAACTAATAGGGAGAAGACAATAGTTGTGTCTTAACAGTAACTTACCTTGGCTTCCACTATTTTAGGTCTACTTATGGAGTTTAAGGGACCTAAGACCAACAACAACATCTATAGATAGTATGAGAGGTTTTGAGGAGTATAAACAATGCTTCCTAACAGCTAAAACAACTTATTTTTAGGACAACCCTAAAAGAATCAAAGAAACAGTCCAACAACATTCTAGAGATAGTAAAAATGAAGTTGCGGTAGCAAACACACTTGGTTAAGGATCTTTTGGGCTTGTTGGTGAAGTTGGTGGAGTTCTATTGTAAACTCTCGGATAAAAATATTCTAACTTGTATGTATAAATTTATGTAATAGTTTATTTTGTATAACTTTTGCATAATAGATTATTTATTACTTAAATTATATAATGTGAACCCATTGATGCGAGTAATTCATGATTTGTTTGTCTTTAAAAAAAATTCCTTGGATTTTCTTCTTTTTATCTTGGAATCCATGTGTATATTATTTCAAAAGTTGGGACTATTATATCTAAGATAGTAGTAGTATCCTTAGAAATCAATAGGGATTTTGAAAGGTGTCAACAATACTTCAAAACATCGACAATAACTTGATTCGTAAGAATAATTTTTGGAAAAATAGCTGCAACAACCACAACATTACCCATATGAGTTTCTGACTTCTTTCTAATGTTAAATGATCTATATTTGATCCTTCTTTACCCATTACATGTCAAGGTAACTTTGGTTAATAGAACCTAGATGTATGAGATGGAAAATGTGAACTCGCCTAGGGCAAAAACCTACTAAATAAGCTTAGTTTGAAGTATGATATGTGGTTGCAAAAGTTTGATGTTTTTTTTATCAATGTTTTTATGTTAATATATGCGAATAACATTTTGGATTCGAGTGTTAGGAATGGATTATCACAAGGTATGGAGTATCTTTGGCTATGCTTGTTATGAATTCCATAGAAAAGATAGTTAGGGTTTTGATGTTTGGTTTGTTTGCTAAATAAAAGTCAAGTTTGGTCATTAAAGGTTCATAATCAAAGTCATTTCTTGTTATCCTTGCTACAAAGATCAATGAAAAAGCTGTACTAGGATTTATTCAAGCCAATCAATCTCTTTGAGTTGTTTGTTATATAGAAATGATATTTGGTGTTAAGTGTTAGAAATTAACATCTACTAAAATTGAATTTCATGTTTTTTTAGATTGTGAAATCCAGGAAAATATGTTAGGGTAATGTTTTTTTTTTTTCCATGTATAATGCTTAGATATAAAAAGTTGAGTGGCATGATTTGGTGTGGGAATACCCTTTGATCCTAGAAAAATCAACCCTTTAGGTGTTCAATCCATGTTTTAATTAAGAGGCATGTTTGTAGCTTAGGGTTCTTATAATCTAAGGTTTTCAATTTATTTATTTAAGGCTTATTTGTGCTTGAATTTAGGTGGTGCATGCTTTATTTATTTATTTAGTTTATTAGGGTTCATGTTAGATCTTTTTTATTATAATAAATATGAGAAATTATGGACTAAGACATGTTCTTGAATTCTTTAAGGAATGAATGAATAATATATGAATGAATGAATAATATGAGGCTTGAAGTCCTTTTTTCTAGGGTTTAGTTTGTTAATTAAATGATTAGCTTAATTCAGATTTAGTGTTTTTAGGTTAATCTTAATTGTTATTGAAAATAACTTTTTTTTGAAAGAAATTAAGGCAATTTTAATTAATAAAATCTTCTATTTTTAGGGATTAGAGTCAAAATTTTCATTCAAATTCCTAATTGATGAAATCTGTTATTTTAAAGGATTAAAATTAAGAAATTTTTGTAAAATTTCCAAATTGATTAATCTCTTATTTTTAGGGGTTAATGTTAAAAATTTTGTTAAAATTCTCAAATTGACAAAATCTTCTATTTTTAGGGATTATCAACAAAATTCTAAAATCGATGAAATCTCTTATTCTCGTTAAAATCCCTAAATCGATGAAATTTTCTGTTTTTAGGAATTAATGTCTAAATTTCTTTAAGTTCAAAACTCTACGGAATCTCTTTTTTTGGGATTAACATAAAATTGCTCAATGAATTTTCAACCTCCCTTTTAAAATGAATACCATAAAAAATATAAGCTTAGAAATAGATTTATACAATTAATAACAAGCCTAGAATGAATTTAGGAAAATACATAGTAAATGTAACTTTTCATTTGAAAGGATGCAATAAGGGTGACTAGTTTCTGATTGTAATTATTATTCATCCATAAAAAATATTATGATTTTGACGTTTAAGGATGAAGTGTGCTTGCTCTATCAAATCATATTTATTTTCAAGATTACAGTCATTGATTTTTTGAATAAGATTTGAAACTCTTTTCAAATCTCATTTCACCTTGGGAAATGATTTTATAATCAATAATTTATATCCAATAACAAGTGTCACAATCACTGAAATACCTTTATATAATTCATGTTATGCCTAATATCTTTTTGTTTGTTACCATTGAATAAGGCGATGTGTAGTCAGGATCAAAATATAATATTTATTATATAAGATAACTCAATAATCTCAAGTCTAAGGATCACTTACACAACTATTTTGTGATTCTTTTTATAAACATAGGTGATCTCTCAATATAGAATTCTCATGTTGATCAGTTCAATGTACACGTTATTTGTAATAGCCCTGATTTTAAGGATAGTACTCTATTTTAGCAAAACATTTGTTAATCACATTGGTAAAAAAATAATATTTTTTTTAATCTATCGAAATTTCGACAGAGTTTCCTTTTTATTATCACATCCTAAGTTATCGACTAAATCTGTACAATTCCAAAAAATTATTTCTCAAACTCGGTTGGATCACCTCGGATCAAAATCATCACATCCATGATATGTCATGTCATATTTTTTTTCAACTCCTTTTTTTCCCTTTCTCATATTTACAAGTTAAAAGTAAACAATAACCTGGTCATATAAATATTCATTCATAAAGTAAGAAGAACTTTAGAGTAATAAAATTATCATTAATAATTAAAAACATTAAATAATTTCTTAACTGTATTCCAATCCATAGAAAGCAAAATGCATTATCTAATACTAATTGAACAAGAAAAGTAAAATTCATTAGAAGAACAAAAGAACTAATATACCTAAAAATATAGAATAATCACTTAATTGAGTTTAAGAAATCTAATTCATCACATAGCATTCTAAAAGTTTAACATAGAAATTTTAGTCAATAGTTACATAAAAAAATTACACTTAACCAATGTCTAGTTATGTATAACAAAATGGTCATATCTCTAGCTAATAATTAACATTTTTATCGTGACTGAGATATACCTGTAATTAAACATATAAATTTAAATTACCTCTCTAATAATAATTCTAAACCTTAATAATTAAAATATAATGCCTTACTTTTTCATTATATTATTTTGTATCTTTAAGTTGAAAATACTAATATCAACATAACTTTGTTTATATTTTTAGCTTTCATAATCTGGAAGAAAACATAATTATGCTTCAATTGTAACTTGTCCCAACAATTAATTATCCTTATTAACATGATTTCAATGTAATTTAAACAATTTAAGCAAGAATTCCTTAAATCCATAATTTCTTCCATACACAAATATGCTCATAAATTAAAAAATGAATTATATATATTAATTGAACCAAGACAGAGCTCATTACCACTTAATATCAAACTTTCAAGTGGAAAAGAATGGGAAGGATTGCTTGGTTTTTCTCCCCTCTTTTCCTTTTCCCTTGTTTTCCCCAAATTCCTCTCCTTCTCTTAAGTTTAATTCCTCTCAATTTGTATACACACCCCTCCCAAATCTTTCAATTCTCCTTTTCACCTCTTAATCTAGTTGTTTTGGTGAGATTTTGTGGAACAAATTTGAAGAAAAACATGAAAATCCCTCCCGCCCCCCTCTCTTTTTGTTGCTGCCAGCTGCACTTGGCTTCATTAGGAACCCAATTGGCTATTTATATCATGGGAAAAGTCTACAAAATTACTACAATGTCATTATAGTTTATTTCAAAAGTTTCTCGTTTCCTCGGGTATCCCGTTTCGCTCTATTTTGATAACTAACCATACTAAAAAAATTTAGCCTTTGGAACCCAACTTTTAATTATATTGCATCACTCTTAATATTTATTTTATTTTATTTTCAAGGTTCTTACATTATTACACAAGCACCTACATATTAGTTCTAAGTATCTTTTATACCTTAACTTATAAGAATAATTATTTTATTTCATATAGAACATAACAAAATATATACATGTCTCAATAACCTTAATTAATGTCTAGTTTTATAAAGAATCGATAAAGAATATTTAGAAACAAAGTTTTGATGTAATAGAAATATTATAATTTTAACCACTTTATAATTTCTTTTACAAATCATTTTTGTTCCAAAAACTTTATATTTATTATAGATTCATTAATCAAATATAAATGAATATTAAAGATAAAAAATATCATTAATAATAATAAATATATATTTTTAATATGAACAAATTCAGTGCCACATGTAGCCAACTGATTGACTATATGACATGTACACTAGTAATCTCCACTTGCATTAAAGCTAATAGTTCATGTATCTGAGGCTTTTTTGCTCTATATGACAATCATGCTTCTGTCAAAATAATGCCTTAGTGAGAGGATCTGTAAGATGCTCTCTAGTGGGTACTCATTTTATCATTATATCTATTTTTATATATTTAAATTCTATGATTTCTCTAATAAAATCATTTAAGTACATGTTTGGATCATTGATGAGACTTTGGTTCATTTTCTTGTGCAGAACCTAAATACATGATCACTGAATCAACAATACTAGGAATCACACCTAGTTTAGTGATAAATGTTTTAATCCAAACATCCTCTTTTACCACCATAGACGGAGATATATATTCAATTTTAGTTGTAGAATCTTTATGGTCTCTTGTTTGGAATTCGTCCAACTCACAAAACCATTATTTATAGTAAAAACATATATTGATTAAGATTGGATATCATCAATATCTAATTAAAAACTAGCATCCAAATAACCCTGAACCACAAGTTCATTTTCTCCGTAGACTAAAAAGACATTTTTAATTCTTCTTAAGCACTTCAACTTTTTTTTAAAACTAACTTCCAATGACCCTTACTTGGATTAAATTGATCCCTACTCATCATGCTTAAGACATAAGATGCATCTGGTCTTGTATGTAACGTTGCATATATGATGGATCTTATAGCCAAAACACATAGAATTCTTTCCATCTTATCTCTCTTAATTTGTGTCTTTGGGCACATGTTCTTGGAGAGACATATCCAATGCAAAATATGTAAGTATCCTCTCTTATATTCTTCCATGCTAAACAACTTTAATATTTTATCTATGTACATAGATTGAGATAATTCAATCAACATTTTAGATATATCTTTATATATCTTCATTCCCAGTATATAGACTGTCTATCTCATATTTTTCATGCGAAATTTAATCGACAACCAAATCTTTACTGACTAGAGTAAATGAATGTCATTTTCTATCAATAATATGTCATTTGCATATAATACTAGAAAAATGACTCCACTTTCATTAACCATTTTATAATCACAGGTGTCTTCCATATTTGTAATGAAATAAAACAATTTAATTATCTTATCAAAACAAATATTCTAGCTCCTCGAATCTTGTTTAAGTACATAAATAATTTTTTGTAGCTTTCATACTTTATTGAAAATTTTCTTAAATTCAAGAACTTCATGTTATATCATATACACATCTTCATGAAGATTTCTATTTAGCAATGCAATTTTGAATTCCCTTTACCAAATCTAATAATTATGGTATATAACTAGAACAAGTAGGGTCCTTATGGATTTTAACATATCTATCATTAAGAAGGTTTCATCAAAATCAACCTATAGTATCATCGATCCCATGTTAAAAAGTTAAATAATAAGTTCCTTTAGCTAAAGCATCAACTCTTACTCCATTACCAACATGTAGATCCACTTTTTCTTTATACAATCTTCTACAATTTTTTAGTCCATGCACATTATTTCAAATATGAAAATCACATCCAATATCTAATACCTAATAATTACTATGTTAAGTAGAAAGATAATTTTCAATTATAAATAGAATTTGCATGTTAATAGACTAACGTTTTATCATTTTGTAGTAAGACAATTCCCTAGAGGTCTCATATCTCTTAGTTCTACTAACATCAAACAATTTTTTGAGATGAATAATTAAAAAATGAATATCCATATTCTCATGCTACCTTTAATGTTTAGGTGATATACTGGCTAACATTATATATGTAGCTTACTTATTGTCATTAATATAACGTTGATATTTAGTCTTAATTTCGTCATCGGATTCTTATTAGGGACCCGATAAATTAGACTTCAAAAACATGTAACTTTCTTTTTTACTTGACATTGGGATGCAAGTTTAAAAAACTTTATCTACATTGAAATTAATAATTGGGTGACTAATTTGTAATTTATTCATAAAAATAAAAATGATAGAACAAAGAAAAACAATGGCACATTGGATTCAAACATACATTGTAAGCTACTGAATTAAGAAAAATAGTTTGGATTCAATTCTAATTCTATTATAGTTGTACAGCCCAAATTTGCTCTTAGTTATGCATGCATGCATGCATCACTCCCTATGTGTCATGGAGAAATATATAGCATGCATCAGAAAGGGCACGTAAATGCCTAATGCCAGTAGAACTATAGCAATAAGCGATCCTGCAGCACGAAAAGCGTAAACACTCCCACACGACAGTTTCCCTACCTTTATTTGTATGACATCTACCATTGACATCGTCAAGAATACACACCCAAAGATCGATCCCCATGCTGACAGTAACAACATGCTGCCTCTAATAATCTTGAGTTTAATTGTCCTGGGGTTTTTTTGGCGGTATACGTTGAGATGGACCTTTAGGGTCTTGGCTACAAGGCTGGACAAGAGGAAGAATGAAAATGATATGACTTCGAACACGACAAGACGTTTGGCTACGTCTGGGTCCGCGTCACACTCGGTGCGGTCTTCGAGGCTGCGCTCGCCGGGGTGTGCTAGGGATAAGCCCACAAACACAGCTATTGTGAAGAGAGAGTTCACATTGACAAGGTCGTCCAATGCTTTTTGGTAGATTTCTGTGGTGTCAAGCCTTTTATTTGGTGTTTCTCCTTTTTCTCCAGACCTGATCAAATTAACAAGGAAAAACAATTAACATATATACATAAATTGCAAGTTAAATTATGATAAAACAATGTATAGAAAAGAGATAACTAGAGATCACATACTCATCCATGACTTGCTTAGATATTGATGCTGCTGATCTTCTAATACCATATTTATGGTTTGGTAAAATTGCTGGCCTTGCCTTTAGAACATAACAAAAAGGAAAAGGAGAAAGAGAAGGAGGATACTTGTTAGCCTATAAACAACGCCTTAAGAAAGAATGGAATTTATTCTCAAGTCACTAACGCTTTTGGTGTTCCACATAATTGAACTTTCATAAGATTCGTGATTGCATGCGTAAATACTAATTTACGATGCTCATTGATCTTGTTTTTCATTATTTCCATGGTTTAAAGCACTATCAGAAAATCGATATATACAAACAGAAATACAGAGAAAATATTTTCGTCGGTAAATTTTTGAAGGATTTTACCAATAAAAATATTCTCTCGGAATATACCGTAAAAAAATAAATTCCGTCTGTAAATTCGTTAGTAAATTGTGAACATTGTTCATCATGTCAATTAAAAAGGGAATTACTGACGGAAAAATCAGTTGGTATTTTCCAGAGAGCTCAAGAACTGTTCACTTTTCAATTGTACTGTTAATTGTTGTTCTTTACAGATAAAATCACCGATGAATTGAAAAGTCGTCGGTGTTATTTGGCGATTTTCTAAAAAAATTCAATTAATTAATTAAAATTTTCATTTAAATATTACAAATGGAATCACCGACGGATTGAAAAATTATCGGTGATTGTTTGCAGTTTCTGAAAACTTTTTATGAAATTGAAAATTTAAATTAAATATTACAGATGGAATTACCGACGAAATAGTTAAAAAATATTAATATTTAATTATCCGTCGGTAAAACCATCGCTAACGCGCTTCAATAAAAAATCTGAATCCCCTTATTTCACAAGAGACATTCTCATTTCTTATTCTTATTCTTCTTCTTCTTCTTCTTCTTCTACTACTACTTCTTCTTTTTCCCTATATGTAAAAAACATCAATATCTATTTTTTTCTCTTCTCTCCTCTCCTTTCCTCATCTCCCTATCTTCTTCTCCATGCTCGGGTATGTTTTCTTCTTTTTTTATCCTCTTAGTTTTTTTTTTAATTAATATGCTTTACGAATTTTTCTCTCTCTCCTTAGCTTCACTTGCAACTACATTAAGGTAAGATTTTTTTTCTTCTTTTTTCATGATTTTTTTCACTATATTTGTTTTTTATTTTATTTTTAATTGTTTTTGTTCTTAATAATTGTATGAATGTTGTTGTGAGATTTTTTTTTTCATATGAGATCAATTTTTAATTGATTTATTTATAGGATTTTTAAATTTTTAGCAATCACAACTTCATTTTTTTCATATGAATTTTTTTAGTTGAATTTATTTTTTCATTTTTTTATTGGTTGCAAATATTATTAGGTATAAGGATAAAAATATTAAAACTTATTTTGGCAATAAAATATTATTTACTTTTAATATAAGGATAAAAATACCTAAAAAGGGTTAATATTGAAAATATTATTAGGTATAATGATTTATTATTGCTCATGTTTAATATAAGGATAAAAAATTTGTATGAGTTAATATCCAAAATATTATTAAGAGTAATACAACTCATTCACTCATAATATAGGATAAAAACTATAAGGAATTTTATCTGAAATATCATTTAGAATGACATAATAGCCAAAAATTCCAAGTTCATCCCGAAAAAAACCTCAATAACAATTAAAGATATTTCACCATTCCAGACCAAGTTCTTGACCTAGAAAACTAGGGTTTGTTCATTGTAGCAAACCTACCATAGCAAGTTGATAGAAATAGAAATATTATCAGACTATAGCAAAAAAAGAGAAAAAACAATACTAGGTGGTAACTCTCTTATCCAACCAAAAACCATCCAGAACATGCCCGAGAAGGGTCGTCGCAATGCCATGCCTCCCACGAGGAGGGTACGGCAGAATGACGACTCCACTAGAGGCCATTGGACTAAGTTTTGTTTTATTTGTTTATACCATGTGAAAACTCATATTTGTTTATATTTTAGCTATGACTAGTTTACTTTATTTTAAGAGCTTTAACATGCATTCTCATTACATCCTATCATGCAAAGACATTCATGCATCACTTACATTATTTGTGAGAGCACACACTGAAAAGCTTTAGGTTAGGTGAGAGACTAGCGACTTACCTTATGACTATTAGTTAAGGTTTAAGTTTATGCAAACCCCAACTCTTCGCTGAGTGCTTAGACTAGTAATGATTAGTACTTGTACCATCTCATTGCCTAATGAGCCTCCATATTACCTTCACGGGAGTGATCATTGGGACAATAAGAGACCAAATAGTAAACCTATTTTTTATCTCACATAAAAGAGTTAGAACCTCCCTTTAGGGTGAATGCTCCATAATAGCTGTTTTGCATCAAGTTTGAGCATTGAAATGAAGAAGAATAGGGAAACTTAGGCGATCAAGATTGGATAGAGAAGTTGCAAGAGTTGCCTGGTAGCAATTTCAATTGGAGAGCCTTGTTGGTCATAATGGTAGATGTCTTGATGATTTGAGGGCAAAGACGCTAGGTTCCTTTAGTTAGGATTACAGGTTATGTAAGTTATACCTTGTCCCTTGTGGTAAGACATCTATGAGGCATATAGTACATCCCGAGAACTGTTAGGCTTGCCCAATTTTCTAGTTTATTCAAAGATCTATTAGCTCGTGAAGTCTTGGAGATTATAAAGTAAGATTGGAATCACTTGGTTCTAATAAAAAAAAAAGTCTTAAAGTTTGAGGGACTATGAAGCATTTTGCATTACATCACTTGTAAATGATAAGATAGCCACAACTACTAAATTTGCCACTATAGAATATGAGCAAAATTTTGAATTGTCACAACTATCAGAAGAAGACTACCCTATATATGATTTAAGAAAATTGCCACCGATTAAGACCCTGAATTGCATTGTGAATGAGGTGAAGAAATTGATGGTCCGTGTTTAAAATATTGACGAGGTTCCATTTTTTAGGAAGTATAGGTGATTTATAGAAATCATAACGGTAAAAGTACCAAACTCATCAATTAGAGCTCTTATTCACTTTTAGAACCCGGATTCTAGGTGTTTCTCTTTTGGGAATGTAGATTTGTGTGCAATTATGGTGAAATCAGAATGTTATTGGAGTTTCCCAACCATCTATATATGGTTTACTTCCCTTTGAAAGATGACAAAGTAATTCCTGAATTGTCAAAATTACTCAAAATTTCTAATCTGACTAAATTTTTAGAGAAGGATGCTATTAAGTTGAAGTGGAAACTATTAGAAGTTGGGTTAGAAAGGAAAAATTTACAACGTGGATCCCTGATAGAAAGTGACAAACTGGTTGCTTTAGGTATAATTGGCCCTGTGTTGTTTTCAAGCTTAACAGATGTAATAAGTTTAGAAGTTGCCACTGTATTTTTGGAGTATGAAAGCTCCCAAATTAACCCTGTTACTGCTATATTGGCTGAAACCATCCTAACCCTCAACCATAGTAGAAAAACTAGAAAATAGGCAATGAGATGTTGCACATTTATTATATATATGGATGGTGAGTCATATTGAAAATAAAGAAATTGATCCTCAATAATTTTTGGTTATTTAACCAAAGACTTTTGAAGTTTATGGAAGAAGAAGAATGAGGAAACTTGGGCAAACAAGATTGGATAAAGAATTTATAAAAGTTTCCGAGTAACAATTTCAATTGGAGAGCCTCATGGGTCATAACAGTAGATGTCACCGGGTACCTTTAGTCAGGATTATGGGTTATGTAATTTATGTTCTATCCCTTATAATAAGACATCTAGGGGGCATACAATACTTCCTAAGGACTGTTGGATTTACCTAATTTTCTAGTTTATTCAAAGATCTATTTGCACGTGAAGTCTTGGAGATTATCAGGAAAGATTGGAATCACCTGGTTTTGATTAAAAAAAAGAGTCTGAAAGTTTAAGGGACCCTAGAACAAGTGAGGAGTATACAAGATGAAGGAATTTGACCCTAGTTATTGTTCCTAGGATGCCAGATTCTAAAGATGGACCTTCGCAAGTTATGGAAGTTCACGTCAAAAGAAAAAGGGTCAATGATAAGGAGGAGATGAGATAATAAGTAGAAAAGCTCTAAATAGAGTTTGGTAAGAGCAAAAGAGACAAGGCTACTTTAGAAGTAATGGTTTTAGAATGAGATAATGAGAGGGCATCTCTAAATGAGCATGTTCAATCTAGAGATGCAAGAATAACAATGTTAAAGCTGCAATTAGGCAAAGAGAAGGCAAAGGAATAATATGAGAAAGAGAAAGGAGAATTAGGTTTGAATTGGATGCAAAGCAGCTGAGAACTTGAAGCATTGAAGTCTGACTTCAATAACTATCAAGGAACTGCTAAATATTATTAGGATAAATTTGCATGAGTTTATGCAGAATTGGTGAACAGTGTTAAAAGATACGAGGAGCTAGACAAAAGATATGTGATGATGGAAAGATAATTAGTCGAAGCACAAGAAACAACAAGGGTTAGAGGAAAAAAAAGGGCAATTGAGGTTGTTGAAGCGGATCTAATGATTAGAAGAAATGAAATTAAGGTGCTAAGAGTGAAGTTTGATAAAGAACAAGAAAAGGTGAAGTATTTGGAAGAAAAGTTAATGGCATTGGAAAAGCATAAAGACTAGATTGACACTAACAATAATGCCTTAAACTGAAGCAACATGTTGCTTATAGAGATGATGACCAAAATGGATGTGCAAATGGACAAAGCTTCCAGATATGCCTAGATTGTTAGAACCAATGCTTAAAGGGTTGGAGGGGACATCTTTCGCTACCATCAAAGCTTAGTGAGACCGATGCTTTTCTGGCAAAGATTGAGAATCATAGCTTGCCTTCCTACCTTTGGCTAGAGACATAGTTGAAGAAAAAGACTAATGCACTTTTTTTTCTTGTATTTTCTTTTCCAAAAAACAATGAAATGGACTTATTAGTCTTATTAATCAAAAAGGTTTTGACCTGTATTTTGTGTAAAATTTGTTTCTTGATAAGCATGATTCAAAGAAACAACTTGAGTAGAATTACCTCTGACAAAGAATGTAACAAAATAATACATGCCCGTTATGCAAGCAAAGTGATGCCCATCAATCGTTTATGGAAAGGATAAATCCATATCCAATATATGTTGGCATATGCATCATGATCATGCATTCACTTATAAATTGGCATATGCATTACATGTTCTGAAACATAGGTACCCTACCTAAACGTGGTTGAAGAAAAAGACTGATGTACTTATTTTTTTGTATCATTTTCTTTTTTAAAAAAAAACAACAATGTAATGGACTTGTAAGTCTTATTAATGAAAAGGGTTTTGACCCATATTTTGTTTTAAAATCTGTTTCTTGATAAGCATTGTCACACATGTGCGACGTCGCGACAATTGTCCTCCCGGAGCGCGATTTAGCATGAAAGGGAAAAGAACAAGAAATTCTTATTTCTTATCAGTAAAAGGAAATACAAGTCACCACCTTGTATTTTAATCACTAGAAATTCTATTGGTCTGCGAGAATCTAGATAAGACGACAAGTTGTGAATAGAGAGGATGTATCACCCCTAAAACACCTTACCTAAGATAAGCTGCATTGTTATTTGTCTAAAATACACTAAGATTTTATTGTGTTTTCTAACCATTAGTTTGTCTAAGATTTAAGAAAAGCTCTCTTTAATAAGGAGGTCATTATCTTATTAGGTCTAAAACTTAGTTATTCTTAAGTTAAAACATATGAAAATAAAATGAACTGTCCTTTTATTTAATACTAGAAATACATCTTATGTACAAGTTCATAATCCTAGATATTGAAAGAAACAAAATAATTTTTTTAATGTTTTTAAAATATAAGTCAAATTCTCATGATTTTAATAAACTAGTTATTAAATCCAAAATGCATGCAAAGTAAAAATAAAAAAAAACTATGTTTTATCATTTTTTATATAAGAAAATATACTGATATGATCCATTTTTGAGAGACTTGACTATGTACAATTTAAAATAAAAATTGTGTTTTTAAAAGAAAGATTTTTTTTTGTTGTTATTTTTTTAAGGAAACCGACTCATTCAATACCAAAAAAACACCTCGCGTGTATGTCATAATTCCAAATATTAAATATGAAATGGTGAAAATATGAAGAAATCAAAATTAATTGCAAAATAATTTATTGAAACTAAATTAACGTCTTGTTTGACAAAACACAAATAACATGTTTTTATCAAGCTATTTTTAAACATGATATTAATTAAAGATGATTTAATGTTCGTCAACTTGAAATCGAACAATACCAAAAATCCGCATGAATCTTATTAATTTTGCAAACTTTGTTCAAATCGCATATTAATTCAAACGAATCAACATAAACCCAAACATAATTCATGCATTAATATTTAATGTAAAAAAAAAAAAAGCAATCACAATCTAAAAATAAACTCATAATTCACCACAAATATTTAAATCATTTCAAAATCAATAACACACATTAAACCAAATTTAAAGTGTCCAAGAATCCAAAACAACATACATAATAATAAGCATTTGTCCTAAAATTTCACGACATTTTACCAATTTGTCCAAAAAATATTTAAGGTCATGAATCCACATTTCGATGGTTGAGAATAGGTTATAAAGGCTGCTGCAACCAAGAAAAAGTATTGGACATAAAGGAAACATAGCTGAACAGTGGCGGCACGTTTGGCAGCATGTTTGCTCCATGCACCACCGCTTTTGTTGGTGCATGGAACCATGCACCGCCATCACAAGAGAAGGTAGAAACCACAAGATCTAAAGCATCCATCCTTCCTCTTTCTATCTGCACTGGCTATTGACACGATCAAAGAGTTGATGTCTTATCCCAAGTGCAAGAGTGTCATAGTAATAAATAACCCGGCAAGACCGGGGTCGAACCATAGGGAGGTGAACTATATAATAATAATAATAATAATAATAATAATAAGAAGAAGAAGAAGAACAACAACAACAACAATGATGATGATTTAAAGAGGACTTTGAGATATAAGATTATTAAAGAAGATTAAACAATGATGAAAACAAATGTCAAGGTTAGAGAGTTCACTAATAGTATTAGAGATAAGTAAAATATAAACTCTTTATAAATTATCAACATGATCATATTAATCATCTTATTTACATAATACCATACTTACAAATTTTATCAAGCATTCATGATGCTAACTTATGTTGACAACAAATCAAGTTCCTCTCATAATAACGATGTCGGCCGAAAACTATAAAGGATCAAGTATTTGATGTACCAAGTGTTATACAACACAAATCTAGATTAACCATTTAACAAGCAAGGTATTAAGGATTGATAAGATAAAAAAGATAAGACATGTTAATAGCAAATTGTTTAGGATTTAAGCATTGAAGTCCATGTTGAGTTCATATTATACTTATTCTAACACCATTAGTGAAACCTTGTCACCTTGACATAATTAACTTAGCTAGACATTATGAAGAAGAAAAACATAAATAAACAATATAAGAACATAAACATGATATAAGTTAACTAAGTATAGTAAAGGAAATGAAAAGCATGAACAAGAGATTAATGAAAGCAAAACTTAAGTATTACAAAAATATAAAAAGAGAGCAAGAACATGATCTTGATATGAAGAACCAAAATTCCTAAATGAATGACAAATGCCTCCTTTTATAGGTTAAAATTCAGAACTATTCATTTGGTAATTGATTATTAATGTAGTGGCCAACTATTGATTTAGTGGACTTGGTGGACAGTAGCACTCAAGCACTTTGGCTGGATGAAATGACATTGATCCATTCAAAATTTGGCAAAGTGTTTTTCATGAAAGTTGTTGGCAATCATCTTATCTTTCCAGCCATAAACTTTCAGAGCATTTAGATCACTAGAGCTTGATATATGGCTAAAATACTGAGTAGTGCTATTGGTGGACGTGGTGGATAGACCTCAAGCTCTTGTCTGGATGAATTTTCATTGTTACCATTAGAATTTGAGCAAATATTCTTCATGAAAGTTGTTGGCAATTGTCTTTTCCTTCCATCCACCAAATATTACGTCATTTGGCATTTTAAAACTCCATATATGGGTAAAATTCTAAGCAGTGTTTGGGTTGTATTACAGGAAAAATTCTGACTTCTCTTTTGTGGCCAAACTGTAAATTTGAAAACAGCAGATTTGGGTTTTACACTATTCATGAACATTATAGGCCTATTTCTTAGCTTTCCATCCATATAAATTAAGCTAAAATCCAAGATCTACAGCTCCATATATAACCCAATAACTGAACAGTATTCCAATTTGAATCGAATCGGCATTTTTTTTCTAAGCTTAGCCATTTCTTTATCCTTTCACTTTCAATAGTTAATCACATCAATCAATCCTTTGAATTGTGAGATATGTCTGCATTTAAAATAAACATTTACCATAAATTAAAGCTATCTTATATTATCAGATCTGTTATTATAAAACATGCTCTAGTTAAGGAGTTATTGATACTTCAAGTGCAAAATAATGATATAAAACCTTGATAAAAATGCACTTTTAAGTACTAATCAGCTATGTAACAAAAAGTAACCTAGATAAAAAGAAACAAACACAACTAGTTTTGGATCTACCGAGACATGGTTTTGTCACAACTAAGGGTGTCAAATATTATGGAAGGTTGGAATAAGCGAATAGTACATGCACACGACAATGGCCTTCCCTTACAAGGGCCATCGCATATTAGGTCACCTAGTGTGATGTTCTTCTTCCATTTTCTCTCTTCCATTTTCTCTCAAATCTACTAAGACCTAGTTTTGTCAGAACTAAGGGTGTTGGTTATTGTGGAAAGGTGGCAAAGAGGTTAATGGTTGAGGCATTAATTTGTTGGAAAAAAATATCAGTGGTGGCAAGAAAAGGAAAGAAAATCTGAAGAGCGTGACAGTGGCATGAGATTTGTGGGTGGGCACCTACCTATAGTGGTTGATGGTGCTATTGGTCATGCATTGTTTTTTTTTAGTTGAGATAGGTAGTTGGTTTATCTTGGTGGAGAAAAGAGAACCAATGTTGGGTGGACGATGGAGAGGGTTGATCCTGGTGAGGCTGGGTTATAAGGCGGAGAAAAGGCTAGTGGAGTTACTGATGTAGTGGTTGTCGATGGCGATGCTGCTATTATTGGCATGGGGTTGATGTTGGAAAGTGGTGACCATTATAGAGGAGGTTTTGGTATGTCTTGACCATATTGGGGTAAAGAGCTGATGGCAGATGAGAGAGGGGATGAAAATTCCTTTATTGTATGAGGGTGTTATGGGTACAGTGATGAAGATAAAGAGATGTGGTCGCCTTCAATCATTGTGATAGTTTGTAGTGGTTTTAAAAGGGGCTGTCACGACTAGAATGAGTGAGTGGAGATGATGAAGGTCAATTATCCTCTCTTTTTTTTTTGTGGCGACTAGGTGAATATAATGGGTTTAAAGTTTTTTATGATATGTATTTTTGTGTGTGCGTAGAGAGAGTTGTTTTTTTTTTTGGTATTTTTCTTTTGATTTTTTTTAATGGTCTCTCCCCTTTGTATGTGTAACTACCTATTTATAGGTAAAAAGAGTTTGTTATTTCCTCTAAATTGCTTGGCGGCCAAGCAACACAAAATCACTTTGGTATCTCATTTTTTTTCTATTTGCACTTTTGGTCCTTTGTCATAATATTTTGTAGTTTTTTATTTTTATATTTTTTTGAAAAAGATAACATGAACATTAACTAAATTAATCAATGATTTTGAAAATAGCACGTTAAAAACCAAATAAGTCGAAAGTAAATTTTTAAATTTTTAATTCCTTTTGAAAAGATGTTGAAAATACCGAAAAAGACACAAATATGTCAAAATATATTTTTATTATTTTTTTTTAATTTGTCACTTTTTGTTGGATTTTTTTGAAAAAAAATAAAAAATGATGGCAAAAAATTGGGTTACAACAATTGTCCCCTCTCTTTACAATACTTACGATACAAAGTTTTGTAAGGGGCTTTAAAAACTAAGTTTGTAAAGAAAAGAAAAGGGTGTTGGGTATTTAAACTCAGAATTTAGTCATTTTAAAAAAGTGACAAGCTGGAAGATAGAATGGCCTTTTGTTCGGGTGACTTGCCCGTAGTGTGAAAAATAACTAAGATCTCTCACAAATGGTCTTTGTTCGAGCGACCAACCTATGGTTCGTGATCGGGTGACCTGCCCATGATCTTTGGTCGAGTGACCCACCCGTGTTTGTGAAAAGGAAAGAAATTTTACAAATGGTCTTTGCTCAGGTGACCAGCCTGTAGTTCGTGATCGGGTAACCTACTTGTGGTCTTTGTTTGGGAACCAGCTCGTGGTTTATGATCGGGTAACCTGTTTATAGTGTGAAAAATATCTGGGATTTTTCACAAATGATCTCTATTAAGGCGACTAGCTTGTGGTTACTATCGCATGTGTGTGGTGTCGCGGTGAACATCTTTTTGGATCAGAAATGGTCGGGAATGGAAAGGATAAGGAATTCTTATTCTTTATTAGTGGAAAGAGGGAATAAGAGTCGTCACCTAATATTTTGGTCACTGGAAACCCTAACTGGTCTCAAAGTCTAAGAAAATGGACTAATTGCATAAATGGAATGTATTAGCACCCCCAATATGTCTTACCTAAGGTAAGCTGCATTGTTCATTTGACTTATATAAACTAAAGTATTGTTATGTTTTCTAATCGTTGGTCTGTCTATGGTTGAAGAAAAGTTCTTCTCAGTAAGAAGATCCTTATCTTATCAGATAAAAAACCTAACCGTTCTAATGTCAATATAAAAACAAAATGAATAACCTTTTCATTTAATATCGAGAATATGTCTTACTTATAAGTTTATAATTCTGGATTCTAATTGAAAACAAAATATTTTTTTATATTTTTGAAATATAAGCCAAATTCTCATGGCTTTAATAAACTGTTTATTAAATCTCAAAATACAATGAAAATAGATATTATTGAATTTTCACATGGAAATATGATATGATGTTTTTATATTTTTGAGAGACTTGGCTATATACAAATTAAAATCAAAGTTGTATTTTTTTAAGGAAATATATTTTTGCTGTTTTTTGTGGAAGGAAAACCGACTCATTTAATACCGAAAAAGCACCTTATGTGTAGGTCACTATTCCAAATACTAATTATGAAAGGGTAAAAACAAAAGTGAAGAAAATCAAAATTGATTGCAAGATCGTCATCAAACCTTTGAAAATTTGACTAAAGCCACATTCAGCGAAACAAAATAATGTGTTTTAAATCGAACAAGATACCAGTTTAAAAACAAATTTTTTTTATTTGACACCAACTCAAAAGCAAGCAAACACCAAACATTCACACAGATTTTCAAACATCATTGTAATCAAAATAAACAAAACACTGACCCAACATAACTTATGTGCTAAAATTCAATGTTGACAAAGCAAACACAACCTAGAAAATAAAATATAATTCAACACAAATAATCAAATTATTTCAAAATCAATAATATACATCAAAACAAATTAATAATCTAAACAATCCAAATATTATACAAAAGAGTAAACATGATTCAACTTCCATATCATTATAGTAATTTGTCAAAAAATAATTTGTGGTCATGAATCAACCTTTTAAGGCATTTAGCATGTCCAAAGTATATTGAAATCAGTTAAAAAAGCTGCTGGAATAGTGGCTGGCAGCGCTTGTACCACGCGCCCCCACTATTGCCGATGCGTGAATTCATGCATCGTCTTCGCTGGAGGATGGTGGGCTATTGGATCTGAAGCCCCATGGTTTGCTCTTCACTCATACACCGATGGTGTTTCTCCATGCCCTCCGAGGAATGAGATTTGGCCTTCCAAAGCTCTGGTCTCCCTTTCCTTTCTTTATATCCTCCAAACAGATCTACTTTCTTTTTTTGGTTCCACTTTCTTCTTCTTTTTTTTAGGTAGCTGGTGGTAAGACCAAGAGGCCACTGGCGTGACTGTGTTTTTGTTGTCGTTAGTGGTAGCAACGGGTTATAATGTTGATGACCACGATTTGTATTAAATGAAAGGGAAAAACACGACTATCAATGGTGACTTTTACTTGGAGATGGTAGTGGGTGAAGGTTGTTGGATCTATGGGTGTTGCCGTGTATGGGCTGTTGCTAGAGGCTAGTTGAAGGTGATGAAGAAGCTGGTGTTTTCTTGGGGAAACGCATTATCACTGGTGGTGTTGAAACTGAGAGATGGAGGAGGGATCAGGGGCTGGTGTTTTAGTTGTGGATCGATGGTTGGTAATAAAAGGGAGAGGCTGGGTGTTGGTGTTTTGGCTGAGGGGTTTCTATTTTTATGCCTGATGGCCAGTCCGGTGATGGGTGAAGGACGACCTCGATGAAGATGATGGAGGCATGTATTGAGAGAGAGCGATAGATCACATGGAAGGTTAGAAAAATACATAGGTGTTGGAAGGTGGTCTGGAGAAGATGGAGGGACTAGAGGGTTGTTTGGCACCTTAGTGCCTTCTTTCTTTTTTTAAGGGCAGTGGGTCTAAGGTTTTTTTTTTTTGTAGGTATTTTCTTCATGTTTTTTTTTTATGGCTTCCCCCCTTGTGTGTGTTGTGTGTACACCTATATATAGGTGAGAAATTTTGTCTTCTTTCCCAATTGCTTGGTCAAACATATGTATTTTGATTTAAAAAAAAACAAGCAATATCAATGTCGACTCAATGAGAAAAATTAATGATTTTGAAAATGATGCATTAAAAGCCCAACACGTTGAAAAGACATTTGAAATTTGAATCCTTTTAAGACAACACTGAAAATACTAAAAATGACGCAAATATATAAGAACGTATTTTTTGGGCTTGCATTGGTTTTTGCTATTTTTGTTTTTTTTAAAACACTGTGAATTAATACAGTGTTTCCCTACATAGTTTTTTTTGTTATGGTTTTTTTCAAAATTATTTGTTGATTTTAATTTTTAATTTTGAGCTGGTTGATAATTACAATTGTGGTTTTTCTCATAAAATATTGTGGATTACTATAGTGTTTCCCCACATGTTTTTTTTATGAATTTTTCCAAAATTTTATTTGTCGATTTTATTTTTTTAATATTGAGCTGGTTGAAAATTTAGCTTTGTTATTTTTTTATTTAAAATATTGTGGATTGCTACGGTGTTTCGTTATATTTTTTTTTCTTTTTTTTGTGTTATCTTTTTTTTATGATTTTTATCAAAATTATTTTTGTTGATTTTATTTTTTTAATATTGAGCTGATTAAAAATTTAGATTTTTTATTTATTTTCTTTAAAACATTTTGGATTGCTACGGTGTTTCCTCACATGTTTTTTTTTTCTTTTTTTTGTGTTTTTTTTTGTATGATTTTTTTCAAAATTATCTTTGTTGATTTTATTTCTTTAATATTTAGCTGATTAAAAATTTAGCTTTGTAATGTTTTTCTTTAAAACACTGTGAATTGTTACAGTGTTTCCACACATGGTTTTTTTTTCTTTTGATTTTTTTCAAAATTTTTAGTCGATTTTATTTTTTTAATATTAAACTGGTTGAGAATTATAACAATGATTTTTCTCACAAAACATTAAATATACCTAAAACATGTGGGGAAAGCACTATAGCTTTCCTCACATGTTATTGTGGATTGCTATAGTGCTTTTCTTTTTTCTTTTTTGGTGTTTTGGTTTTTTTTTGTTTTTTTTATTTTTGGTTTTTTTCTTTCAAAATTGTTTTTGTCGATTGTTTTTTAATATTGAGCTGATTAAAAATTTAGTTTAGTAATTTTTTTCTTTAAAATCTATGAATTGCTACAGCGTTTCTCCACATGGTTTTTTTTTGTTTTTTTCAAAATTGTTTGTCGATTTTATTTTTTAATATTGAGCAAGTTTATAATTACAGTTATGGTTTTTGTCCCAAAACATTGTAGATTGCTACAGTGTTTCCCCACATGTTTTTTTTTTGTTTTCTATGAATTTTTTCAAAATTTTAGTTGTCGATTTTATTTTTTTAATATTGAGCTAGTTGAAAATTTAGTTTTGTTATTTTTTTTAAAACATTGTGGATTGCTACAGTGTTTCCTCATATGTTTTTTTCTTTTTTTTCCATTTTCTTTTTTGTATGATTTTTTTTAAAATTGTCTTTGTCGATTTTATTTTTTTAATATTGAGCTGATTCAAAATTTAATTTTGTAATTGTTTTTCTTTCAAACACTGTAAATTGCTATAACGTTTCTCCACATAGTTTTTTTATGGTTTTTTTCAAAATTATTTGTCGATTTTATTTTTTTAATATTGAATTGGTTGATAATTACAATTGTGGTTTTTCTCACAAAACAATGTGAATTGCTACAGTGTTTCCCCACATGTTTTTTTATGAATTTTTTCAAAATTTTATTTGTCGATTTTATTTTTTTAATATCGAGCTAGTTGAGAATTTATCTTTGTTAATTTTTTCCTTAAAACATTGTGGATTACTACGGTGTTTCTTCACAAGTTTATTTTTCTTTTTTTATGTTTTTTTTGTGTGATTTTTTTTAATTATCTGTGTCGATTTCTTCACTCTCAATTGCTACAGTGTTTCCGCACATAGTTTTTCTTTGTTATGGTTTTTTTCAAAATTGTTTGTCGATTTTATTTTTTAATATTGAGCTGGTTGATAATTACAATTGTGGTTTTTCTCACAAAACATTGTGGATTGCAACATTGTTTCCTCATATGCTTTTTTTTTTTTTTTTTTATCTTTTTATGATTTTTTTCAAAATTTTATTTGTCGATTTTATTTATTTAATATCGAGGTGGTTGAAAATTTAGTTTTATTATTTTTTCCTTTAAAATATTGTGGATTGCTATTGTGTTTCGTCACATGTTTTTTTTCTCTTTTTATGTTTTCTTTTTTGTATGATTTTTTCCAAAATTCTTTTTGTCGATTTTATTTTTTTAATATTGAGTTGATTCAAAATTTAGTTTTGTAATTTTTTTCTTGAAAACACCATGAATTGCTACAGTGTTTCCCCACATAATTTTTTTTTGTTATGGTTTTTTTCAAAATTGTTTGTCGATTTTATTTTTTAATATTGAGCTGGTTGATAATTACAATTATGGTTTTTCTCACAAAACGTTGTGGATTGCTACAGTGTTTCCCCACATGCTTTTTTTTAAAATTTTATTTATCGATTTTATTTTTTTTAATATCGAGCTGGTTGAGAATTTAGCTTTGTTATTTTTTTCTTTAAAACATTGTGGATTACTACGGTGTTTCCTCACACTATTTGTTTTGTGTTTTTTTTTTTATGATTTTTATCAAAATTATTTTTGTCGATTTTATTTTTTTAATATTGAGCTGATTCAAAATTTAGTTTTGTAATTTTTTTTTTAAAATACTGTGAATTGCTACAGTGTTTTCTCACATAGTTTTTTTTTTGTTATGGTTTTTTTCAAAATTGTTTGTTGATTTTATTTTTTAATTTTGAGCTGGTTGATATTTACAATTGTTGTTTTTCTCACAAAATAATATGGATTGCTACAGTGTTTCCTCACATGTTTTTTTTATGAATTTTTCCAAAATTTTATTAGTCGATTTTATTTTTTAATATTGAGCTGGTTGAGAATTGAGCTTTATTATTTTTTTCTTTAAAATATTATGGATTGCTACGGTGTTTTGTTATATATTTTTTTTCTTTTTTTTGTGTTTTCTTTTTTATTTTTTATTTTGGTTTTTTCTTTCAAAATTATTTTTGTTGATTTTTTTAATATTGAGCCGATTAAAAATTTAATCTTGTAATTTTTTTCTTGAAAACACCGTGAATTGTCACATTGTTTCCCAACATAGTTTTTTTTGTTATGGTTTTTTTTCAAAATTGTTTGTCAATTTTATTTTTTAATATTGAGTTGGTTAATAATTACAATTGTGGTTTTGCTCCCAAAACATTATGGATTGCTACAGTATTTCCTCACATGTTTTTTTTTTTGTTTTTTATGATTTTTTTAAAATTTTATTTGTCGATTTTATTTTTTTAATATCGAGCTGGTTGAGAATTAAGCTTTGTTATGTTTTTCTATAAAATATTGTGGATTGTTACGGTGTTTCCACACATGTTTTTTTTCTCTTTTTTTTGCGTTTTGTTTTGTATAATTTTTTTCAAAATTATCTTTGTCGATTTTATTTTTTTAATATTGAGCTAATTAAAAATTTAGTTTTGTAATTTTTTTCTTTAAAACACTATAAATTGCTCCAGTGTTTCTCCACATAGTTTTTTTTTTTGTTATGGTGTTTTTCAAAATTGTTTGTAGATTTTATTTTTTAATATTGAGTTGGTTGATAATTACAATTGTGGTTTTTCTTACAAAATATTATGGATTGATAAAGTGTTTCCTCACATGCTTATTGTTTTTGTTTTTTTATGAATTTTTTCAAAATTTTATTTATCGATTTTATTTTTTTAATATCGAGTTAGGTAAGAATTTAGCTTTGTTATTTTTTTCTTTAAAACATTGTGGATTGCTACAGTGTTTCCTCACACTTTTTTTTCTTTTTTTATGTTTTCTTTTTTGTATGATTTTTTTTCAAAATTGCCTTTGTCGATTTTATTTTCTTAATATTGAGCTGATTAAAAATTTAGTTTTATAATTTTTTCTTTAAAACACTTTGAATTGCTACAGTGTTTCCCCACATAGTTTTTGTTACGGTTTTTTTCAAAATTGTTTGTCGATTTTATTTTTTAATATTGAGGTGGTTGATAATTATAATTGTGGGTTTTCTCACAAAACTTTGTGGATTGTTACAGTGTTTCCCCACTTGTTTTTTTTTGTTTTTTATGAAGTTTTCCAAAGTTTTATTTGTCGATTTTATTTTTTTAATATTGAGCTGGTTGAAAATTTAGCTTTGTTATTTTTTTCTTTAAAACATTGTGGATTGCTACAGTGTTTTCTCACATGTTTTGTTTTTGTGTTTTTTTTTTTGTATGATTTTTTTCAAAATTATCTTTGTTGATTTTATTTTTTTAATATTGAGCTGATTAAAAATTTAGCTTTATAATTTTTTTTCTTTAAAACACCGTGGATTGCTACAGTATTTCCCTACATGGTTTTTTTAATATGATTTTTTTTAAAATCATCTTTTTCGATTTTATTTTTTTAATATTGAGTTGATTGAGAATTACAATTACAATAAAGCTAAATCATGTGGGAAAAGCTCTGTAACTTTTCTCACAAAACACTGTGGATTGCTACAGTGTCTCCTCGAATGATTTTTTTTTCTTATGACTTTTTTAAAATTATCTTTGTTGATTTTATTTTTTTTAATATTGAGCTGGTTGAGAATTATAATTACAAGTAAGGCTAAAACATGTGGGGAAGCTTTGTAGCTTTCCTCACAAAACATTATGGATTGCTACAGTGTTTCCAACATGGTTTTCTTTTTCATTTTTTTGGTGTTTTTTTATGTTTGTTTTTAATTGTCTTTATCAATTTTATCTTTTTAATATTAAGCTGGTTGAGAATTTAGCTTTGTAATTTTTTTCTTTAAAATATTATGAATTGCTGCAGTATTTCCCCACTTGGGTTTTTTTTTTGTTTTTTTATTATGATTTTTTTCAACCTTATCTTCGTACAATAAAGCTAAATCGTATGGGAAAAGCACTGTAGCTTTCCTCACAAAACACTGTGGATTGCTACGATATTTCACTACATGATTTTTTTTGTTATGATTTTTTCTAAAATTATTTTTGTCGATTTTACTAGGGAAACATTGTAGCTTTCCTCACAAAACACTGTGGATTACTACAGTGTTTCTTTTCATGGTTTTTTTTTCCAAAATTATCTATCGATTTGTTTTTTAATTTTGAGTTGGTAGAGAATTTAGTTTTGTAATTTTTTTCTTTTTATTAACAAAAAAGCTAAATCATGTAACAAAAGGTTAAATCATGTGGCGAAAACACTGTATCTTTCCTTATAAAATACTGTGGATTGCTACAAATCATTCTATTCAATCTCTAAGTTTTTTATCACTAATATAATTTTTTTTCATTGTGGAATATTGATTTTATCACATCTTTAATTTTTATTACTCATCTAATATTAATTCATAATTATAATACCACTAAATATATTTATTTCATAGCTCAGGACAGCGTGCGGGCATACCATATCTTAAGAATGAATTCCAATCTAAATAAACCAGAAGAAAACTATTTGAGCTTGATTTTTCCACTGATTCTTGCGGACCTGAAAATAGCTTCCAAATTGTAATTGTTTTATCCAGTGCGAAAGCAAAAGAAATAATTAGTGTTTATGTCGACAAACTGTTGAGTTCATGAAAACAAAAGTGCTTAAAAAAAAATATTAAAAATATGCATCTCCATGAATGGTTGCTCGCTCATCAAAAACATTAATATATATAGTATAATATTATGGATCATTACTATATTTTAATAATGTTTTTACCATTCATAGTACAGGTTAATAAAATATAAATTGAAAAATAAAATATCAATTATTTGTATTGTGCTGGAAGAGAAAGAAACGCTTGATAACAAATCATTACATATATATATATATATATATATATATATATATATATATATATATATATATATATATATATATATAATTTAGTATTCAAGGATTAAAATTTAAAGTTACAATCAAGTAGCAATTCCAGATAACTCAACATAAATTTTTTTGAGATGACAGGTTATGTTGCTTGTGATAGCTTTGGAGGAGTGCTCACTGCGACGTGATACTCGGAACAACAATCTAATCGTTGCTCTCTCTCTCTCTCTCTCTCTCTCTCTCTCTCTCTCTCTCAAGATGATATTGGAAATTTATGGCACATGTAAGAATTTCTATGGAAGTTAACTTGTTTATTTTTATGTTTTAAAAATATTTTTAAAAAAATTAAATATTTTTAATTAATATTATTTTGATATTGTTAAATTATTTTGATATGATGATATTAAAAATAAAAAAAAATATTATTTTGATATATTTATAAGCGAAAAACACTTTAAAAAGCAATCGTTATCGCATTCTCAAACACTCCTACGTGTCATTGTGGTATGCTTAATTTCTTATGTGCTTGTATGTGTAGTAAGTTTTGAATCTGTTTATTTTTGTGTTTTTTAAAAAAAATTAATTTCTTTTATTTCAAATTAAGTTTTTTTGTGTTTTCAAATTATTTTGATACGCTGATGTAAAAAATAATTTTAAAAAAATAAAAAAAATATTATTTTAATATATTTCTGAATGAAAAATACTTTAAAAAAAAATTATTATTATATTTTTAAGCACTTTAAAATAAATAAAAAATTGTAATTCAAAACGCACAAGTTTGAGGTGGTCACCAAGCCTTAAAAAAGCAATTTTTTTAACTACAATATTCAATAAAAGGTGATTATATATATATATATATATATATATATATATATATTTTATCTTTACTATGACCCATAAATACTAGAATAAATAATCTCCAATGACTTTCTATATATTCTTTGAAAATGACCGGTCACCTTATTCTTTTGATATAGAATTTTTAATTTATCAAAATTAAGATGCCCACAACAAAAATATCATACTTCCTCTTTTGACCAATATTTTTGTTATATTGATAGTTGATAGTTGATAATTGATAATGAATATTTAACATAAGTGTTGTTTTAGTTTGTTGGATAATGTCGGGGAAAACCAATATTTTTGTTATGTTTTATAGAGGTTCAATAGAAGTCATGGATGATCGTTCATGGATGTATCGAGACTCACCCCAAGGATTGCGGAGGATGGATTATTGTAACGGTGTCCAGGGTTTTATTAATTTCACAACATCTATTCCGAGGAATTTTACTGATGGCGGTATTAGGTGTCCATGCAGGAAGTGTAAAAATTTAAAGTTTCTGCATCAAGATGTTGTAACGATTCATCTTCTAACCAAAGGGTTCATGGAAGATTACCTGTGTTGGTATGCTCACGGAGAACTATTTGTTCCTGATGAGAGCATGGAAGAACAGGTGGTTGGGTCAACTTCTAGTTCTAGCAACATGCATGAAGTTGGAAATGAGAACAGTAATCTTTACAGGAATATGGTTATGGATGCAATGAGAATGAGTAAAGATAATGTCAGGGAATGTCCAATTGTAGAAGAAGAACCTAATGCAGATGCAGCAAGGTTTTTTGATCTGTTGAGAGATTCTGACGAACCATTATGGGATGGCTGCACAAACCACAGTAAATTATTAGCCGTAGCACAGGTGTTCACCATCAAGTCAGATCACGGGTTGAGTGAGGCCGGTTATGACAAGATTATTGAATGGGCGAGAAGTATTTTACCTGAAGGGAACAGACTGAAAGAGAACTTCTATGTTGCCAAGTCCATGATGAAACCCCTAGGTTTAGGATACCAGAAAATTGATATATGCCCTAACTTCTGTATGTTATACTTCCTTGAAAATGCTGAGATGACCGAGTGCATGATATCCAGGCATTCCCGTTACAAACCCAGAACTGGTAGAGGAAGACTCTCATGGCATATAAAAAACTTAGATACTTCCCAATCACACCTAGACTGCAGAGGTTATTCATGTCATCAAGGACTGCTGAGCACATGACATGGCACCAATCACACCATGCGGTTGATGGAGTGATGGTTCATCCTTCTGACGGTGAAGCCTGGAAACACTTTAACAGTATGCATCCTCCCTTTTCAGCTGAATCAAGGAACGTGCATCTTGGGTTGTGTACAGACGGATTCAACCCATTCGGGTCATTTGCTGCTCCTTATTCTTGTTGGCCGGTCATACT